>Ga0268278_1001811_pt1 | contig 11927 bp, 10 predicted proteins | sample saktaG_3_FD_190135 | JGI IMG/M metagenome (GOLD analysis project Ga0268278, IMG submission 190135) | Saline water microbial communities from Sakinaw Lake, British Columbia, Canada - sak_2010_1_5_55m | ecosystem: Environmental > Aquatic > Non-marine Saline and Alkaline > Saline ... | reverse complement strand
CCAGGAAGAAGGCGCGCCTGCTGGTATGGGGCCCTGTTTTCGACAATACCTCGCTTTACCAGCTCATAGAAAACGCCGATGCCAACGTCGTAATTGACGATACCTGTGTCGGCACCAGGGCCTTCTGGGCCGACGTTAAAGCCCCTTATAACCTTCACGCCCTGGCGCAACGCTACCTGGTCGATATCAAGTGCCCTCGCACCTACCGCGATAGCGTGCACCAAGAACTCGAACGCAACTACGACAAAGACCTGGATAGCAGGTTCAACTATATCAAGAAGGCCATCACCGACTGGAAAGTCAACGGCGCCATCCTGCAAAGCGTGAAATACTGCGACACGCACGGCTATGAGGTGCCCAACCTCCGGCACTACCTCGATACGCTGGGCATACCCAGCATCTACATCGAGCACGACTACAGCGAAAGATCGCTGGCCCCCATCAAAACCAGGGTGGAGGCATTTGTGGAGACGCTGGATTAAGGTAGCACTGTGCCCGGCATGGACAACCTGACTACACATCTCTATTTCGCCGGCATCGATATCGGCTCCACAATGTCCAAGGCAGCCGTGGTGGACGCTGAAGGCAGGATGCTGGCCTACGTTGTCGGCCCAACCGGCGCCGAGCATCGACTGTACGCCAATAAGTTGATGGAAGACATCCTGCGCAAGGCCGGGCTGACGCTTTCGGACATCGCCTATATCATCTCCACCGGTTACGGCCGCGTCAACGTACCCTTCGCCGATAAGCAGATCACTGAGTTGACCTGCCATGCTAAAGGCGTAGCAGCACTGTTTCCCGAAGTAAAAACGGCCATCGATATCGGGGGACAGGACGCCAAGGTGCTCAAGATTAAAAACGGCCGCCTTGTAGATTTTTTAACCAATGACAAATGCGCCGCAGGCACCGGCCGCTTTCTTGAAGTGACCGCCGAGACGCTGGGGCTGGAACTCGACGAGATGGGGCGCATCTCCCTGCAGACGGATAGTCCGGTCAAGATCAACAGCCTCTGCACTATCTTCGCTCAACAAGAGATCATCTCTCGCCTCTCGGAGGGAGAACTCCTGCCGGATATACTGGCGGGTGTCTATATCGCCATCGCCACTCGGGTGGTCAAGCTGGCCCGCCAGCTCAAGGTAGAGATGCCAGTGGTCTTCACCGGCGGTGTGGCCAAGAACGCCGGCATGGTCAAGGCTATGGAGGCCGTTCTGGGTGTGCCCGTGATGGTACCGGAGGAGCCGCTCATCACCGGTTGCCTGGGAGCAGCCATCCTGGCGCGCGACGAGGCCTTCAAACTGGTGCAGCGCGGCGAATATGAGGGGCACCGTGACAAGAAGCTCACCGAGGCTCGTATAGATTTCGGAGAGAAGTCCAGATGAGCGCTTATTACCTCGGTATCGATATCGGATCGGTCGGCAGCAAGGCCGTTATCATAGATGATAGAGGGGAAATTGTGACTTCATCAGTGGTTCCTTCAGGCACCAACTATTCCACCACTGCAGCCATGCTCAAAGAAGACGTCCTAAGCAGGGCCGGGCTTAAACCGGCGGATATTAAGGCCAGCGGCTCCACGGGCACGGGCGGGCGTAACGCGGCGGCGGACAGCTATCACGGTGTCATCGTCTGCAATGCCCGCGGCGTCAACCTGACCTTTCCCGCTGCCCGCACCATAGTGGACATCGGCGGTCAGGGCAGCCAGCTCATCGATATCGACGAAAACGGCCATGTCATTAACTTCAATGCCTCCGAGATCTGCGCGACGGGTAGCGCGCGCCTGTTGCAGCTGCTGGCCCGTATACTGCAATTGAACATCGAGGATTTGGGTCCGCTGTCATTGAAATCCACGCATCCGTCCAGCTTCTCCACCTCCTGCACCGTCTTCCTGGAGACCGAGGTCATCACACGTATCGCGCAGGGCGATAAACCGGAGGACATCGTGGCCGGCATCCATCGCTCTATTGCCGACAAGGTCAGCGCACTGACTCGCGGCGTGAGTATCCGTCCGGAAGTAGCCGTCATAGGAGGCGGCGCGCTCGATATCGGCCTGGTGCGGAGCATCGAGGAGAAGCTGGAACTGAAGGTTCTGGTACCGCAAAATCCCCGCATTATCGCTGCCCTGGGTGCAGCATTGATATCAAGGAACCGTTCCAACTGATGGCTGTCTTCAGGAATCTCTCGCCGCTATTGCTATGTAACTCGTCCCAATAGTAAACCAGATCACTGTTTCCTCACGCTCACCGAACGCACCTGATCAATAACCCCCCGGAAATCCACCTCTTGTTGCAAAACGTACCGGTGTTGACAAGCATTTCAGGCATATGTTATCTTATGCCCCGGCATATATTGACCTATGCATATATGGCCTGAGGCGAATGATATCTACTAGCAAAGTAATTTATCATAAGGAATTATTGCTATGTCTTTAAAGTACGGCCTATTGGGATTCCTCAGTTACGGGCCGAAAACAGGTTACGACCTGTCAAAGATGTTTTTCGAGCCCCTGCGCCCTTCGTTCAGCCAGATTTATCGCAAATTAACCGCAATGACCGAAGAGGGGTTGGTCGAATGTGAGCGAGTTGATCAGGAGAAGCTGCCGAATAAAAACGTATTTACCATAACCGACAAAGGTATGGCGGAGCTGAAAAACTGGCTCAAGGAACCTCCGGAATTTGTTGTACCCCGCGAAACATTGTTATTAAAGCTGTGGTTCGGCAGCCGGGCAAGTAAAAAAGAGATTATTAACGATATTAAAAAATACTCAAAAAAATTGAGAGGCGACCTTGAAAGCTATAAATCGACGGCAAGGCCGGCCATCGAAACCGGTCTATGGGGAGCGGCGGGACCGCTGGATAAGCTTTATTGGACGCTGGTCGTCGACCGCACCATCGCGCAGTACGAAGCACTGCTGGAATGGACTGGGCGCACTGTCAAGCTGATTTCCGGCTTCGACGAATCCAACGAAATAGAAAAACGGCGGAAAACACCCTGACAGGCAACGCAAGGTTCAGAATAGTCTGAGAGCGATTTATTTAAATAATTTAGGGGGATGTAAATATGAATCTGGTTGTAGGCGACCTTTTACTCAACAGCGTCAACAAGTACCCCAAACGCAATGCCATAGTCGGCGATGATGCCTCTTTCACATACGAGGAATTCAACGGCCGCGTCAACCGCATTGCAAATAACCTGCTTGCCCGCGGATTGAAGAAGGGCGACAGGCTGGCGATACTGCTCATGAACTGCTACCAGTTTGTCGAGCTTATCATGGCCTGTGCTAAATCCGGAATTATCATGGTCCCGGTAAACTGGCGCTTCCAGGCACCCGAGATCAAGTTTGTTGTCGAGAACTCCGACGCCTGTGCCATGATACTGGGAGAAGAGTTCATTCCTACCATGGAAATAGCCGCAACGGAGATAAAACAGATACCGGCGGATAAATACTGGGTGGTGGGGAGTAAGAAGTTTCGCGATGCAGGCGGCCTTTATGAAGACCTGGTAAAAGGAGGCTCTTCGCGAGAGCCCGACGTCAAAATAGATCCCGAGGACATCCTGTGTATAGGGTATACGTCAGGCACCACCGGCTTCCCCAAGGGTGCGGTTACTCTTCACAAAACAGGTGTTGAGACTGCGGTGGTAATGAACATTGAATTCGTAACCTCCTACATGGTTAACCTTATCGTCATGCCCACCTTCCACTCCAATTCCATCAACAACGTCATGGCGTCATTTCTCAACGGCATGACCATCCATATATATCACCTGCGCGGATTCAACGGCGAGGAGATCCTGCAGATAATCGATAAATATAAGGTAAATATCTCCAGCATGGTGCCGACCATGTATAACATTATCCTGGCCTTGCCGGAGGAAGTTCGTAATAAATACGATGTCTCGAGCATGACAACACTGCTCTCCTCCTCCGCGCCGATATCGGCTAAAACCAAGAAAGAGATACTGTCCTGCTTCAAAAACGGCAAGCTCTACGAGGGTTACGGCGCCACCGAGACGGGTGTGGTCACAGCTCTGCGTCCGGAGGACCAGCTAAGGAAGCTGAATTCGGTGGGGCAGGCCGTCTTCGGCAAGCAGATCAAGATACTGGACCCCGACGGCAATGAGATGAAACCCGGCGAGATAGGCGAGATATATACGCGCGGCATCAATATTTTCAAAGAGTACTTAAAAAATCCCGAGGCCACCAAGGCCGCCTTCCGCGGAGACTGGTGCGCTGTGGGTGACATGGGATATGTCGACGAGGAGAACTACCTGTACCTGGTAGACCGTAAAAACGACATGATCATCTCCGGCGGAGAGAACATCTACCCCACTGAAGTCGAGAATGTCATCTACACGCACCCTACAGTCAGAGAGGTGGCCATCGTCGGTGTACCGGACGAGTTCTGGGGCGAGTCAGTCAAGGCAGTGGTCCTGCTGAAGGACGGCATGAGCGCGACACAGGAAGAGATAATGGAGTTCACCAAAGGGAAGCTCGCCGGCTATAAACGTCCTCGCTCGGTGGACTTCGTTACAGAATTGCCCATGACTCCCACCGGCAAGATATTGCGACGCCTGGTCAAAGAGAAATACTGGCAGGGCAAAGACAGCAGAATAATATAGTAACCGGTGTCGAAGCTTCGTCTTTTCTCCGCTTTTATATTCACCGTGTTCTGAGAGTAATTGCTTCCTTGCCATGAGAATTTTTCTCCACAGGGAGTGTGTTTTATGAGCGAACCGGAAACTACGGCTAAAACCGAGAAGAAAAGGGCAATCAACAGGCTTAAGAGCATGTATCCGCTGCGCAACCTGGTGCAGCAGGACTATGTTGACACGCTGCAGGCCAGCAAAGAGGGCAAGCCGACCGTTTGGTCCATGCTCACCATCTTCGAAGGCGATATACCCCTCAAAGCCATGGACCTCAACATCGTTTACCCCGAGAACTACTCCACGCTGCTGGCGGCATCCGGCACGGCTGAGCCGTTCCTGGATGCTTCTGACTCGGACGGCTTCCCCAACCATATGTGCGGCTACGGCAGAGCCACCATCGGCTACTCCTACCGCATGATGAAGGAAAACGGCGGCAAGATACCGCCCGAGGCACCGCTGGGCGGCATGGCCAAGCCGTCGCTGCTGCTCGGCTCGGGCATTTTCTGCGACGCCCGTTTCAAGTGGTTCCAGGCGCTGGCCAGATACTTCGATACCCCGCAATGGTGCCTTGAGATGCCGGTGATGGGCACTGCCGAGGGTTCGGAGGAGGACCTTGAAGGGTACCAGGTGAAATTTCTGGTTAAAGAGCTGAATGATTACATCTCTTTCCTGGAGAAGCTTTTTAAAAAAAAGATGGACTGGAACAGGTTCGAAGAGCTGATGAACCTGGCAATTCAGATTCACGAAACCGTTTCTCAGATCAGCGAGGCCCGCAAGGCCATACCGGGGCCCATGCACAGCACGGACTTCTGGAGCAGCATGCCGCCGTCGCTTTTCTTCGCCGGCGATATGAAGGTATCGCTCAAGCTATACCAAGACATGCTGGCCGAGGTGCAGGAGAGGATTGAGAATAAAGAAGCAGCCATCAACTATCCCGAGAGGTACCGGCTGATCTTCGCCGAGCTTCCACCCTGGCACAGCCTGAAATTCTTCGATAACCTGGCAGAGAAGGGCTGGAACTTCGTCTTTGAAGGTTACGGCTACCACGCTCCAAAGCCGCCGAACCTGAGCAGGGTGAGCGATCCCGTGGAGAAACTGGCACGCCTGTCGCGCAATTTCGTATTCAACATTCATCCCCAGGCCAGGAAGGATAGCATCAACAACCCCATCGTGTCATGTTATCTCAATTATGCCAGAGGCTACCGCGCCGACGGCTTTTTCCTGCATCCGCTCATCTCCTGCCGAACCGCCAGTTCCAACCTCCGACCGATACAGGACTTCCTGCTTAAGAAGCTGGAGGTCCCCACGCTATGGGTCGAAGGCGACATCATCGACAAACGCGTCTTCAATCCCCAGGACACATTGGCCAGGGCCGAGGCTTTCGAGCAGACCATGGACCATTACAGAAAAGTCCGCAAATCCAAGGGCCTCGACTGGTAAGCAAAAAATAATAATAACCGTGAGATTGAAATCGCACAAGCCCATTAAAACTGGGGCTGCGGCATTCACGGAGACGCTGGGACAAGGTGATTGATTAAGGAGGCAATTTATGAATAGTCAGAAGATACATAAGCCGCAGGTTCCCGCCATCCAGGGTTGGTTCACCATGCCACCCCAGGAGCCGCATATCATAGCCAGCAAATGTTCTTTGTGCAACGGCTATTTCTTCCCGCCGGCACAGGTATGCCGGAACCCGAATTGTAAAAAAGATAAGGTCATGCAATCCGTGATGCTCAGCAACAAAGGCAAATTAGAAGCCTATTCCGTCAACTATTTTTCGCCACCACCACCATACCACGCCCCCGATCCTTTTGTCCCCTTCGGTGTCGGAATGGTCAGCCTGCCTGAAGGCATCAGCATCACCGGCCAGATTTCCTCCGGCTATGACGAAAAAAACCTGGAGGTCGGCATGGATATGGACGTAGTGATTGAGAAACTGTATGAGGACAGCCAGGGCAACGACGTCATGGCATGGAAGTTCAGGCCGGCTAACAAATAGCGGTAAATAAAAATAGCCATATTATATAATGAGGTGAAATAATGAATGAAGTAGCTATTCTGGGAGTAGCCATGCATCCCTGGGGAAAAATAAAAGACAAGAGCGTTCCTGAGTTAAATCTCGAAGTGGCTCAAAAAGCCCTGAAAGACGCCGGTTTGGAGTGGAAAGACATCCAGTTTGTCGTAGCAGGTTCGGATCCCTGGAGCGGTGTCGATGGCCTGTTAGCCGGCTGCAGATTATCGCAAAAAATAGGCAACAACGGGATACCGGTGGTCAATGTATACAACGCCTGCGCAACAGGCGGATACGCGTTGAAGACAGCTCAGGCTTACATCAACTCCGGCTTTTGCGATTATGTCCTGGTTGTGGCGGCCAGCATTTCACCCTCCGGTTTTTTCGGTGTCACTAATGTTGGGCGGGAGGATGATCCGAACGATCTTGACTCCCAGCGTTTCAGGATATTGGGGCTGACCAATCCCACGGGTTTTGCCTTCATGGCTACATATAGAATGCATCACTATGGAATGACCGAAAACGACCTGGCCCTGGTGAAGGTGAAAAACGCCAAATTCGGGTCGCTGAATCCCCTTGCGCGCTTCAAGAAAACTTTTACCGTCGAAGACGTGCTAAAGTCCCCTATGGTAACCTATCCCCTGCGCCTGTACGAGCTGTGCGCAACAAGCGACGGCGCGGCCGCAATCGTCCTCAGCAGCATGAAGGCGGCTAAAAAACACACCCGCAAGCCTGTGAGGCTGGCGAGTGTAGGGATAGCCACTCCCAAATATCCCGATCCCAGGAGCGGAGGCTACGGCCTGGACATTGCCAGCGACTCGGGTGACCTCGATTTTAACAACGGCATGGGCGTCCGGGCAGCCTACAACGCCTACGAAGAAGCGGGCATCGGACCGGAAGACCTGGACCTGGCTGAGGTATACGACCTCAGCTCCGCCTTCGAGCTGGGCTGGTACGAGGAGATTGGGCTATGCAAACGTGGGGATGCGGAGAAGCTGTTGAGGGAAGGCGCCACGGGTATTGGCGGCAGGATGCCGGTCAATACCAGCGGCGGCTGTGCTTCCTTCGGCGAAGCCATACCCGCCCAGGCCATGGCACAGGTATGCGAGATTACCTGGCAGATGAGGGGCGTTTCCGGACCGAGACAGGTCGAGGGCGCCAAAGTTGGCTTTACGGTCAATGCCGGAAAACAGGGTAACTGCTCTGCCACGGTCGTGAAGAAATAGTGTGGCTGATTGCTGTAATATTAGGCTATAAAAATTGCCGGAGGTTATGATGAAAAAAGGGCAAACCGAAGATAGCGATGTTCTAATCAAAGTGAAGCCTTGGCAGGTGTGGTACACAATAACAGTTCTTTTTGTCCTCTACATGATGGACTATGCTCTACGGTCGGTGATCGGCCCCATGACACCGGCCTTGAAGGCCGACCTGGGACTGAGCGACACCGAGGTGGGCTGGCTGATGTCCGTGGTACTCATAGGCGTAGCGGTCTTTGCCTTGCCACTGTCTTATCTGATCGACCGCTGGAGACGATCCAGGATGATCTCACTGATGTCTATTATCTGGAGTGTAGCCAGCCTGTTTTCCGGCTTCTGCACTAATTTCGGACAGTTGCTGGCTACCCGTACGGTGGTGGGAGTGGGCGAGGCCAGTTTCGTCTCGGGTGGGATGGCCCTTATCGCGGGTATGGTCCGCAAGGCCAGGCGCGCACTGGTCACGGGCATCTGGGTGGTGGCCATACCCTTTGGTTCGGCCATTGGCTTCCTTATCGGAGGGTTTGTCACTAAAAGCTTCGGCTGGCAGGCGGCATTCATGGCAGTAGCTGCCCCGGGCATCATCTTCGGTATCCTGGCCTGGTTCATGCCCGACTATAAAATAGATAAATCGGCGATGCAAAAAGCGGGGGACGTCCCCCGCAGCAACGCGCTGGGAGCCACACTCAAAGGATTTATAAAGATCAAGACGCTGCCCATCCTCTATCTCACCATCGCGCTGGAGATGTGCTACGTGCTGGGTTATGTGCCCTGGGTGCCGGTGCTCCTCAACCGCAGCATGGGCATGGACACGGTACTGGCCAGCTCAGTCTCGGCCGGCCTGGCTCTAACGGCCATCATCGCCATGCCGCTGGGCGGGTGGGTGACGGATAAGGTCTCCCAGCATAATCCCCGCAACAAGGTGCTGGTCATCGTTGTAACCATGCTGCTGGCCAGCATCTTCATGGCTGCCGGCACCTACTTCGTTTCGCTGCCTGTCTTCGCCATTGGCGTATTCTTCACCACCGCCTTTGTTTCGGCCCAACTCAACGCGGTGCAGGAGATCGTACCCGCCTACCAGAGAGCTACGGCCATGGGCCTTTATATGCTCACCGGCTACATCCTGGGCGGCATGTGGGGCCCCATCCTGATGGGCGCGGTTTCCGATGCCGTCAACATACAAGCGTCGTTCCTGGTCATCTCCGGCATCGGCTTCCTGAGCAGCTTCGGCTACCTGTGGTCGTCCAAATACTTTAACGCCGATTACTACCGCGCACGCGAGGTGGACCGCGCCATGGGATTATTGGAAGCTAAGTAAGCATCAATGTATAATTCCTTGTCATGATATCCTGGTTTGCCGGCGCCGTTGTTCGCTACGAAGGCAAGAAGTTCCTCAGGTTCACGGGTGACGTTGACCTTAAGAGAATCTCTGCAGAGGGCAAAAAGCGAGGCGACAGGGTATCCCTCTATATCCACATTCCTTTTTGCAAAACTTTGTGCCCCTTCTGCTGTTTCAATCGTTACCTGTTCAATGAGGAGCAGGCACGTGCCTACTTCCGGGACCTGCGCACAGAAGTTGACATGTACGCCGCGCTGGGGTTTAAATTCAATGACTTCTATTTCGGGGGCGGCACGCCCACTGTCCTTATGGATGAGCTGTCCGGCTTCATCGATCACCTGGGGTCGAAATTCGATATCAAGCGCATCTCCCTTGAGACCACGCCGCGCCAACTGACACCGGAGACTATTGATCAGCTTAAACATCTCGGCGTCAACCGCCTTTCGATCGGCGTACAGAGCTTCGATAACTCGCTGCTCAAGGCTATGGGGAGGACGCTTTTCAAAGGCGAGGACTCCATTGATAAGCTGAAGCTGGCGCAGGGTAAATTCGACACGGTCAACGTGGACCTCATGTTTAACTTCCCTACCCAAACGCTGGAGCAGTTCAGGTCGGACCTCAGGATTTTCAAAGACCTCGGCTCCGACCAGGCCACGTTTTACCCTCTCATGCCCTCGCCGCATAAGCTGGACGCTCTGACGAAAAAGTTTCACAGGGTGGACACCAGCCTTGAAAGTCAGTTTTATGAGATAATCCTGCAGGAGTTGCTGGATAGCGGATATAAAGCCTCCACGGCCTGGTGCTTCTCGCGTGGTGACCTTATGATCGACGAATATATCATCGATTACGACGACTACATCGGCGCTGGAGCAGGATCGGTCAGCTTCCTGGGAGGGGACTTCCTGGTAAACTCCTTCTCCCTTGACGGCTACCATAAGCTGATTGCAGAAGGGCAATTGCCAATAGTGCGCACACGCCGCCTCTCCGCTATCGAGCAATACCGTTACTACATGTTGACCAGGCTCTTCGGCATGAGCTTAAACACGTTGCAGTTCAGGCGGCGTTTTGATTCCGACATCCACACGAGGCTGTGGGCGGAACTGCTTTTCTTCAAAACCGCAGCCATCACCCAGGAGAAAAACGGAGTTATCTCAGTCACCAGGCGGGGTATGTATCCTGTGGGCACCATGATGAAAGAGTTTTTCGCTGCTCTCAACACCCTGAGGGAATACTGTATCGAGGGTGGGATTTAGTTTCATTCACTTTTAGGCTATGATTATGAGTTCCCGGGAGGTGAAATGATGAATCAAGCAGAGATTGACCTCATAAACACTGCCAACAACGCGATCTACCAGCCGGGTCAGCACACAGGCCACTATGAAAGCTACTTCCTGCGCGCCAACCACCCGCACCGTCCCCTGGCTTTCTGGATTAGATACACTATTTTCAGCCCCCACGGTCACCCGGATAAGGCCATCGGTGAGCTCTGGGCGGTCTATTTCAACGGTGAGACTTCGTCCAGCATAGCCGTAAAGAAGGAAATGCATATCGGCCAGTGCTCGTTCAGCCGGTCGGGGCTCGATGTCATGATTGGAGATGCCTTTCTGCATAAAAACTGGCTGAAGGGGAGCGCCACGTCCCACAGCCACACAATATCCTGGGATCTTAACTTCCGTGGCGACGCTCAGCCGCTTTTCCTGCTGCCCGTGAATATGTATTCAGGCAATTTCCTCAAGGCCAAACTGTGCGTTCCACTTCCCATGGCCGAATTCAACGGCACATTGGCAGTCGATGGCAACCAGATCAAGATCGAAAAGTGGATAGGCAGCCAGAACCACAACTGGGGCTCCAAACACACCGACCTTTACGCCTGGGGACAGGTCGCCGGGTTCGATAACAGCCGCGACAGCTTCCTCGAAGTCGCTACGGCCAGGGTTAAAATAGGGCCCCTGTGGACACCCCGCATGACACTGATCGCACTCAGACATAAAGGGCGCGAATACAAGCTCAACAGCATAGTACAGGCTATTAAAGCGGAGGGGAGATTCACCTATTTCGACTGGCATTTCTCGTCAGCTGACGATGATGTCGATATTAAGGGACGCATGCAAGCAGGACGGGAGCTGTTCGCCGGCCTTAATTACTATAACCCGCCGGGAGGCAGCAAGCACTGCCTGAACAGCAAGCTGGCCTCGTGCGACCTCAGGATCACCTATAAACAGGGCGATGCCAAAGGTGTTTCAGAACTGCTCTACACCGGACACCGGGCGGCATTTGAGATACTCACCAACCTCAGGGACCACGGCATCTCGATACAGGTGTAAATTCTCTCCATCGCTAATAGTTATTCGGGCCTTGGTATAAAGGCCAGCCGAATTCTGCATAAAGGAGGATCCATGAAGTACAAAGAGCTTAAGTACGAGGTAGCGGAGGGCATACTGACGCTGACACTCAACAATCCGGACAAGATGAACTCGATCACGGCGTCAACCTGCAAGGAGCTTCTCCACGCGTTCGACCGCGCCGATAACGACGACGACGTGCGTGTTGTAATAGTTACCGGCTCCGGCAGGGCATTCAGCGCAGGGGCTGCCCTGGGAGAAGGCGCCGCGGAAGGCTCCTATTTCATGCAACGGTTCATGGGCAGGGAGGACGACCAGCCGCACAGGGATGAGGGCGGAAT
>Ga0268278_1001809_pt1 | contig 11930 bp, 16 predicted proteins | sample saktaG_3_FD_190135 | JGI IMG/M metagenome (GOLD analysis project Ga0268278, IMG submission 190135) | Saline water microbial communities from Sakinaw Lake, British Columbia, Canada - sak_2010_1_5_55m | ecosystem: Environmental > Aquatic > Non-marine Saline and Alkaline > Saline ... | reverse complement strand
TTCAATCTTATAGGAAAGTAGATTTAAGAGTAAAAGCAGTAGATGTGCCAAACCAAGAGGCGATTACAAAAGACAATATTTCAGTTAGTGTAAACGCAGTTATTTATTATAAAGTTAGAGAAGCTAACAAGGCGATCTTAGAGGTGGAGAATTTTTATTATGCTATTTCCCAATTGGCTCAAACAACAATGCGAAATGCTGTAGGCCAAGTGGATTTAGATGAACTTCTTTCTGAGAGAGACAGGGTTTCAGGTAATATAAGGGATATTATTGATAAGGCCTCTGATCCCTGGGGAATTCAGGTGGATAATGTTGAGTTAAAGGATATAACTCTACCAGAAGAGATGAAAAGAGTAATTGGAAAACAGGCTGAAGCAGAAAGAGAAAAAAGAGCAATAATTATTAAAGCTGAAGGTGAAGTAATTGCAGCAGATAATATGGCAAAAGCTGCTAATGTGTTATCATCAGCTAATGGAGCCCTTCATTTAAGAACCCTTCAATCAATTAATGATTTAAGTTCTGATCAGTCAAATACTATTATTTTTGCTGTACCTTTGGAAGTTTTAAGATCTTTTGAAGGATTTGGCAAAAGCTTGTTGAAAGGAGACAAGGCAAATAATATAGAAAAATAATATGAAAAGATATACTTTAGTCAGAACAATTTATCTTTATATTTTTGCTTTACTTGGTTTAGTCCTTTTAATTATTGGTAGTGTTAATTTTCTTAACATGGGCCTTAAGGCTTTTGTTTTTACCCAGGCTGATGAAGAAAGTAGAATTTTTAGTAAACAAATACCAATTCCTACAATTCCAAAGATTGAAAATATACAGCAAGACATAGAAGAAGGAAAAGACATTTGTTTTTCTGCAGAAGAGAAAATTAGCGTTGAGGGTTGGCTGGCTGATTATAATAATTGGGAGAAAAATATGTCAGAATTTGATACAGTCACTTCACGGAGACATCGTGATGCATCCATGAATTTATCCTTAATTTTAATAGGTTTACCATTATACCTTTATCATTGGAAGATTATTAAAAGGGAGACCGAGGAGAAAGAATCATAAAAAGATTAAAATTCTAAATAAATTAAAAATATGGATATGAAAAAGAATATAATAATTATCTTATCAATTTTATTTGTAATTTCTTTAGCAGGAAATCTATCACTTTTTAATAATTTTGAAAATGCTGAAGATGCAGATTTGGAAAATAAGCCTCGCGGGATAATGATGTTAATTGAGTACAAAGATACAGATGGATTAGTTAATTTTGTTAATGAACTAAATTCAAGAGGAATACATTCTTTACTATCGGCATCGCCAGATTTTATTGAAGAAAATTGTGATGTAATTAAAGCATTATTGGATTATAAGATGGATATTGTTAGTCAGAACCCAGAAGGATCTTTTTGGGGTGTTTCTTATGAAGAACAATATCAAGCTATTAAGAATGCAAAAGACAAAATTGAAGCTTGCACTGGTGAACCATTAAAAGTGATTAGCTCAACATATTTCGCTTCAGACGAAAATACTGTTAAAGCAGCTGAGCAGTTAGGAATCCCTTATGTTCTTGCTAGGGGGACAGCTGGTACGGAGGCGATTGTATTTAAGCCAGAAGAATACAATGTTAGAATTATTTCTGTTTCTAATATTCCATCAATAGAATTTGAATATGGAAGTCTTTGTGATTATAGTTACTGGGCGAGAGAAGGAACACCGGAGGATATGAAAAAACAATTAGTAGAATCATTAGGTAATAATAAAATTACTCCTGTTTCTCATACAAATATTGGAGGATTTAAAAAACAATGGAATGACATGTGGCTTCATTTTTTTGATGAAACTGATATAGAGTGGCAATCTTTAGATGATTTTGCCTCAGAAGATATAATTTTACCAATGTGGCGTATTCCTCGTAATAAAAATACTCCGTATACTCCTCAGCAAAGACCTTTAATACCTTACGAGGAAGAAGAAGATGTTAATAACCCATGTCGAATAGAAGAAATTAGTTTATCTACGCAAGAGAATAAAGAAGAAGAATTAGGTATTGGTAATAAAATTATAATGTTTCATAATGGGAAAGGTTCGATGTGCTTAGAGGCAGTAGATTTTCTTGACGATCTTGATTATCCTGTTGAGCAATTACTGGATAATGAAGAAGGATTTCAACAGAAATTGGACGATATTAAAGGGAATTTTAGTGAAAGTGAGGGAGTGTCAACATCATTTGGCTATTTCCCAATAATTTTTATAAAAGATAAAGTTTATTCAGGGTTTAATAATGAAATAAAAGATAAAATTCTGTATAATATACTGACTGAATAAATACCATTTATTTTTTTTGTTAAAATTAAAAAGTTATAATTTGGTAAGATTATCATTTTAACTTTTTAATTGGAATTAACTTTTTATAAAACCAAAATAATTATATGTTAACAATGATTAATTTAAATATTGTAATTGGGACAATCGGTATGATATTTTTATTAGTTGCATTTGTTTTAAATCTATTTAAGAAGATTACTCAAGATTCATTAATTTATAATATTTTTAATATTATTGGAGCAGGATTTTTGTTTTATTATGCTTATATCTTAAATAGCATTCCTTTTTTAATTCTGGAATCTATTTGGATATTATTTGCAGTTTATAAATTAATATTTTGTAATAAAAAATAGAAAGATGAAAAGATTGACATTTATTTTAACAATATTTTTTATAAGTAGTCTTTTATTTTCTGTGGTCTCAGCAGATAATCAACAAAGTAATTTTTGTAGTATTTATTTTACAGGAATTGGATGTCCACATTGTGCTCAAACAGATCCAATTGTTTTAGAGGATTTATTAGAAGAGTACCCTAATTTGATAGTAATAGAATATGAAATTTATCATGAACAAAGCAATGCATCTTTACTTCTTGGGTATAATGATAAATATAGTTCCGGACTAGGTATCCCTTTAATAATATTTAATGAAAACGAATACCTTGCTGGTGATAAAAAAATTATTGAAAGCACAAATGAAATAATTAATAAATCTAATAATAATGATTGCCTTTTGATTGATGGGTCATCAGTTAATTTTAACAACCTTGACCTAATCTCTTTACCTGGTTTACCAAAAATATGGAAGAATGAACGAATTTTATTAAAAGTTAGGAACGAAGGAGATAATCAAATCTTAAAGGGACTATTAATGACAAATGAAATAATTTCTTTTATAAAAAATATTGATTATAGAATTATAGAATCAAAACCAATTTTACTTTCCGGCAAGAATATATATTTTGATAATGCTATAGAGTTAAATGGTTGGATTTTTCAATGGAACGGAGAGAAAATTGATGTAGCTATGCAAGAAAATAGTACTTCTACTATCGCAAATTCATCAATAGTTAAAGCTAAATCCTCCGTAGATAATAATAGGGAAAAACTTACATTGACTAAAATTTTTTCTCTTGCAGCTGTAGATGCAATAAATCCATGTGCTTTAGCTGTATTAGCTCTAATGTTAATAGCAATTTTAACGTATAATCCAAAAGCAAAAAGTAATATTTTATTAGCTGGATTTGCTTTTACATGTTCAGTTTTTATTATGTATATATTGTATGGATTAGTTATTATAAAATCTTTTCAACTTATTCAAGCACTAACTAGTATTAGAATATTATTATATAGAATTCTTGGTTTTGTTGCTATTATTTTAGGAATTTTAAATATAAAAGATGGTATTAAATATAAAGCAGGTAATTTCTTGACAGAAATGCCTCTTATTTTAAGGCCAAAAGTTAAAAAAATAATTTCAGGAATAACAAGTCCAAAAGGCGCTTTTATTATTGGTCTTTTTGTTACCGTTTTTCTTTTGCCATGTACAATAGGCCCTTATGTTATAGCTGGCGGTATTTTATCTGCCTTAGAGTTAATTAAAACAATACCTTTTTTGCTTTTATATAACTTTATTTTTGTTTTACCAATGATAGTGATAACACTAATAGTATATGTTGGTTTTGCAAAAATTGAAGATGTAAACGGATGGAAAGATAAAAATATAAGATACCTACACTTAATTACTGGTTTAATAATGTTTGTTTTAGGACTAGCCATGATACTAGGGTGGGTATAAATAAAGGATTAGTTTAAATACAATAAAATGAAAAAAGCAATTATTAAAGCAACTGAATCATTAGGAAAAGTTTTGCCTTTAATTTTAGGAACAATTTTACTTGTTAGTCTATTAACGATAATCATACCCGAATCATTTTATACAAGATTTTTTAACAAAAATATTATCTTTGATTCTTTCATTGGTAGTATTTCCGCTGGTACTCCTATTATTAGCTATATTTTAGGAGGGGAAATGCTTAAACAGGGGATCAGTTTAATAGCAGTTACTACTTTTTTAGTTACATGGGTAACTGTTGGTTTTATTCAAATCCCTACTGAATCTATTGCTTTAGGAAGAAAATTTGCTATTTTGCGAAATCTTAGCGCTTTTGTCTTATCAATAATTGTAGCTTTTACTACAGTCTTAATATTAAACATAGTCTAATGTTGCAACTTAAAAAGATTTCGGGAGCTTGGTTTTTCTTTATCCTTATAGTGACACTTTATCTCTTTTTATTCTTTGTTAATCCAAGCTTATGTATTTCTAGCTTAATTTTCTTTCGCCAGATTTTAATAAAGATTATCCCTATATTTTTATTGGTCTGGTTTTTAATGGTAATAGCAAATTATTTTATTACTCCAAAATTTGTTTTTAAATATTTTGATAAAAAAAGTGCGAACAAATGGTTTTTTGCTATTATAGGAGGGATTCTATCAGAAGGTCCAATTTATATATGGTATCCTTTATTGGCGGATTTAAAGAAGAAAGGACTCGATTATGGTTTTGTTGCTTGTTTTTTATATAATCGAGCTATCAAATTACCTATTTTACCGGCTGCTATTTACTATTTTGGCTGGAAATATATTTTAATTTTGGCTATAATTATGATTATTGCATCTATCGGCCAAGGTATTATAATAAGCAGGATCATAAAAGAATAATTATAAAAATATAATGACAAAATTTATAATATTAATATTTTGGGCATTGATAGGAATATTTCTTTTAATAGTAAGTCAATTTTTTATTCCGGTAGTTAATGAATTAATTAGTGGCTCTATTATTTCTTTATTACCGTTTATCATTTTTTTTATACTTGGTATTGTTTTGATATTTTTAACTTTCAAGCAAAAGATAGGCGGAATATTTAAAAGATTTTTGATATTGACAGGAGCTTCGGCCACAGGGTTTTTTGTTTTCTTCTTTTTACATAATATGTTTTATGCCTTGGGAGTAATCACTAATCAAATCCCTATATTAAGTTTTATTATGGGAATTTTTGATGTATTATGCTTTATTATTGCAATTTTTGTTTGTCCTTTGATATTTGTGATTGGTGCTATAGGAAGTATAATAGTAATTATAAATAAGAAAAAAAGAACATTATTCTTTTGGTATTAATTTGACATATTGAGATATTGGATGTATACTTGAAAAGGTCGTAAATTAAGTTAAAGTTCAAAGATGAGTAACAAACTTTATGTAGGCAGTCTTTCCTATGATACTACTGAAGACGGTTTAAAAGAACTCTTCGCAGAAGCTGGAAAAGTAGAATCAGCAGCTGTTATCACAGATAAATTTTCTGGAAGATCAAAGGGATTTGGTTTTGTAGAAATGGCAACTGAAGAAGAGGCTAAAAAAGCCGTTGAAATGTTTAATGGTAAAGAATTAGACGGAAGAACAATCATAGTTGATGAAGCTAAGCCAATGAAGAAAAGTTTTTAATTAAGTTTTCTTCTGAATACGAAAGAAGCCCGAAAGGGCTTCTTTTTTATTTAAAATGTTATGTGCTATAATTGTTATAATAATAAAGAAATATAAAATGAAAATATTAAAAATCTTAGGATTATCAATTTTTTGTTTATGCTTCTTGGTATTAACAGGATTTGGTATCTATGAATTTTTAAAAGATTCTACAATTCCACTTGTGGCAAAATGGGGGACAGTTGGTTTGATTATAGGAATGATTATAATTATAATTTCTTTAACCATAGAAAGGATTAAAGATAGTAAAAATAATAAAATATAATAAAAATATGATTATTATTACTTCTGATCAAATTTTTGGTCAAAATATTAAAGAAACTCTTGGGTTAGTAAAAGGAAGCACGATTAGAGCAAAAAATATTGGTAAGGATATTTTAGCTAGTTTTAGAAATATTATTGGTGGAGAAATAAAGGAATACACAGAAGCGCTTAATGAAGCAAGAGATATTGCTATAGAAAGGATGATAAAGAATGCTGAGGAATTAGAAGCAGATGCAATTATTGGAGTACGTTTTACTACTTCTGCAATTATGTCAGGTGCAGCTGAGCTTCTTGTCTATGGAACGGCAGTAAAATTGGGAAAATAGATCAATTAATTTATAAGAATCTAAAAATACAAGGAAATATTCCCTTGTATTTTTATTATATGGACTATCCCTTGACTTTTGATAATTATGGGTATATACTCATAATAGATAGTCGGTATGTTAAATATATTATTTAAAGGTTGGGCTATCAAAATCTTTGTAAATTAAAAATAAATAAAAATATGCCACGATTTGATGCAACTGGTCCTTTAGGATTCGGTCCTGGTACTGGCCGGGGTATGGGTCCATGCGGTGCTGGAATGGGATATGGAAGAGGCCGCGGTTTTGGCCGTGGATTTGGTAGATTCGGGGGTTATAATTTACCATACCCAACTCGTATTACAAAAGAACAAGAAACTGAGATGTTAAATGATGAAGTAGGGGCCTTAGAAGAAGAGTTGAAAGCAATACAGGAAAGATTAGCCGAATTAAAGAATCAGAAATAAAAAAGAAACTATAAACCCAGTTCTTTTATATTAAAAAGGACTGGGTTGGTTTCTTTTAATCATTTTAATAATTTAATTATGCCAAGACCAAGACTTTGTCGAAGAACTAGATTTAATACAAATATAACTTACTTTAAACCTCAAGGTGTACCAATGAGGTTTTTAGAGATGGTAGAATTAACAACTGAAGAGATGGAAGCTTTAAGACTAAAGAATATTAAAGGGTTAGATCAGGATCAAGCAGCTAAAGAAATGAATACATCACAGAGTACTTTTCAAAGAATTTTATCTTCAGCATATAAAAAAATATCAGATGCTTTAATAAATGGTAAGGCTATAAAAATAATTTGTGGATAATATGGGGATAATCTTTTAGACCCTAGCTGAAAATTTGTTTTCTTACCTTATTTAAGCTAAAAAATCTTCTATTTAGGATAGGGGATTTTTAATTTTCTCTTCTTGACTTAATGTATAAGTATGGAGTAAAATGGAAGAAAGTGGATAGATGTGGATAAGTGTGGGGATAAATAAGTTTTTTGTGGAAAACCTCTAAATTTATTTCATATGTTTATTGGAGAATATTATTACACAATAGACCCAAAAGGGAGAATAGCAATACCTTCTAAATTAAGAAAGGCTCTTTCTAACGGTGGGGTTATTACAAAAGGACTAGATAATTGTCTTTTTATATTTTCTTCAAAAGATTGGCAACCAATGGCGGAGAAGATTAAAAGTTTACCTTTAAGCCAGTCTAACTCTCGAGCTTTTTCTAGATTAATGCTTGCCGGAGCGATGAATATAAAATTAGATAGTCAAGGAAGAATTCTTGTTCCCGATTATTTAAGAAAATATGTAGGGTTAAAAAAACAGATAGTTTTAGCTGGTGTCTTTGATCGTTTAGAGGTTTGGGATGAAAAAGAATGGGAAAAATACAAAAAGAGGACAGAAAAAGAATCAGGTGATATTGCGGAAAAATTAGGAGATTTAGGGATATAAAAACATTATGCATGTTTCAGTGCTTTTAAAAGAAGTAATTGATTATTTAAACCCGCAAGTAGATGAAAACTTTATTGATGCTACAGTAGGTGAAGGAGGGCACGGACTAGCCATCCTTAAAAAGAATGGTCCAAATGGTAAATTACTAGGGATTGAAATAGATTCTGGTGTGTATGAAGACTTGAGAGAGAAGATGATAGAAATGGTTGAAAGAGTTGTCTTGGTTAACGATTCTTATATAAATTTAGAAAAGATTGTTAAGGAAAATAATTTTAAACCAGTTCACGGAATTTTATTTGATTTAGGGATGTGCTCATGGCATTTAGACGCATCAGGAAAAGGGTTTTCTTATTTAAAGGATGAACCATTAGATATGCGATTTGATTCTGAAAGTGATCTAACGGCTGCAGAGATTATAAATACTTGGGATATAAAAAAGATTGAAAAAATTTTAAGAGAATTTGGAGAAGAAAAATATGTGTATCGTATTTCTTCAGCAATTAAGGAGGTACGAAAGAAAGAAAGAATTATTGGAACTCAGCAGTTGGTGGATATTCTAAAAAGAACTCTTCCTAAAGATTATGATAATAGAAGAATACATTTTGCCACAAGGACATTTCAAGCTTTACGGATTGCTGTAAATAATGAGTTGCAAACAATAGAAGAAGGACTTAAACAAGCTATTAAAATATTAGAACCAAATGGAAGAATAGTAGTAATCTCATTCCATTCTTTAGAAGATAGAATTGTAAAAAATATTTTTAGAGAAAAAGCTAAAATCGGGGAATTAAGTATTCTTACTAAAAAACCAATTACCCCTTGTCTAGAAGAAATTAAAAATAATTCACGTTCTAGTTCTGCTAAATTACGTGCTGCAGAAAAAATATAAATATTAATAATTACTAATCTTATTTATGACAACTATCTACAATTACAATAAAAATAATAAAAAATGCTCGATAGTTTTGGGCTCTGGTAAAAGATATAATTCTCGCAAAGGAAAGAAATTGCAATATTTTGTGAATGAGGCAGGGGAGTACTTAGGACATATTAAGTTAGTTATTCTTCTTTTAATTCCATTCTTAATGATTGGAGGTTGTTGGTTAGCACTTTATGGGAAAAATATTTCACTTAATTATAAGATTTATAATTTAAAGAATGAGATAAGCAAAACTAAAGAAGACCTTAATCTTTTAACAGAAGAATCTATATCTATTACTTCTTCTCAGAAAATAGAAAAATGGGCTCAAGATAATGGTTTTGTAGAAGTAGAACATATTTCTTACTTGAATTTGACAAATGATAATTTAGCCCAAAGATAGGTTCTCTATGAGAAGAAAAAACAAAAAATTTTTTAAAAGAACTGGTAAGAATAGTTCTTCCCAAGGAAGAATTTCATTTATTCATTTTGTATTTATTGTTCTTTTTTTAGCTTTAAGTTGTCAGCTTTATAATATTCAAATAAGAGAGAATTCAAAATTTGTAAATCAAGCAGAAGCCCTCCATGATACAACTACAATATTAACCCCTGAAAGGGGTTTAATTTATTTCCAAGATAAAAACAAGGAATATATTCCTGTTGCTATTAATAAAAAATATTATTCACTTTTTGCAGTTCCAAAAGAAATAGAAAACCCAGAAGAAGCAAGTGAACTTTTGTCTGAAATAATTCCTTTATCTTATGAAGAAATCTTTTTACATTTAAACAAAGAAAACGATCCATATGAACCTCTTCTTAAGAAAATTGAAGACGATGATTTAATTAATGAAATTAAAGATGCACAAATAAAAGGTATTTATTTTAGAGAAGAGAGCTATCGTTATTATCCATTAGGTTCTTCTGCTGCGCAAGTCATTGGATTTGTTGGAGAGGCAGATGATGGGTTGATTAAAGGGCGTTATGGGTTAGAATCTTACTATGATGCTATTCTTTCTGGGAGGAAAGGTATTTTTACAGGAATTAAAGATGCGTTAGGGCGTTTAGTGCGTTCTAATTTTTCTCAAGAGGAAAAGATTGTTGAAGGACTTTCTATTGAAACTACTATAGATAAAAATATTCAATTTGCTACTGATAAAGCTTTAAATAATTTAATAGAATCTAGAGGAGCAAGTAAAGGTACAATTATCGTAATGGAAGTAAAGACTGGAAAAATTTTGGCATTAGCTAATTTACCAACATTTAATCTTAATGATTTTTCTGATATAAAAGATTATTTAATTTTTAGGAATTTTGCTACTGAAGAAAGATATGAACCTGGTTCAGTCATGAAGTCTTTTACTATGGCTGCAGGCATTGATACTGGTAAAGTTACTCCAGATACCACATATATTGATAAAGGATATTATGAGATTGGTGGTTATCGTATAACTAATTATAAAGATCAAGTTCATGGGAAAACTACAATGCGCAATGTTTTAGAGTTTTCTATTAATACCGGGGCAATTTTTGTTGCCGAACAAGTTGGCAATGAAACATTAAGAAAATATTTTAAAAAATTTGGTTTTGCAGAAACAACAGGAATAGATTTGCCTTTAGAAATTACTGGAGATTTATCTAATTTAGAATATCCAGAATCAAGTCCTACTCATCTTGCAACTGCTTCTTATGGAGACGGAATATCTGTTACTCCTATAGAATTAATTAGAGCCTATGCAATTATTGCAAATAAAGGACGTTTAGTGACTCCATATTTAGTAGAAAGCACAAGGGACGGGGCTGGCAATCGCACTTCTTTAATATCAACTGAATATTTGTCAAACACTAAGCAAATAATTAATCAGGAAACTACTGAGACTTTAACTTCTATGCTAGTAGGAGTGATTGAAAATGGTTATGGAGGTAATGCTAAAATTAAAGGTTATAGTTTAGCTGGTAAAACTGGTACTTCTTTTGTCTATTTAGAAGACAAAAAAGGATATTCAGATGATGTAGTCCATTCATTTGTAGGATTCTTTCCTGCTTCAGATCCTAAGTATATTATTCTAGTAAAAATGGATAAGCCACAATGGGGAAAAGATGCTGCTAGCCATACAGTTACATTGGCATTTAAAGAAGTTGAACGATTTTTGATAAATTATTATAATATTCCACCAGATGAAATCTAAATTATGAAAAGAAGATTTATACAACATATACTTAAATATCTAACAAAACTTATTTTGTGGCGTTACAAGCCTCTTATTATTGGAGTAACTGGAAGCGTTGGAAAAACTTCTACAAAAGAAGCAATTTATACAGTTTTAAAAAAGAAATTTAGAGTTGAAAGAAATGTTTTTAATTTAAATACTGAGATAGGAATGCCTTTAACTATAATTAGAGGTAAAGACGCAAAACGGAATATTTTTCTCTGGTTTTATAATTTTTTTCATACCCTTTGGTTATTTGTTTTTAAAACAAATAAATATCCTCAAGTATTAGTTCTCGAAATGTCTGAAGATGCGCCAGGGATGATAAAATATTTGGTTGATTTAGCTCGACCTAAAATAGGTGTAATTACTACTATTGGAAATCCTCCTGTTCATTTAGAGTATTATAAAAATATAAATCAATTGATTGAAGAAATAAGTTATTTGCCTCAGAATTTAACTTTAAATGATTCAATAATTTTGAATGCTGATAATGCATTAGTTGTAGGTTTTAAAGATAAAACAGTCGCAGAAGTTTTTTCTTATGGGTTTTCTGAATATTCTGATGTTAAAGTAACAGATTATAAATTAATTAATGTAGATAATTTAAAAAATATAGGAATGAGTTTTCGTTTAGAAGCTAGTGGTAGTTTTGTACCAGTAAGAATTGAGGGCGTTTTTGGCAAAGCGCAAGTTTATGCTTTAGCTGCTGCTGCTGCTGTGGGCTTGTCTTTAGATATGAATTTAGTTGAAATCAGTGAGGCAATGTTGGATTATAAAATAGTAGAAGGAAGAACAAAATTTATTTCTGGAATAAAGAATGCTTGGGTATTAGATGATTCTTATAATGCTTGTCCTGATTCAGTTCGTGTTGCTCTTGATGTGCTAAGAGAAATTCCTG
>Ga0268278_1001804_pt1 | contig 11941 bp, 8 predicted proteins | sample saktaG_3_FD_190135 | JGI IMG/M metagenome (GOLD analysis project Ga0268278, IMG submission 190135) | Saline water microbial communities from Sakinaw Lake, British Columbia, Canada - sak_2010_1_5_55m | ecosystem: Environmental > Aquatic > Non-marine Saline and Alkaline > Saline ... | reverse complement strand
CATCCCCAGCCCATTTTTTACATTAGGGTAACGTGGAGCACCTGCTCCAAGCCTTGTGCCCCTATCAATTCATAAACCAAGTGCTACGCGATTGCAAATCGTGTACAATATTCCCAAGCAAAGTGTACCAAGGAGACACCCCGGGATGATCACTAACGAACCTGTCGCCCACATTTCCCAGGATGGCAAATTTCAAACCCTCCGAGACCATCTTATTGGAACGGCCCAAAAAGCCGCCGAGATGTCCTCTGCGTTTGGCTGCTCTCAATGGGGCTATTTAGCCGGATTGTGGCACGATTTAGGTAAATTTTCCTCTGAGTTCCAGTGCTACATTCGGGCTGCAAATGGAGTTGACGCCCATATTGAAGGAAAGCTCGGTAGAGTAGATCATTCCACAGCCGGAGCACTCTACGCCATTGAACAGTTGAATATGGCAGGAAGGATTCTTGCTTACCTGATCGCTGGTCACCACGCGGGGCTGCCCGACTGGGAGGCCGACAAAATTGGCAATGCTGCGCTAAAACTGAGATTGGGGAATACGGCGTTGCTTAATGCGGCCCGTGCAGGTGATATTCCTTCTGATATTCTGAACCATTCATTGCCAAAGGATCGGCCAAAACCAGGTGCTGACCCCGCACTCTGGATTCGCCTCCTTTTTTCGTGCGTGGTGGACGCTGATTTTCTGGATACCGAGGCATTCTTAGAACCTGACAAAACAGCTGCGCGAGGCAATTACAAACAGCTTCCCGATTTGTTACCCATTTTCATGGATTACATGCGCGCAAAGCAGACTGGTGCGGTTGATACGAAGGTTAACCGCGCGCGTGCAGCTATCCTGTCACAATGTATTGCTAAGGCATCGGGGTCCTCCGGTATTTATACAATGACAGTTCCGACTGGCGGTGGCAAAACTCTCTCATCGATGGCCTTTGCGCTTCATCACGCTCTTAAGCACAATAAAAGCCGGATCATCTATGTCATCCCCTATACCAGTATCATTGAACAGACTGCCGATGAGTTCAGAAAGATTTTCGGCGAAGCGGTCATTGAGCACCAAAGTAACCTAGATGCATCCGACGAGACAAAGGACAATGCTCAAAGCCGTTTGGCATGCGAGAACTGGGATGCACCTGTCATCGTAACCACATCTGTACAGTTCTTCGAATCGCTCTTTGCCAGCCGCACCAGCCGCTGCCGCAAGCTGCATAACATCGTCAACAGCATAGTTATTCTTGACGAAGTCCAGCTTCTGCCGCCAGAGTTCCTCAATCCGATTCTGCACGTACTCAGAGAGCTTCAAAAGAACTATGTGATTACGCTGTTGCTCAGCACTGCCACTCAGCCTGCGTTGGGCCCCCAGCCGCAGTTCAATTTTGATGGTATTCCGAATATGGTAGAGCTAATGGATAACCCTCTGGAGCTACACAACCAATTGAAAAGGGTAGAAATTACGATTCCGCATAACTTAAACGAGTCTAAAAGCTGGGATGATCTGGTCAACGATCTTACGCAGCATCCCACTGTCCTTTGCATAGTCAATCGGCGGGATGACTGCCGCATTCTGTGGGAGAAGATGCCGGAGGGGACCTTCCACCTTTCTGCGCTCATGTGCGGAGAGCATCGGTCCGTAAAAATAAAAGAAATCAAAAAACGCCTCAAAAATGGCCAGCCAACACGAGTTGTCAGCACACAACTGGTGGAGGCCGGTGTCGACGTGGACTTCCCTGTGGTTTACCGCGCTCTGGCTGGACTTGATTCTGTTGCCCAAGCAGCTGGCCGATGCAATCGGGAGGGTCTGTGCGAGAAGGGGTCTGTCGTGGTGTTCGTGCCACCATCCAAAATACCGGCGGGGCATCTGCGGCAAGCAGCGGAGATCGGGTGGCGGCTTATGTCACAGGAGTGTGAAGACATCCTTGCGCCAGACCGGTTTAGAAGCTTCTTTAGGGAATTTTATTGGCTACAAGGGCCCAATCTTGATAAGCACGACATTCTTACCGACCTCAAGATGGAAGGAGGGGATAATCCATTCCGCTGCAGCTTCCGTTCGGCAGCCCAGAAATTTCATCTCATTGATGAGTCTCAGCAAGCCCCTGTTATCGTTGCCTACGGAGAGGGAGCCAACCTTATCAAAATATTGGAGAAGGGCGAGCCGGAGCGGTGGCTCTTCAGGAAACTACAACGCTATGTGGTCAACCTTCCCCGCTACCTTCATACTAAACTGTTGGTGGAAGGGGCCCTGCGTGAACTGCATCCCGGTATTTATGTGCAGGGGCATGGTGCGCTTTACCATAAAGACCTCGGCTTCTGCCCGGATAAATCCATCATCTATGAACCTGATGAACTGATATTGTAAAAATAATAAAGATAGGAGGTTCTATGGAGAAGACAATGCAAAGAAGCCGCACCGTGCGGCTCCGTGTCTGGGGCACGAACGCGTGTTTCACCCGGCCCGAGATGAAAGTGGAACGTGTTTCCTATGATGTCATGACACCTTCGGCGGCACGCGGCATCTTGGATGCTATTCACTGGAAGCCCGCTATCCGCTGGCAGGTGGAACAGATCGACGTACTCAAACCCATACGCTGGGAATCGGTGCGGCGCAACGAGGTTGGCAGTGTAATATCTCCAAGGACAGAGGGGCTGTTCATCGAAGATCAGCGCCAACAGAGAGCCGGTCTTTTGCTGCGGGACGTAGATTACATTATTCATGCCCGCTTTGAGATGACCGAGAGGGCTGGGTCGGAGGACACGGTTATCAAGCATGAGCAGATGTTTCTGCGCCGAGCCGAGAAGGGGCAGTGCTTCCACCGTGCCTATCTTGGCTGCCGGGAATTCGCCGCTGACTTCGACTTGATGATGGATGATAAGCCGTTGCCGGAGCCAATCAACGAAAGCCGTGAGTTGGGATATATGCTCCATGACTTGTGTCATGATAACTCCGACGGAAAAAACGGCATACCGCATTGCTGTAACGAGAGATGCCAGCCTCGCTTCTTCAGGGCGACTCTTGAAAACGGTCATCTGAAGGTGCCTCCCATCGGCAGTTGTGAGGTGCGCGCATGATTCTACAGGCGCTAGCGAGCTATTATCAGCGGATGGCTGAAGAAGGCGGCACTGATATTGCACCTGAAGGCTTTAACGAAAAGGAAATCCCATTCCTTATCATCCTCAATCAACAAGGGGAATTTGTTGGCTTACAGGACACACGTGTGCTCAGCGGGAAAAAGTTGATTGGCAGGCGGTTTCTTGTGCCCAAAGAACACGAACGTTCAGGTAAAAACGCTTGGCAGAAAGCCAATCTATTATGGGATCACTATGGCTATGTTCTGGCTCATCCCAAATCAAGTGAAGAAAAGCATGTCAAGATGGCACTGAAGCAGCACGGGGCGTTTGGTGCAAGTGTGAAAACACTTCATGAGAAATACCCCAACAACCTAGAAATCAAGGCAGTCCATAAATTTCTCTCAAGAGAGAAATTTGAGGCGGTCTTTTCTGATTCCAATTGGCCTGTTTGCATGAAAATTCCGGGTTGTAACCTATCCTTTATCCTTGAAGGACAAACAGGACTTGTCTGTGAGAATACGGACGTCCGTGAATATATAGTCTCGATGAGTGATGTTTCATTTGATGATGAGAATGATGATATTGCGTTACCTGAAGAAGAAGGGACGTGTCTGGTTACTGGAGAATATGGCCCAATAGCACGACTTCATCCAAGAACTCCTATCCCAGGTGCAAAGAGCAATGCTAAGATAGTATCTTTTCAGAAAAACATGGGGGTTGACTCCTATGGTAAGCAACAAAGTTACAATGCACCAATAGGCAAACATGCTGCATTTGCCTACACCACCGCCCTCAAAAGGATGCTGGCAAAGGAATCCCGGCAAAAAATCCAGGTCGGCGATGCCACCACCGTCTTCTGGGCGGAGAAGAAAAACATTCTGGAAGATGTCTTTGCCGATATCTTCGGCGAACCGGCAAAGGGGGAGAGGGAGCAGGATTACAAAAGCCTCATAGCTCTATTCCGCTCGCCGGAAACGGGAGCGAAAGCGGAGCTTGATCCCTCCACCCGATTTTTCGTCTTGGGGCTCGCCCCTAATGCGGCTCGAATCGCAGTCCGCTTCTGGTATGCCGGAACCGTTGGCGACATTGCCAACAATATTAGCCAGCATTTTGATGACCTAAAGATGGTGAAAGGTCAGCAAGAGCGGCGGAGAACCACTTTGAAAAGCCTTCTGCGCTCAACGGCCTTTGACGAAAAGGATGACAGAATTTCGCCCAATCTTGTCGGAGATATGATGAAGGCCATCCTGACTAACACACCCTATCCGAAAACGCTTCTTGCCGCGGCCATCCGCCGTTGCCGGGCGGAGCGAGAAATCACCTATCCCCGCGCTGCACTCATTAAGTCGGTGCTGTCGCGTGAAACGAGATTCTACAAACGAAATGAAAAGGAGGTTGGAATGTCACTTGATACTACCAATACCAACCCCGGCTATCTGCTGGGGAGGCTCTTTGCTGTGCTGGAAAAAATACAAGAGGAGTCGAGTCCCGGTATCAACGCGACGATTCGGGATCGCTTTTACGGTTCAGCATCCAGCACGCCGGCCACCTCGTTTCCTCATTTGATGAAACTCAAGAATTACCATCTTGCCAAGCTAGAAAACAAGGGCCGAGCAGTGAATCTTGAAAAACAGATAAGTGAGATCATGGATAAGCTGTCAGCCGATAACGCCTTCCCACCGCACCTTAGCCTTACCGATCAGGGACGATTCGCCGTCGGCTATTACCACCAACGGCAAGCATTTTTCACAAAGAAAGACTGAGAGCATATCAAATTTATAAAAGGAGAGATTAAAATGACAGATATTATTAATAACCGCTATGACTTTGTACTTCTGTTTGATGTCAAGGATGGCAATCCCAACGGAGACCCCGATGCAGGGAATCTCCCCCGCGTTGATCCGGAGACTAGCCACGGTTTGGTGACTGACGTTTGCCTCAAGCGCAAGGTGCGGAACTTTGTGCAACTGTCAAAAGGTGGTTCTTCTGGATATGACATTTTCGTTAAAGAGAAAGCGATCCTTAACAAGCAGATTCGGGAGGGGTATGAGGCTCTAGGAATCAATCTTTCCGAATCTCCCAAAGAAAAAAAGGACGGCGAAAAACGGAAAACAAAAGGTGAGGCGCAGGGAAGTGAGGTTGAGAAGGGGCGCGCTTATATGTGCAAGAATTACTTTGACATTCGTACGTTTGGCGCTGTCATGAGTACTGGAGCTAATGCTGGCCAAGTAAGAGGTCCTGTTCAACTTACTTTTGCGCGAAGCATTGATCAGGTAGTTCCACTTGAGCACGCACTCACGGTTTGTGCTGCACGTATGGAAGAAAAGACAATCGAAGAACAAATAGGAATACAGGGACGCAAATTTACTATTCCTTACGGCCTCTATAACTGTCATGGCTTCGTTTCTGCGCCCTTAGCCGCACAGACCGGATTTACTGAGGGCGATCTTAAGCTTTTTTGGGAGGCGCTTCTCAACATGTTTGAACATGACCACTCAGCGGCGCGTGGGCAAATGTCCACCCGCAAGTTAACCGTTTTCAAACACGAATCAGCAATGGGTAACGCACCTGCTCACAAGTTGTTCGATTTGGTCAAGGTATCGGCCGTCTCTGCCCTTCCAAGGGATTTTAGTGATTACAAGATAACTATTCCCAAACAGGCTGATATGCCGCAAGGTGTCACTATTATAGAGATGTTGTAAGTACAATCCATGTACACCGAAGACAAACTCCTGCCGATTTCGGCCCTGCAACATGTCGCCTTTTGCGAACGTCAGTGGGCGCTCATACACCTAGAAGGGGTGTGGGAAGAGAACCAGTTGACGATGGAAGGGCATCAGTTTCATGATCGGGCACATAAGGATGAAACCGAGGTGCGTGGTAATTTGATCATCGCACGTGGGCTGCGCCTGCGCTCGCTTAGGCTGGGACTTTCTGGGAAAGCCGATGTGATAGAATTCCATCGACTGGCGGATGCGGAGGCAAAAGGGGCAGGGGTCAATCTGGAAGGTGTCTCCGGTCTGTGGAAGCCGCTTATTGTGGAATATAAGCACGGCAAGCCCAAGTTGGATCGCTGCGACGAAGTGCAGCTTTGCGCTCAGGTGCTGTGTCTGGAGGAAATGCTGGCTGTGCCAATTCCGGCGGGGGTTTTGTTTTATGGTCAACCGAAGAGGAGATACGATGTATTGCTGGATAAAACTTTGCGGCAGGAGACGGAATCGTTGATAGCTCATCTGCATGAGCTGAGTGAGTCTGAGCAGACCCCATCCGCTGAGCACGCCCAGAAGTGCAGAAGCTGCTCCCTGATCGAAGTCTGCCTGCCGAAGGTCACCGGCGGCCAGAAAGACGTCCATAAGTATCTGGCGCGAGCCATCGCTGAAACGGAGGCAAACACGCTGTGAAACGTCTGCTAAATACCCTGTACGTTACTACTCAGGGAGCCTATCTGGCTCGCGAAAACGAGACGGTGGTGGTGAGGGTGGATGGAGAAACGAAGTTCAGTGTGCCCATCCATACGCTCGGAAGTGTGGTGTGCTTCGGGCAGGTCTCATGCAGCCCACCGCTGATGGAGATGTGCGCCCAGCGGCATGTGTCCATCTCTTTTTTGAGCGAGCATGGGAAGTTCTGGGCACGGGTGGAAGGGCCGGTTTCAGGGAATGTCTTGCTGCGGCGAGAACAGTACCGGCGGGCTGACGATCCGGGTACATCGGCGGAGATTGCCCAGTCCGTGGTCATTGCCAAGATTGCCAATTGCAGGACAGTTCTTCTGCGTGCAGCGCGCGAGCGGCCTGAAGACTGCGGGGCTCCATACCTGACACAGGCAACCAATTATCTGGGCCAGTTGATCAAACGCTTGGATGCCCCGGCTCCGCTGGAGGTAGTTCGCGGCATTGAAGGGGATGCAGCCAGAACCTACTTCAGCGTTTTCAACCATCTCATTACTGCGCAGAAGGAAGACTTCACCTTTCACGAGCGCAGCCGGAGGCCGCCGCTGGATAACGTCAATGCCATCATGTCGTTCATGTACACCATACTGACCCATGATGTAGCTTCGGCCCTGGAGACGGTGGGGCTCGATCCCGCCGTGGGCTATCTGCACCGGGACCGGCCAGGCAGGCCGAGCATGGCGCTCGATCTGATGGAGGAGTTCCGCCCTTACTTGGCGGACCGGCTGGCGCTTTCATTGATCAACCGGCAGCAGATCAAGAGAGCTGGGTTTCGGAAAACGGGAACGGGGGCTGTGCTAATGGATGACGAGACGCGCAAGGAAGTGCTGGTGAACTATCAGAAGAGGAAACAGGAAGAAATCCAGCATCCTTTCCTAGGAGAGAGGGTGGCTATCGGCCTTCTGCCGTATGTTCAGGCTTTGCTGATGGCGCGATATTTGCGGGGCGATCTCGATGGCTATCCGCCGTTCATCTGGAAGTGAGAGTAACTCGGTATGCATTGCACCTTAACAAATGAATATGAAGAAAGTTGAACCAGAGGGGGAATCCGGCAATGATGATCCTTGTAACCTATGATGTCAGTACTGAAACTATATTGGGACGGAAGAGACTGCGGCGAGTAGCTAAGATATGTGAAAGCCGGGGCCAACGAGTTCAAAATTCAGTATTTGAATGTTTGCTGGACCCAGCCCAATGGGCTTCGCTCCGGCAACGGCTGATCGATGTCATTGACCAGAAGGAAGACAGCATAAGGTTTTATTCCTTGGGCAAAAACTGGAAAGGGAAAGTGGAACATATTGGTGCCAAGAAGACTTATGACCCGGAGGGTCCGCTCATTATTTAGGGCGAGTTTTCGCGGACCTAAAGCGGCCATGTTCCACGAGAGGGGTTAGCGAGCTTTGAAAGCGATGAGATCGGGCCGGTTCGTAGCTGGCGCTTCTTTTGTTCTGTGAGCCAAACTATGGCATTTTGTATCTAAGGATAGAGTCGCCCCCCACGTGGGGGCGTGGATTGAAACTTAACATCGTCAACGGAATAATACTGCGGCATCGTCGCCCCCCACGTGGGGGCGTGGATTGAAACGAGAGTAGCGCCGGCAGGATCCACGCGGTGGCGTGTCGCCCCCCACGTGGGGGCGTGGATTGAAACTGTACCCGTTGAAGTTCTTTCCGCCTGGCTGGAGGTCGCCCCCCACGTGGGGGCGTGGATTGAAACTCGGAAGCCTCGACGCCCTCAAGCACGGCGATGGGGTCGCCCCCCACGTGGGGGCGTGGATTGAAACTAAGGATAGCGGCCAGGGTGCTTAACGCAACCTTAGTCGCCCCCCACGTGGGGGCGTGGATTGAAACTTATGATGTACAATTTCCCATGCGTGCAAGCATCGGTCGCCCCCCACGTGGGGGCGTGGATTGAAACCATTTAACGTGGCGTTTGGATACGCGGTTCCAAGTCGCCCCCCACGTGGGGGCGTGGATTGAAACACGCTGGCAGTCGCGGTGGAGCCGGTCGGGGTCGGTCGCCCCCCACGTGGGGGCGTGGATTGAAACAAGTTTACCCAGCTTAGTAAGTCGCAGCTCGGTTGTCGCCCCCCACGTGGGGGCGTGGATTGAAACTCCTCGAACCAGTTACTCATAGCTGGTTACATCACGTCGCCCCCCACGTGGGGGCGTGGATTGAAACCATTCAATTGCAGGACAAATCCATCGGCGCGAAGGTCGCCCCCCACGTGGGGGCGTGGATTGAAACATCTTTCCCCCGTTGTTGCGTGGTTACTGCCGCAGGTCGCCCCCCACGTGGGGGCGTGGATTGAAACTATTTCCAACTGGAAATATTTTGTCAAGTTTTAAGTCGCCCCCCACGTGGGGGCGTGGATTGAAACTTTGGAGATATGGCCGATCCGCAGGTGCGCTTTGGTCGCCCCCCACGTGGGGGCGTGGATTGAAACCTTAGAGAAATGCGGGACATCATAACTTATTTCTTGTCGCCCCCCACGTGGGGGCGTGGATTGAAACACGATGATCGGGCTCCAGGTCCCGGCCTCGGTCGGTCGCCCCCCACGTGGGGGCGTGGATTGAAACCGTTAATGGGCACTACATATTGTGGTATGGTTATTGTCGCCCCCCACGTGGGGGCGTGGATTGAAACGCCATATTCACCTCAGATGCTTCTATATTCAACGGTCGCCCCCCACGTGGGGGCGTGGATTGAAACGGGATAGAGCGCTGCGATCACTGCGGCCAGCTCGTCGCCCCCCACGTGGGGGCGTGAATTGAAACACAGTAATACGGCTTCGTCCCGTACTTTGCTGCCGGTCGCCCCCCACGTGGGGGCGTGGATTGAAACAATAGAAGCGCCATAAGTGCGCCTATAATGGCTAGTCGCCCCCCACGTGGGGGCGTGGATTGAAACTTACAACCTTGATCTATTTAAGTCGTACACCGGTGGTCGCCCCCCACGTGGGGGCGTGGATTGAAACCGATGGAGACATCACTGAACCCGGCGCGTTCCCGGGTCGCCCCCCACGTGGGGGCGTGGATTGAAACCTATGATCAGCTCCAACATGTCAAATCCTACACGCGTCGCCCCCCACGTGGGGGCGTGGATTGAAACGTAACGAGCTCGTTTTCCCTGATGCCCGTGTCGAGTCGCCCCCCACGTGGGGGCGTGGATTGAAACAAAGAAGGGACTGTGTTTGCTTTGGTTGATGATGTCGCCCCCCACGTGGGGGCGTGGATTGAAACCTAAGCTGAGGTTGTTAGAGCTCTCACCGAGTAGTCGCCCCCCACGTGGGGGCGTGGATTGAAACAAAGAATTTAGCAATCAACTTCCTCGGGCGGGCACGTCGCCCCCCACGTGGGGGCGTGGATTGAAACTTGCCTGCCTTCGCATTATCGCCATATCCCAGCGTCGCCCCCCACGTGGGGGCGTGGATTGAAACCTGGGTAGACTTGCCGTTAATCAGGAGGCGGAGCGTCGCCCCCCACGTGGGGGCGTGGATTGAAACTGGGCACAGTTGACAGCATGCCCCAATGTTTGATGTCGCCCCCCACGTGGGGGCGTGGATTGAAACCAGAAATGGCAGATATACCGGCCTGCCGTGCTCGTCGCCCCCCACGTGGGGGCGTGGATTGAAACGGCCAGGTCTGCTCGGAGGATATCAATGCGCCTTGGTCGCCCCCCACGTGGGGGCGTGGATTGAAACTGAGGACTGCCGACGGCATTTACATTTTCGGCAGGTCGCCCCCCACGTGGGGGCGTGGATTGAAACTGGAGCTCACCCAGGCCATGCCCTCCGGTTGGCTCGTCGCCCCCCACGTGGGGGCGTGGATTGAAACAGGCACATAACCTCTTCATCTCTTCCAGATTAAGGTCGCCCCCCACGTGGGGGCGTGGATTGAAACAAATAGAGGAAGTGTTAAGCGCATCAAGGATGTTGTCGCCCCCCACGTGGGGGCGTGGATTGAAACCCTGAAACGCTGGCTAAATTAAATTCGCCATCGGCGTCGCCCCCCACGTGGGGGCGTGGATTGAAACTATGCCACAGGGTATTGTATTTGAGATGGTACTTGTCGCCCCCCACGTGGGGGCGTGGATTGAAACGTAGTCTATACCATGAGGCCATGGCTGGTACGCGTCGCCCCCCACGTGGGGGCGTGGATTGAAACATACGATTTGAAGTAACGCCGGTGCAGGCCCTGGAAGTCGCCCCCCACGTGGGGGCGTGGATTGAAACTATCCACAGTAAATGTATTGAAGGTATTATTGCGTCGCCCCCCACGTGGGGGCGTGGATTGAAACACGCTGGAAGTGATCAGGAAAGATATCGCCCTCTGTCGCCCCCCACGTGGGGGCGTGGATTGAAACATTTTGGCTATCCTCCTCCAATTTCTACTGGGGAGGTCGCCCCCCACGTGGGGGCGTGGATTGAAACTCGACGCAGCCACCTCAGCTCACGCCGTTGCGGGAGTCGCCCCCCACGTGGGGGCGTGGATTGAAACTCGATGAGATATCTCGACGGGGTACTGCCGACCATGTCGCCCCCCACGTGGGGGCGTGGATTGAAACAAAGAGATCGTGTGGTACGTATACCGATTAGACTGTCGCCCCCCACGTGGGGGCGTGGATTGAAACACAATGGAAACGATGTTTTTCCTCCAACTTAATCGTCGCCCCCCACGTGGGGGCGTGGATTGAAACAATACTGTCACATCGAACCCAAAAGAATGGGCGGGTCGCCCCCCACGTGGGGGCGTGGATTGAAACATATGAGAACGCACAGGGCGACAGGGATTTGCCGCGTCGCCCCCCACGTGGGGGCGTGGATTGAAACAAAAAGGCATTGTCACGGAATTGTCACAGCATTGGTCGCCCCCCACGTGGGGGCGTGGATTGAAACAAAAAGGCATTGTCACGGAATTGTCACAGCATTGGTCGCCCCCCACGTGGGGGCGTGGATTGAAACGACAAAGGGATGCTGGCCGATGTGAACCACGCGACGTCGCCCCCCACGTGGGGGCGTGGATTGAAACATTATATCACTAACCTTGCCCTGATGGACATAGAGGTCGCCCCCCACGTGGGGGCGTGGATTGAAACTGCCACTATGGTTTTATAGGATTGGAAGTATTGCGGTCGCCCCCCACGTGGGGGCGTGGATTGAAACAAGTTTATTGTCGTCTCGGTCTGCGTCACTCGCTGGTCGCCCCCCACGTGGGGGCGTGGATTGAAACGAGACTGAATAATAATTAAATAATTAATAGCACATGTCGCCCCCCACGTGGGGGCGTGGATTGAAACACATGTAAATTGTTCGCTATGTCCTCTACCACTAAGTCGCCCCCCACGTGGGGGCGTGGATTGAAACATGAAACAGCAGGTTAAGGTCAAAAGTATGTCCGCGTCGCCCCCCACGTGGGGGCGTGGATTGAAAC
>Ga0268278_1001803_pt1 | contig 11941 bp, 10 predicted proteins | sample saktaG_3_FD_190135 | JGI IMG/M metagenome (GOLD analysis project Ga0268278, IMG submission 190135) | Saline water microbial communities from Sakinaw Lake, British Columbia, Canada - sak_2010_1_5_55m | ecosystem: Environmental > Aquatic > Non-marine Saline and Alkaline > Saline ... | reverse complement strand
TTCGACCCCGCAGGGGCTACCTGACCGGCCTTAACGGCGCATTCGGCCACATCCCTGGCGTCCACCCAGTCAAATCCGCCTTCCAGGATGACGGGAACTCTGCCCTCCGACATCATTATAAGCGCCTGACCGAAATGCGACGGCCTGTAATCATAAGGCCCGATCACACCGGTCGGGTTGATTATCACCGCGTCTAATCCATCCCTGACAGCCTGCCGCACCAGCCTTTCGCCGGCGGCCTTGGAGAGATCGTACGGGGCGAAGCCGGGTGGCTCGACCAGGGGCCGGGTTTCATCTACGGGCATATCGGACGGCTCGCTGTAGAGGGAGTGAATAGAGCTGAAATGCACTAGCCTTTTGACGTTGTTGCGGCGGCAGGCTTCGATCACATTGCGTGTGCCCCCGACATTCACCGCGGCACAGCGGCCGTGGTCATTCATCAGCAAAGATATATGGGCCGCCAGATGGAATACGGTCTCCGCGCCCCGGAAGGCTTCGGCCAGGGATTCAGGGTCATTGACGTCTCCACTGCATTGCTCTATGTTCAGCCCTTTCAGGCCGAGAGTGCTTTTGTGCGCTATGATGCGCACCTCGCTGCCGTGGGCGATCAGTGCACGCACGAGGTTAACACCTACGTGACCGGATGCTCCTGTAACAGCAGTAATCATACTTGATAGGGATAAATACTCGGTAAAAAAGCTGTTGCAAGTTTAAATAGGCCGGCGCGACATGTCAAATACAGCCACAAAGATAGCATTACGTATACGAACATGTACTTTAATAAAACAGCCTTATTTGATATTATAAGTGCCATGTCAAAAACGAGCCCTTTTACACTGGATGAGATATTCCACCCGCGCAGCGTGGCTGTTGTTGGCGCTTCGCCGCAGAACCTGATGTCGTTTGCTGCCTGGGCGATAACCTCGTTAAAGGACGCGGGCTTCCCCATCATCTACCCCATCAATCCCAGGTACAGCGAGGCCTATGGTCTACCCTGCTACCCGTCGGTTTCGGCCGTGCCCGGCCCGGTCGATCATGTCATAGTGGCCATCCCGGCCGAGAGGGCGATGGACGTCCTCGACGATTGTGCCCGCAAAGGCGTTATGTCGGTGCATTTTTTCACTGCCGGGTTCAGCGAAAGCGGCGAAAAGAGTCGCGCAGATATGGAGCGTGCCATGTTGCAGAAGGCGCGTGAGGGCGGGTTCCGCATCATAGGTCCCAACTGCACAGGCCTTTACGTGCCCGGGGCCAGGTTGACCACGGCATCCCGCATGCCCATGCAGCCCGGGGATATCGCCTTTCTATCACAGAGCGGGGGCCATTCCCAGGATATGCCCCTTCATGCCGGGCCACGCGGCCTGCGCTTCAGCAAGGTCATCAGCTATGGTAACGCGCTTGATATCGGGGAATGTGAATTATTGGAATATTTCACCAAAGATACTGAGACAAGAATCATAGCCGCCTACATTGAAGGGGTGCGTGATGGCAGCCGTTTCCGGGGTGTGCTCGAAAGGGCGGCCGCCGTAAAGCCGGTGGTGATATACAAGGGCGGCACCACGGAGGCCGGTCTGAGGACGGCCATGAGCCATACGGCAAGCATGACATCCTCGATAAAAGCATTCCAGGCGCTGTGCCGCCAGGCCAATGCCATACAGGTTGGGGATATACAGGAGCTGATCGACGTCCTGGTCGCCCTGAGCTATGCCCGTCCTTATCCGCGCGGCAAAGGCATTGCCGTTGTGGGTGTAGGGGGCGGGCCGAGCGTGGAGGCCGGGGACCATATGGAGGCAGCAGGGCTTGAGCTGAGCGCGCTGACACCGCGCGTGCAGGCGCAACTCAAGGATCTATTGCCCAATGCGGGCGGCATCTTTACCAATCCGCTGGATGCCACTAACCTCGTGTACCCGGATGTGATCTACAAAACAATGAAGGTGATCGGCGGCTCGCCGCGTATCGATATGATCATGTACCACATGGGTTTCCACCCGGTGACGCGCTGGGGCGAAGGCATTTACTCCAGCGAGTTTTTCCTGAAGCCGGCCGCCGAGGCTTTACATAAAGCCCATGTCGAGATAAATAAACCGGTGCTGCTTGCACTTGGACCGGCCTCTGATATGGTAGGGATGGAGGAGATGCTCAAGGTGCAGGCGGCCTTCGTTGGGGAGGGATTGCCGGTTTTCCATTCCATTGAGAAGGCCGCGCTGGCCATGTCGAAGGTAGAATCCTGGCGGCGGAGACTATACCCGGCTCAATTATTGGAGTAGGATAGAACAATGCAGCCTCAAGACCATATGGGCGGGCCGTTTACCTGGCAGATTGAAGACCTCAGCAAACGTATTAAGTTGCTCGAGGAGACACTCGAACAGCTAAAAGCACTGGACGTAACTCTACGCGAAATACAATTCATCGTGTACAACTACGTGGAAAAGATCAGGGAAGGTATCGTGCTCATCCAGGATGAGGTGGTGGTGTGGGCCAACAAGGGGGCCTGCGATATGCTGGAGTATAAATTTGAGGAGGTCATTAATAAATCCGCCATCGACCTGGTCCACCCCAAGTACCGCGGGCAGCTCTCTGCCCGCTTCGCCATGGTACAGGCGGGGGATGAGATACCTGCCCGCGTAGTATGGCCTTTTATCAGCAAGACTCGTGAAATCAGGTATATTATTTCGTTCAGCTACCGTGTGATTTACGGAGGAAAACCTGCTATCTTCGCATTATTTTATGACGTGACCGATGAGAGGAAGGCGCAGGAGGAAATGACAATGAGGGCAGAAATGCTTGAACTTGTTAGTGATTTGATATTCATGCTTGATACGAAGGGTAAAATTAAATATGCTAATAGAGCTATGTACGAGTCCCTGGGCTACACACAGGAGGAGGTCATCGGGCGGAGTATCCTTGATTTTCACACAGAAGCGCATAAGGAAAAGGTCAAGGTCCGCCTGAAATTGGCTACCCCTGCCAGTCATGGCAAGTACAGGACAGAATATATTTGCAAAGATGGTAAGAGTATTGCGGTATCCGTGATCGGTAAGGTTATTACCCTGGGCGGCACGCAATATATTCTCGGTGTGGCCAGGCCGCGTACTTAATGTTAGAACAATATAAACGCTGCGTGCTCTATGCATACAGGGGCATGATTTGCCCGGGCTTCTTGCCTTCGAGCGTTTATTGAAAGAAATTTATCAGCGTGAGGAACGTAATAATCAAGGGACGTTCAGAAATGAAGTTGAAACTGATTCATCCCTTATGGGCCCACCTGCCGGCGCTGCTGATAATTCTGGCGGCGGTATTTTTTACAGTGAAGGCCATGCCCCTGCCCGACCCTGCACCCGTGCATTTCGATCTCAGCGGGCAGCCCAATGCCTATGGTTCTCCCTGGACCGGCTCCGCGCTCCTGCTCGGGCTTTCCTCGGGTTTTCTCATACTTTCAGCCTGGCTTGACGAGCTCTGGGCGCGCCAGGAAAAAAAGAAGACCTTCAACTGGATGTCGCTTTTCGATGAATTTGCCATCGGCAGCATGTGCGGTGTGCAGATCGCCTATGTGAATATGCTTGCTTCAGGGCAAATGATTTTTCCTTTTCCCTGGGTTGAAATGGTCACGGCCTGCGGACTGGGAACCGGTTTGGCCGTCGTGTTGGAGCTTGTACGCCCGTACCGGCATTATGAGAGGAAGCTGGCTATAGAGGATGTGAGCCGGGTTGCCGAAGAGATCACCCGGATAGTACAGGCGGGGCAACCCGTATCATACTGGGAATCGCAGAATCCACCGTATGTGGGAGCGCTGATGGTGATCATGCCGCTGATCATGATTGCGGCGGCCATCTTCACATGGACATCGCTTCCCTGGCTTTCGATTATGCTGGGTTTGATTGCCGTGGCCATGATCGGAACCTACGGCGGTTTTCGCACGCAGGTTACCCGGGATACAGTCATGGTCAGAATGGGCCTGCTGGGAATAAAGCTGCTGCAGTTGAAAACGGCGGATATTACCGGTGTGGAGGTGCATTCCTTCTCGCCGTTGCATGACTTCGGCGGTTACGGGATACGTTTTAACCGCGAGATGAAGGCCTATTACCTGCAGGGTGACCGCGGCGTCAAGATCACCTGCAGCGATGGTAAGAAATACCTCATAGGCTCCGACCACCCTGAGCACCTGGCTGCGGTGATAGACTCGGTCAGGGGATGATCCCGTCCGGCTCAGGCCTTAAACGAAGTAGCGCGGGATCATGTAACAGACCTGCCGCAGCAGGTTCGCCAAAAAGCCGATGCGTTTCTTTTTCTTATCCATAACATTCACCTGCTCTATTTCTCGTATTTTTCGATGAGGTCAGCTGCATTCATGGCCGAGGCGGTGACCACCGGTACGCCGCCGCCCGGATGGGTTGATGCGCCTACCAGATAGAGCCCCTTGATGGACTTGGACCTGGCAGCGGGGCGGAAGCAGATCGAGTGAGGTACATCCTGCCTCAGCGCGTAGATGGCGCCCTCCGGGGAGAGCAGCCTTTTTTCAAAATCAGCCGGGGTCGAGAACTCCGCCACGCGGACGTGCTTCTCCAGGTCAGGTATATACCTGTCGGAATAGTACTTGATAATCTTCGGCAGGAGGTCTTTCTTCTCCGCCTCCCAGGTTGTGCCGTCCAGTTTGTAGGGTCCCGGTCCCATGGTCAGGATTATGATGTTATGTCCCTTGGGTGCCAGGTCAGGATCGGAGAATGTGGTACAGCTTATAATGCCGAATTGCTGAGCCGGGTAACGTCCCTGCTCGTACTCATCCCACCAGTACTTGTTCATCTCTTCCATGGGGATTGTGGCCAGAGTATGGTGTGATTCCAGCGGCGGGACGTAATCAACACCCAGGTAGATGGTCGGCGTCGACATCGAATACTCGTAGCTTTTCACACCTGTGCGCACAATGGAGGGAAGATGTTCTTCACCGATCAAATCAAGGTACAGTTTCTTGGCGTTTATATCGGATATCACCAGGTCGGCCGTGATCTCGCTGCCGTCAGCCAGGACGACTCCCATAGCGCGCCGGTCCTTGACCATGACCTTCTTGACCAGTGTATTCAGCCTGGTCGTCATGCCGAGCTTCTCACCAACGCGCCTGAAGGCCTCCGGTATGGCAACCATACCTCCTTTGCTGTAGTATATCCCCTCGTGTTCGGAGTACGGTATCACGGCATACAGGCCTGGCAGGAGCTCCGGCGGCAGGCCCGCATAGAAGCACTGATATGACAGCGATTCCCGGATTTTTTCGCTCTTAAAGAACTTCTTCAGCACCGCCTGGTAGCTGCCGTTGAAGAGAGGCATATATTTCAACATTGTGGGAGTCTGCTGGAACATGCGGACCACATCGCCCAGCGTATTGGCCGGCTTGATAAAGAATCCTTCGACAGCTGCGTCGTTAAATACCTTCATATACTTACAGAAGTCGTACCAGCCCTTGACATCCTCCGGGGCGACCCTGGCGATCTCCTGCGCGGATTCCTCGATTGACTTGGGATAACGGATCTTTGTGCCGTCCTTGAGTATCACGGAAAAGATGAGATGCGGGGGTATCAGTTCGACCTCCTGGGCAAGGGTGGTCCCCAGCCGCTGGAAGCACCAGTCCATTACCTGCGCATCTTCAATCAGGGAGGCCCCCAGGTCGAAATGGTACCCCTCCCTTTCGAAAGTGGAACAGCATCCACCCACGCGTTCGCTTTGCTCAAGCAGGAGCACCTTGCGCCCCTGTTTGGCCATCATGCCGGCCACAGCCAGCCCGCCGATGCCCGCCCCTATTACGATTACATTGTAGTCAGACACGCAACACCTCCCTGCATTTAAATTACGTTAATTGACCAGTCAATCCATAATAATAGTATCATAAGTGTACAATAAACAGCACCTTTTTGCTATCCGTTAGCCTGACTGACCTTACCACGCATCCAATACAAATCCCCCGCAGAAAGACGGAGCCCTTTTGATCCCACTACCGGTATCAGATAGACGATAACCGATAATCCAGGTAGTTGATAGGTGATAGATGCCGGGATAATCTAAGCTGGAGGACCCCGGATTCAAGTTAATCTATTACAAGATTCTGCTATAATTAAATCGTAACTTCCCTGCCTGTTTCGTTACAAGTCCGCCCTTCACTCACAAGGCTCCGGGATAGCACTGACATTATAAGCGTGTTTGGGAATTCTCAGATATGGTAAATCCGGATCCTTTAATTACAGTGTCAATTCTGCTGGCTGCTGCGCTCGCAGGCGGCATGCTGGCACATCGTTTAAGGCAGCCGATCATACTGGGATATTTAATTATAGGTGTTGTTGTAGGACCTCATGCCCTCAGGTTGATCACTGATACACATTTGATAGAATCGGTTGCTTCCATTGGTGTCGCATTGCTGATGTTTACCATGGGGTTGGAAATCTCGCTTAATCAGCTACGCGATATTGGCAAAGTAGGCATCTGGGGCGGTATAGTGCAAATCACCGCGACTCTTATATTGGGCATGCTGGCAGGGCTGATTCTATTTCAGTGGCCTCTGGAACAATCAATCCTTTTCGGGCTGACTATTTCACTGAGCAGCACGGCAGTGGTCCTGAAAATACTCATGGATAGGGGAGAGCTCAGTACGGTTCCGGGCCGCATCATGGTCTCCTTTCTCATCCTTCAGGATATCAGCATCGTTTTCATGACCATCATACTTCCGCTGATGGGAAGTAACACTGATAACGTCTGGATAGCACTGAGTATGGCGGCAGGTAAGTCCATCCTTTTCATTGGCACTGCTATTTTGCTTGGAAGATGGATACTGCCCTGGATTTTTGGCGACGTGGGTGGTGTGAGGTCAAGAGAACTATTTCTGCTCACTATTCTTGTATTGTGCCTGGGCGCAATTATCGGCACCCAGTTCCTGGGATTGTCCATGGTATTTGGAGCCTTCCTGATCGGCATGGTATTGCGCTCGACAAAGTTCGTCCATCAGGCCCTGGCTGAAATAACCCCGCTGCGTGACATCTTTGCCACGCTTTTCTTCGTTTCAATCGGCATGCTCCTCGACCCCATTTTTATTCTGGATAACTGGCCTGATGTCCTGATACTGCTCATGGTAATTATTGTTATAAAAGTAATAGTTATTTACGCCATATTGCGGGTATTCAAGTACAATAACAGGGTCGCTGTCCTGGCCAGTGCCGGGCTATTCCAGCTTGGTGAGTTCAGTTTCATACTTGCGCAGGGAGGGATGAATGAGGGGATAGTATCTGAACGGTTCTATCTGCTCATCCTTTCCGGCGCGGTCATAACCATGCTGCTTACTCCATTTGCAATCGCAATGGTGTCTCGCATTTATTCCCGGGTTGCGCTCGCTGTTCCGGATGGGGACGGCTTTGCATGGAATATATGCGGGGACGATCTCGAAGCATATGCAGGCAAGCCTGGCAGAGTGGTTGTTGCAGGGTATGGACGGGTGGGAGCCAATCTTGTACGTGGGCTGGATGATGCAGGTATCCCATATTTAATTATCGATATCGACCCGGGATGCATTGGCGAGGCCAAGCGGTGTGGCAGTCCGCGGCTTTATGGTGACGCTACTAACGCGCATGTTTTATCGCAGGCAGACCTGTGCAATGCATCTGCATTGGTAATCACATTCCCCGGTCCCCTCGCCGTTGAAACCACAGTCAGGAATGCACTTCGTATCAACCCCAAACTCAACGTGCTTGCCAGATACCACAACGACCGTGAGGCCAAAGTACTGAAATCCCTTGGAGTAACGGCATTGATCAGCCCCGAATATGAAGCTGGTTTCAAATTTCTTAAACAGGTGCTTCAAATTTCCGGCGTTGCTAAAGAGGATCGACAGGTCATTGTTGATTCAGTCCGTCAAGAAGATGCTAAATAGCGGTCCCATCTATTACAAACATCCTGCAAATGACCTGAAGTGGCGGGCTAGTGTGTACGGTTATCGTACTCCTGTTTGATGGTAAAGTGCTTATCCCAGCACTCCGGCACCTGCTCATAGCGTATCATACTTAACAATGCACTGGCTATGATTATCCCCCCTACGTTACTGTCTCTGAATTATCGGTTTTGAGTATGATAACATGGGGTGAGGTCACCTGCACTCCAACAGTTGCTTGCCATCGGGCAAATTGACAAAATCATACTAGGTTATTACAATGTCATAACAAAGTAGTAACCTTAATGGAGTAAGAATTATGCTTAAAAAGCTTACGCGACATGGTAATAGCCTGGCTCTTGTTCTAGACAAAGGTGTGATTGAGCTTCTAAATATAGACAGTGATACACCGCTCGAGATTTCGACAGACGGGTCATTGCTGCTGATCACACCGGTAAGAGATGAAAAACGTAGACGCCAGTTTCATGACGCGCTTGAAAAAACAAATGCCAGGTATGAGCGTGCGCTGAAGAGGCTAGCGCATTGAAGGAGCCAGTTTTTCTGGGACTTGATGAGATTATAGAAATTCATCATGACCAGATTAAACGGTATGGTGGTCGCCCCGGCGTCCTCGACATTGAAATACTGAAGTCTACCATTGCTATGCCTTCTGCAACTTTTGATGGCAACTATCTACATACAGCTATTTACGAAATGGCGGCTGCCTATCTTTTCCATATCGTTCGAAATCATCCATTCGTTGACGGCAACAAGCGCACAGGCGCTGTGGCATCAATCGTTTTTCTCATACTGAACGGAATAGACTTTCATGCGGATGAGAATGATTTTGAGTATATCGTTCTTCGTACAGCGGAAGGGAAAATAGATAAGGCAACAATTGCCCGATTCTTTGAAAGTAATGCCCGAATTGCGGGATAGCCGATTGCAGTAACAGCGATAACACTACCTGAGATGGTGGACCATTGTTAATCTGGAACTTGATTAAACCTTCGCGCCAAAAGCCAGTAGACAAGAAAGTACGGGATCTTTCCAGATTGGGTATTGTTTTAGCTTCTTGGTGGGGCATTGTGGACGGTTCCCGAACTCCTGCTTGAGAGCAAAAAGCTTATTCCAGCGCTCCAACAATTACTCATAACAGTTAACGAAGTCTTGACTAAATGAATCACTCTGAGCATGTCGTAGACGATGGTCAGAGCTGCCAGCTCGTAGTTACCTTCCCTGAGCGCTTTTTTAAGTAAAGACATGGCCGTTGACTACCATAATAGTACATTTGTGCGCATTAAAAAAGGGGGTTTTGTCAGGGTCTGGGGGAAGAATTGGCGGGGCAGAGTGATAGCAGCGGACGATTATAATTCAATCGTATTTTAACCAGGTTCTATCAATATCCCCCGAAAAAGATTAAAATATCGGACGTGATGGGCATAAAGAGGTGGTTGGGTTTGGCCGGTTATATCTGCTCATCAACAGTATGCAGAGGTAACTATGAACATTGATATCCGCACGCTTGCCTTTATTATGGGCTTCGCCGCTGTCATTCAAGTAATTGCCCTGTACCTGCAATACCTATTGAATAAAACCTACAGGGGGACTGGCTGGTGGCTACTGTGGAGTGCTTCGACGGCAGCGGGGTTTCTATGCATGCTGCTTAGGGATGTTGTACCGGTTGGGGTGGTCTCAGTCTCGATCTTCTTTACAAACGTCCTGCTCTTAGCGGGGCAGATTTTTTTCTATATCGGCATCATGCGGTTTCTTGATAAGAAGGAGAATCGGGGGATTATTATTGCGGTCTTTAGCGTTTTCATACTGTCCACTGTTTACGTCTTATATGTGAATAAGGATGATAACGCCAGGACCTTGATTTTTTACGCCGCCGCGGCTATCTTTTTATTGCTGGCGGCGCAGGGTCTATTTGTTAACAAGACCCGCTCTTTCACTGCATCCGCCAACTTCATCTGCGCGGTCCTTTTTACCCAGGGCTGTTATTTTGCCTTGCGCTCTGTGGCGGCAGCCACTATTGCTCCCATGGACAGCGTTTTCACTCCAACGCTGATTCAAACGGCGTCATTCCTGGTATCGATTACCGCAGGGTCACTTTGCACGTTTGGCCTGATCATCATGGTCAACCAGCGCCTGAACACGGATAACGAGAAAGACGAGGAACTGCTGAGGCAGAGCGAAGAGAAGTTCCGTCTGCTTATCGAGAACAGCCACGATATCATCTATACGCTCACCCCGGAAGGGGTATTCACCTTCGTGTCCCCCTCCTGGACCACGCTCCTCGGGCACCCGGTAAACCAGGTAGCGGGACACCCATTCCAACCATTTGTCCATCCCGATGACCTTCCAGGGTGCCTGGTATGGCTGCAAAAAGTGATTGAGACGGGACAAAGGCAAGAGGGCATTGAGTACCGCGTGCGGCACATTGACGGATCCTGGCGCTGGCACACCTCAAGTGCCGTTCCTTTAAGGGACAAGGACGGCACGGTCATTGGTTTCGAGGGCACCGCGCGCGACATCACCGAGCGCAGGCAGATGGTGCAAAAGCTCGAGGAAATGGCAACGCATGATGCCCTGACCGGCCTGCCTAACCGGACATTATTCTATGACCGTTGCAGCATTGCGCTGGCCAACGCACAACGCAACAAAAAAATGCTGGTAGTCATGACACTTGACCTTGATTTATTCAAGGATGTAAACGACAGGCTGGGCCACGATATGGGGGACAAAGTGTTGATAGCCGTTGCCGGACGGCTGACCGGGTCACTGCGTAAGAGTGACACGGTCAGCCGCATGGGCGGAGACGAGTTTGTGCTGCTTTTATGGGAAATTGACGACAAAGATGCTGCTGTCATTGTCGCGGAGAAGATGCTGAATGATTTCAGACAGCCCTTTTTAATAGACGGGCACAGCATAAATGTTACTGTGAGTATAGGTATAGCAATCTTTCCCGAGAACGGCGACAACATGGAAGAACTGCTCAAGTGCTCAGACAAGCTGCTTTACACCGCAAAGCAAAACGGCGGCGACAGGTTTGCTATTTAAACTCGAACTCCTGTTCGAGAGTAAAAAGCTAATTCCTGCGCTCCAACAGATGCTCACAGTAGGATAAGATGAACAATCTAAGGCGTTGCTACTGATCCAATCCAAAAGCGAAATGTATGGCCTCTTCAATTTCCTTCAATTTAATGCGGTTTAATATGGTATGCCGACTACGAAGGCAATCCTTTGGGATGGTGGTGATAACATCCAGATTTACCACGCATGCCTGGGACATGCCGTCTTCAACTGTCAATGGAACTTCAGCAGCTATACCGCGTATCCGTGTGGTAACCGGGGCTATGATTACAAGCGAGCGGACAGCATAGGCCTCGTCCCTTGAGAGAAGCACGACGGGACGTTTTCCAGCGGGTGGTTCCAGTTCTGCCCACCATATCTCGCCTCTTTTCATTGCCAGAGTTCCCCGGCTAATATGGCGCTGGCAGCGTAGCGGGCCGCATCAATTTCCTCTCTCGTCTCAGGCATTTGCTCATAGGCGCGAACATATCGCTCGCTCACAGCCTGTTCTCTATTCCGACGTAGCAGCATTTCAACCGCCCGTCGAAATAGCTCGCTCCTGCTCTCACCGCTGGCTTTCCTTTCTTTTTCTACCGCGCTAAGCATTGCCTCAGGAAGGCTGATAGCTATTTTAGTTGTCTTTGCCATTAGTGACACCTCAATATCATACTGTAGTATGAATATAGTATGATTGTTTATAGTCTGATTGTCAACCATTACAAATTGTGGCAGCAACATTGCCGTAAACACGACAGGAAAACCGGCTAATCCGGACTCTGGGAGATAAATTGAAGCTAAAGTTAGGCGATATTATTGCCTAACCTGGTGGGGGACACTGGACGGTTCCCGAACTCCTGTTTGAGAAGAAGGATCGGATACCGGAGATACAGAACTTATTGCTTTTTTCAATGATTGCCTGTCCAGTGCCGGTATGATAATATGTAATACCAGGAGGTTATGATGGGCAAA
>Ga0268278_1001801_pt1 | contig 11944 bp, 12 predicted proteins | sample saktaG_3_FD_190135 | JGI IMG/M metagenome (GOLD analysis project Ga0268278, IMG submission 190135) | Saline water microbial communities from Sakinaw Lake, British Columbia, Canada - sak_2010_1_5_55m | ecosystem: Environmental > Aquatic > Non-marine Saline and Alkaline > Saline ... | reverse complement strand
CTGGCGTGGTGATGAACATAACAAGATGTTGCAGCGCATTTATGGCATATCCTTCCCTTCTCAGAAAGAGCTGGATGACTATCTTAAAAAACTGGAAGAAGCAGAAAAAAGAGATCACCGAAAGATCGGCAAAGAACTCGACCTCTTTGGTTTTTATGAAGATGTCGGCGCTGGACTTGTGCATTGGCATCCAAAGGGTGGTGTCATGAGAGATGTCATAGAAAATTTCTGGAAGAAAGAACATTACAAAGCTGGTTATGAGATCGTCTACACTCCTCATATTGGGAAATCCATTTTATGGGAAACCAGCGGACACCTTGACTTCTATAAAGACAGCATGTACGCTCCGATGAAGATCGATGAGATCGATTACTACATCAAACCGATGAACTGTCCTTTTCATATTATGGTGTATAAATCCAAATTGCGAAGTTATCGTGAATTACCCTACAAGTCCGCCGAACTTGGCACAGTGTACCGCTACGAACGCTCCGGTGCCTTGCATGGACTGATGAGAGTGCGTGGTTTCACTCAGGATGATGCGCATATTATGTGTACTCCGGATCAGCTTGTGGGTGAAGTAGTAAAATTGCTTGATTTCTCACTTTTCTTCCTTAAATCCTTCGGCTTCGACAGGTATGATATTTTTCTTTCTACCAAACCGGATAAATATGTGGGAGAAGATATTGATTGGGAAAGAGCGACAGAATCTCTGAAAGAAGCATTGGAAATTTCAGGATTGGATTATAAAGTCGATCCCGGTGAAGGTGTTTTTTACGGACCGAAAATTGACATCAAGATCAAGGATGCACTCGACCGATCATGGCAGTGCACAACCATTCAGTTCGACTTCAATCTTCCTGAACGCTTCGATATGACTTATATCGGTGAAGACAACGAAGCTCATCGTCCGTATATGATCCATCGCGCTTTGCTGGGTTCTCTCGAGCGATTCTATGGAGTCCTTATTGAGCATTATATGGGAAACTTCCCTGTGTGGTTAGCGCCTGTCCAGGTACAGGTCATACCCATTAGTGAGCATCAAACTGAATATGCAAAAGGTATTTTGCAAGCGCTGAGAGATGCTGATATCCGCGCTGAAATCGATGTGCAGAACGAAAAAGTTGGCTACAAAATTCGTGAAGCTGAAAAGCAGAAAATTCCGTACATGGTCATAGTCGGCAATAAAGAGGTTGAAAATCAGAATATCTCAGTCAGAAAACATCTCACTGGCGATCTTGGAGCAATGGATCTCAAGGACTTCGTTTCCACAATTACTCAAGAAATTCAGAATAAAACGATCAGCACAATTGATAGTTAGACAATAATGATCAGGGTGTGTACTGGTGCTTGTCGTTCATCTTCAAATTTTCTAAAGCCCCGGGAAGGATTAGTGAAAAGTTTTTTTATTTTCATTTTTATTACATTACTTTTGTGTTGCACTCTTTTTGCAGAATCAGAGATTGCCGGCTACCCAATATTCGGATACGAGAACGAGACCGGCTTTTACGCAGGTGGCATTGCGTACGCACGAAATCGACCAAAGCATTTTGATACATCCATTCCCCCAAATAGTTATTATCTCTCTCTAGAATACAGCGCCAAGAAGCAATTCGCAGTCAAATTTGAACCGGAACTCCATTTAAAAAATGGGCTTTATACATTCAACTCAACACTTAATTTCAAAAAATGGCCATCAAAATTTTACGGTATTGGCAAAAATTCAGCGGTTGATAAGGCAGAAGATTTTACCCCGATTGAATTCGGATGCGCGCTTGATATGAGTAGAAAAATGTCTGTGAACTGGGATCTATCATTAATTTATGATTTCAGTTATTTTGAGATCACGAAAAAGGAAGACGGCGGTATCCTGAGATCGGGAACAATTCCCGGAAGCAAAGGCGGTTTTAATTCAGGACTGGGATTGCAGATCAGCTATGACAGCAGAAATGCGGAAACCTATCCGACAAAAGGTGCACTCTTCAGCTTTCGTGCGATGAATTATAATAAGATAATCGGAAGCGACTATAATTTTGATGAGTATACTCTTGACCTCCGACAGTACCTTTCCTTTTCTGATAAACACGTTTTCGCACTTCAGGGATATGTATCTTTTACATCTAAGAATCCGCCCTTTTACAGCATGCCTCATTTGGACAAGCACATGCGCGGAATGACGCCCAACCTCCATATTGATAAGCAGATTGCTGTTTTCAGAGCAGAATACCGCGTTTTTCCCTGGGAAAAAGGATTCCTCAACAGACTGGGATTTGTTGTTTTTGCCGAAAATGGTCAGGTAGCCGACAAACCAAAAAACCTCTCTTTAGCCCATGCCAGATCGGATCTCGGCTTTGGTTTACGCTATTCATTCTTCACGGATGACCGGCTCAACCTGCGTATCGATATCGGATTCGGTGAAGAGGACTGGAATTTTTCTATCTCGACAGGAGAAGCATTTTGACACTGAAATATTTTTATGGTAAAATTGTAAGAATATCTGACAGGTCAATTTTTCATTCTTTTGATATGAGGATATAAAATGAACAAAGAATTTTTAAATCAACAGGCGAATATTCTCACACCGATACCACGCTCAAAAGGGAGAAATGCTATCGGGTGGAAAGAGCCAGTTCCTTTTCATGGCTCAGATATCTGGAATGCTTATGAATTCTCATTTTTACTACCTAATGGAAAGCCAGCAGCGGGAATACTTACGATCGAATATGAAGCAGATTCCCCTGCAATAGTCGAAAGTAAATCTTTGAAGCTGTATTTGAATTCCTATTCCATGAGATACTTTCCTTCGCTTGAAGAAGTACTCTTTTTGATTAAAAATGATCTTGAAAAAATCCTCGGTGCGAAAAGCGTACAGGTCTCTTATGAAACGAATGCATCTTTCTCGAATATTTTTACTGACAGCTCGAATTTTTTCTGTATAGATGAACTCGAAATCGATGAAATATCAGAGTACAAGCCGAATCCCACTCTTTTGCAGACCGATACTTCAAGGAATCAGGATTACTATTTTTGCTCACACCTTCTTAAATCAAACTGCCCTCTCACAAACCAGCCGGACTGGGGTTCATTATATTTGTATTATTGTACGGATAAAAAAACGATCCAGCCTGAATCCTTACTCAAATATATTATCTCGTACAGACTGCATAATGAATATCACGAGGAATGCTGTGAGAGAATCCTGTTTGATCTGGTGAATATTTTAGCACCCTCAAAACTTGCTTTGATCTGCAAATATACCCGCCGCGGAGGCATCGATATCAATCCCCTACGGGTTTATCCGAGAAATTTGACCCTGGCTGATCTTCCTGAAGATTTTACTCAGATCATCAATTCGAGGGATTTTCACCAATAGAAAAATTGACAACGAATCTGTCCCATTTCTCGTTGAATTCATAGGAAAATATTACAAAAATATATTATGAAAATAATTGGTTTGATATGGTTATGCGCTTTGCTCCTTTTTGGATGCTCGAATACTATTCCCCAATTCAACGGAGAGAAAGCATTTCACTACCTAGAAGCACAGTGCGATTTCGGTCCCAGGAATCCTGGCTCAGAAGGGCACGCTCAATGCAAAGACTATATTATTGATTTCTTTGGTACGCACGGAGCAACAGTTCACACTCAGGAATTCTCAGCTGACGTTCGAGGTAAGGAGTATCAATATACAAATATTATCGCATCATACTTTCCGAACAGACCAAGAAGGATATTTATCGGAGCTCACTGGGATACGCGTCCCTGGGCAGATAAAGATGAGGATATTTCCAATCATAACACACCGATTATCGGTGCGAACGATGCCGCATCCGGTGTTGCTGTGCTTATGGAACTTGCGACAATATTACAGGCAAACGAGCCGCCTGTCTACGGAATCGACCTTCTCTTTTTTGATGCTGAAGATGCAGGAACATACTCGATCAATGAAAGCTGGTGCCTTGGATCGCAATATTTTGTCGAGCACTATACCGGAAAAGAACCCGAGTTCGTAATCGTGGTCGACATGATCGGAGATGCAGACCTGGATATTCTGATTGAATCATTTTCACAAAATTCATCTCCTGCGCTGGTGAAAAAGGTCTGGGACATTGCCAGAAAAAACGATATCCAATCCTTTTCATCGAAAAAAACATATTATATTTATGATGATCATTATGCTTTTCTTGAAGCAGGTTACGAAGCGATAGATATTATTGATATGGAATATCCATACTGGCACACTATCGCAGATACACCTGATAAATGCAGCATTGAAAGCTTGCAAGATGTCGGCACAGTCCTGACACATCTGATCTATGAATAAATTTAATAAGTATTTCACCCCTGACGAACGCAACATCATAATTTTTATTGTTGTATTCCTCATTATTGGGCTTGTTGTTCTAAATGTGAAAAATATTTCCTCCATTCTCGATGCTGATTCCACGAGTACAGTTCAAGACAGCATAAAAAAAGTTGTGGAAAAATCCCATGAGCCCATGATGATAAACATCAATATTGCAGATATTGAAACCCTTGCGGAATTGCCGGGTATCGGACCTGCAAAAGCACAAGCGATATACGAATATAAAACCGAGCAGGGAACACTTTTTTCTCTCATCGAGCTGACGAATATCAAAGGCATCGGTAAGAAAACTCTGGCAAAGCTCCTTCCCTATCTCGAAATGATTGGAGATTCAGCAGAAGTATATGCATTCGTTGCTGAAGATACGCCTTCTTCGAATGCTGCTTCCTCGGACATAACTGAAATTATCAATATTAATTCTGCGACGATTGAGCAGCTTCAGAATTTGAGCGGAGTCGGCGAGAAAAAAGCGCAAGCAATTATTGACTACAGAAACGAACATGGCTCTTTTGAAACTATCGAAGATATAAAAAATGTGAAGGGAATTGGGGAGAGCATTTATCGAAAAATAAAGGAAAAAATTAAAGTATCCAATAAAGATGTAAATGAAAGTATTGAAACTAAAGAAATTATTCAGGATAGCATGAAAATCAAAAAATCAAAGGAAACAAAAAATGAATAAGAAAATAAGCAAAAAGATAAAAGGAACCATTATTATCTTGGTTTTAATTGTTGTAGTTGTAATTGTACTAATTATAGGTAACAATTTAAGGCAAACTTCACAAAAGAAAGAAGAATTTCAAGAAGGCGTAGAGAAAGTTGAAAAAGAAACAGAAAAGATTGAAAAAATTGATATTAACAAAGCAGATATTGAAACTTTATCAAAACTTCCAGGAATTGGACATGTAAAATCTCAAGCAATTGTTGATTATCGTGAAAAAAATGGAGAATTCAAGTCTTCAATAGAACTTATAAATATCAAAGGCATCGGCAAAAAAACGCTGGCTAAACTCCTTCCCTATCTCGAAATGATTGGAGATTCAGCAGAAGTATATGCATTCGTTGCTGAAGATACGCCTTCTTCGAATGCTGCTTCCTCGGACATAACTGAAATTATTAATATTAATTCTGCGACGATTGAACAGCTTCAGAATTTGAGCGGAGTCGGCGAGAAAAAAGCGCAAGCAATTATTGACTACAGAAACGAGCAGGGCTCTTTTGAAACTATCGAAGAGATCAAAAATGTGAAGGGCATCGGACAGGGCATATTCGATAAAATAAAAAATAGGATTGAGGTTTAATATGGAATTTCAGGATGTTGCCGCATCACCGGCACTTGCAAAAATGTATGAGGAACAGGGCAACTATGCAATGGCACTGATCATGTATAAAAAACTTACCGAGAAAAAGCATGATGAGTTCTATGAAAAGAAGATCACCTACCTTGAAGAAATTATAAGCTCTAAAAGCAAAAAAGATCGGGCAGCAATCGGTTCATTCGTCATGAGTGATGACGAAAAGGACGTGTTCAATATTCAGAAAGATGAGGAAAAAGAAACCGGGAAACCAACATCCAAACCTGAAAAGAAATCCGAAAAAAAAGAAGATACAGACGAACTCGACAATATACTAAAAGGAAGCAGCTCGGATATATCCTACTTGATCCTCGACAAGTATGCAGACATGACGGTCGAGCAATTTCTCTCGCTCCTTGCAAGCATGATCGGCAAAAACAGGAAACTCGACGAGATCACTCTTATGGATGTTCTACAGGCAATAGAAAGGATATAATGACACACAAAGCAGCACATTTGCAGAATGGTACTGTATATATTGATCCCGCTCAAATCAAACTAATAATTTTTGATAAGGACGGCACGTTATCCGATTTAAATATGTGGATCGAGATCATCAAACAACGGGCGAGATTACTTGGCGAGCATTTTGAATTATCAGAGAATAAAGTGGATGACATCATTCGCGCAATGGGTGCAGATCCTTATTCAACGAATATTCTCGATGTTGCCATCCTGACAGATTCACGTCCCACAACAGAAAAAAAAGTAATACATAAACTCATAGAGTTTGGATTGAAAAAGGATGAAGCTCACGAGTCAACACACCGCATTTTTGGAGAAGTGGACAGTATTGTGGATTTGAGAAAGATCGCAAATCCGCTTGGGGATATTCGGGGATTATTTGAAAATGCATTGGAACACAACATTAAAATCGCAGTTGCAACATCCGACCTTGCAGTGCGTTGTGAAAAAATCCTGGAAGCGTTCGATGTGCTCGATCAGGTACATGCAATATCCGGTGCGGACAGCATCACGAATGATAAACCCGCTCCCGATATGGTGCATTATGTGTGTGAGAGACTTGAAATCAAACCCGAGCATACCGCGGTTGTGGGTGACAGCACACTGGATATGGAAATGGCAAAGAATGCCGGATGTGGACTTTCTATTGCAGTGTTGACCGGCAAAGATGGCGCTGACCTTCTTGAACCATTTGCAGATTTCATAGTGCAGTCGATAGATAATATTAAGGTGAGATGATATGCGTAATATCGATCTTAAAACAGAAAAACAGAAAATAATAAGCTTCATCAAAACTTATTACAAAGATGCAGGTTTTACTAAAGGTATCATCGGGCTATCCGGCGGAGTTGATTCATCACTTGTGGCTTATCTTGCAGTAGATGCACTTGGCAAAGAAAATGTCATTGGTGTGCTCATGCCTTACAAAAACAGCAGGGATGACAGTTTCGATGACGGAAAACTGGTTGCAGAAACACTTGGCATCAAATATATTATTCGAGAAATTACTCCAATGGTTGATGCTTATTTCGAGACTTATGAACCCAATGCAGACAAACTTCGAAAAGGCAACATGAAAGCCAGAGCTCGCATGTGCACGATCTATGATCTTGCTGCAAAGGAACATGCACTGGTGCTTGGCACAGGCAATAAAACTGAACTCTTCCTCGGCTACGTCACCCAATTCGGAGATGGAGCATGCGCCCTCGAACCACTTGGCTGCCTGTATAAATCAGAAGTATGGAAACTTGCAGAAATGATGGGAGTTCCCGAGAATATCGTTAAGAAAATCCCAACTGCCGATCTTTGGGAAGACCAAACCGATGAAGAAGAACTTGGACTCTCCTACGCGGATGCTGATGAAATACTGTATGCACTTTATGAAAAAAAGCTGCCAAAGGAAGAATTATTCTCACGGGGATTTACTGAAGAACAAATTCAGCACATTATCTCAATTGTTGAAAGAAACGGATTCAAACAATCTGTTCCACCAAATCCCGAAACCTACACTCTTTAATAAGAAAGTAAGCCATGAAAACTTATATCGGAATATTCCAACCCAAACGCTGCCAAATTTGCAAAAAACACAAAGCCACACGCACATGCCCTAAAACTCATCGACAAATCGGCTTTCATTGCTGTAATGAAATCCGCATTAAAATGGAGTGTCCAAAGGACTGTAAATATGCATTAAAAAGCGCTCAGGACAAAAATTCCATTCAGTTGAACAATTACTCGGAATCTATTACAGAACAGCAGGATCTCCTTGATCTTCATCTTAAGAGATGGATTAAGACCGAGAATCCTCTCTTTGAAAACAACACGCCAAAATCATATGCCAAAACTGAAACCGGGAAAAAGAAAATCGATTCTTTTCTGAAAAAGCACGAGCAGGCATTAAAGGGCGCTCTTTCTTATAATTATGTGCGAGAACAGCTTAGCATCCCACCTCAAGAAAGAACTCATCAAACCCACGAGGATGTTGCAAATCGTTTTATGGAACTGGTTATTAATTATGATCACGAAGACACACTTGCACTGCTTGTTCATCATGAAATGTATAAGAATGAGGATTTCAAGAAAAATTACCTGAAAAGAAATCTTGCAAATAAAGCATTCAAAGCCATCAGAGAATTCGATCTTATCCGCTCTGCGCTGAGCAAGGAACAGGATCAGGCAATCGTGGAATTCGAGATCAATGGTAAGTATTCACTTTCACTTATCCTAAAAAAGATAAATAGTAACTGGTTTATCAAAGAAAAGATATTTGGCGAATCGGGAATGGTTCTCTCAGAGAGTGAATTCATCCAGCGGATTGCTTATAAATATGCGCAGCAGAATTTTGATAAAGCATATAATGATCTGAAGAAATACCTGCAGGTTTTCCCGGATTCTGCTGATCTTCATTATTATTTCGGTATCTATTATTCGACAAAAGGCAAAATTGAAAAAGCAAAAGAGCATTTTCTGAATTCTATGGAATTAGATCCGGAATTCGCCGAAGCAAAATATAATTACGCATTCCTCTTTCAGGCAGAGGGTAATATTAAGAAATGCCGGGAGCTTTATGAAGAGATCCTCGAACAAAAAGAGGAAAAGAAGACCCTTAACAATCTTGCGGTTATTTATGAACAGGACGGACAAATCGAACAAGCGCTTGTACTTCTTAAAAGAGCTCTTGAATTGGACCCGGACTTCGAACTGGCGCAAAAGAACGTAGAAAGAATCAATGAAAAAAAGAACACTGCTCAAAACTCTTCCGAAAGTAACGAAGCACTTCCTTCAGAATAAGCCGATCAACTCCGTCACAGAAATAAAAGTTACCCGCCTGTGCAACCAGCGGTGCAGGCAGTGTAACATTCATGAGAATCGTGAGGGAAATCCCTTTATGAGCATGTCCGAATACATGCTTGTGCTGAGAAAGTTAAAAAAGTATGGAAGCCTTGTCGGTATGATAAGCGGAGGTGAACCACTTCTTCATCCTGATATCATTGAAATTCTGGCACAGGCAAAAGAAGCCTTTCCCCTTTCGGTTTCACTCGTAACCGGACTGTATTTTGATTATGATAAAATTTCTGATGTGATCGATTTCTGTTTGAAAAACGGGATAAATATTCAGACATCACTCGATGGACTGGGAGAGACCGGTTCCTATCTGCGTGGTGTGGAGCGACATCCTGAAATTATTCTTTCCAACATGAAAAGGATCACAGAGCGAAAAAAGGAACTCAGCTCACCTTCTTTTACCTATGTGAACTGTGTACTCAGCGCAAAAAATCTCGATCAGGTTCCGGATATAATAAAAGCAAGTAAAGATGCCGGCTGGGAAGTAACGATCGGTGTGTATCACTCACTTCTGGATACAACCAAAAAAGACGATGAAATGAAGATCAAAGATGCGGAAGCACTGCAAAAAACAATAGACTTTCTGACAGGCAATCCTGCGATCCTCAATCTCAATTCCTTCATCGAAGGTATCCCGAGAATCCTACATAACGATTTCCCTGATTTCTGTCCTTTTGTGGATGGCAAGCGCACGGCAACTCGTCTCACGATAATGCATAACGGCGAGGTACATCTGTGCAAGGGTGATGCAATTGGAAACCTGCTCGAACAAAATCTCGATGAGATAGTGAATGGGAATCAATACGAGGAAACTTTGACGGAATACTCTTCTTGCGATGGATGCTGGAGTAGTTGCTACACGCAAAAATACCTGCTGTTTCATCCGCAGAATTTCTCGCAAATTCTTGCTCATGGAAAAAAATTACTCAATCTTAAAGGAGCGGCAAAGGATAAATCATGAAGAGCTACCTCGATATTGCTCTTGAAGCAGCACAAAAAGCAGGTTCGATCATCAGAGAGAATTTTCATAAGAAAATAGAGGTCGATTATAAGGGGCGTATTAATCTGGTTACAAATGTTGATAGAGAAGCAGAGAAAGCAGTTATAGAAACAATCAAACAATATTATCTTAAGCACAACATACTCACTGAAGAAACGGAGCACGAACAGGATGCATCACAGCCATTCCGCTGGGTCATTGATCCGCTGGACGGAACCACCAATTATGTACATGGTTTTCCTTTTGTGTGCGTGTCTATTGCGTTGCAGAAAAATAATGAAAGTATTGTAGGAGTTGTATATAATCCCATCCTGAATGAACTTTTTTATGCTGAGAAAGGCGGGGGCAGTTTTAGAAATAACGAACCGATCTCAGTATCGGACAATGCAGATTTCTCAAAATCCCTTCTCGCTACCGGATTCCCCTATGATATGTTAAATGAAGAAAGAAACAATATCAAGAACTTTTCAAAGATGATAAAAAAATGCCGGGGTATTCGTCGTCCCGGCGCTGCAGCGCTGGATTTGTGCTATGTTGCTTGTGGTATATTTGATGGTTACTGGGAACTGGAACTCTACCCCTGGGACACGGCTGCAGGACTGATTATTGTTGAAGAAGCAGGAGGAAAAGTCACAAAATTTGATGGTTCTAAATTCTCTATTTTTGATAAAGAAATCGTTGCGTCGAATGGGAGAATACATGGGGATATGCTGGAGATATTGGAGAAAAAAGAAAATTACCACCGAAATCCTATCTAATAACTAAAAAACAACACAAAAAAGGTATTAACCCTTAAATTAAAATATTTCCCTTGCGATTGCTTTTACATTATCAGAAATTCCAATCGTAAAAAAGTGTATGGATGGTACTTTGAATTTAATTAATTCCCTAGACTGGCGTATACTCCACTCGATACCCACATGAAAAGCCTCCATATTATCTTTGCAATTTCCCACCTCTTTTACAAGTTCATCTGGAATGCTTATACCAAAGGTCTTGGGAAGCATTGTAATATCTTTTTTGGTAACAACTGGTTTTAATCCAGGTATTATCGGAACAGTGATACCGGCACTCCTACATCTATCAACAAATTGAAAGTAATATTTGTTTTCAAAAAACATCTGCGTTACAATATAATCAGCTCCAGAGTCCACTTTTTCTTTTAGATATCTTATATCGGATTCAATACTCGGAGCTTCCATGTGTTTTTCTGGATAACCAGCGACACCGACAGAAAAATCTGTTGCAATTTTATTTTTAAGATTTTCATCAAGATAAACACCATTATTCAGATTTTGTATTTGCTTAACCATGTCACGTGCACATGAATGGCCATCTGGTTCGGGCTGAAAATATTTATGTGATTTTTGAGGATCACCGCGCAGTACAAGAATATCTTTCATGCCCAAAAAATGCAAATCTATCAGTGCATATTCCGTGTCATCTTTGCTGAATCCACCACATATAAGATGCGGAACAACATGTACATCAGGATATCTATATTTTATTGCGGCAGAAATAGCAACCGTACCTGGCCGTTTCCGTATTGATATTTTTTTAAGCAAACCATTTGGGAGTTTTTTATAATCCACTTCTTCTTGGTGATAAGTGACATTTATATTCAGGGGTTCAAATTCTTTCAAATTATCTATAGTTTTATATATTAGATCGATACTATGTCCCTTGAGAGGTGGGAGTATCTCATAGGAAAAATGAGTTTTTGTCGCTTTCTTAAAATGTTCAATTACTTTCATATCTTACATTACAAATTACATATTCCGGAAATATTGAAATACGTCAATTGTCTCCTAAACCAGTTAATAACTCAAACTGGTATTTAATAATTTTTCAACTTCGTTAATTTTTAAGTTTTTCCTTCTCGCATAATCAGCTATTTGGTCTTTTCCAATTTTA
>Ga0268278_1001796_pt1 | contig 11988 bp, 7 predicted proteins | sample saktaG_3_FD_190135 | JGI IMG/M metagenome (GOLD analysis project Ga0268278, IMG submission 190135) | Saline water microbial communities from Sakinaw Lake, British Columbia, Canada - sak_2010_1_5_55m | ecosystem: Environmental > Aquatic > Non-marine Saline and Alkaline > Saline ... | reverse complement strand
AAGACAGCATCTACCAGGCTGACCCGCCCTGCCTGCGCCTGGTGGACACGCGGGTGCAGGACGGCGCCCTGCACTTTATACTCTACTTCCGCTCGTGGGACCTGTGGGGTGGCATGCCCACCAACTTGGGCGGCCTGCAGACCCTCAAGGAATATATGGCCGGGGAGATCGGCGTCCGGGACGGCGAGATACACGCCTTCAGCAAAGGCCTGCACCTCTATGAGCACGCCTGGGACCTGGCTAAAATGGTGCTCAGGATGCCTTTGACTTAATCCGTGCCCACGCCGTTGTGCCGGGTCTGCTTATTTAAACTTCCCCGGCTCCAGCATGAACACCTGCTTTAGCTGTTTTGCATCGGTATAGTGCGCCGGTACCTGCCCGCCCCTGGACCACGTCTCTGCCAGGTCGCTGTAGTAAGGGCTGAGGTACTGGCCGGACTGCCCCGGCGGGCTCATGATAGTCATAGTGCTGAGATCGGACATGTCGACCACGATCCTGATGGCTGCTCCGCTGTACATGTCGTAGGGGTGCTCACGCGTCCACCAGCCGGCGTGGATGGTGGAATCATCGCCGGCATACGGCAGCGGGCTGAGGTTGAGGAAGGGCAGGACGCTGCCCAGCGGGTGCTTGATGGTCATCCGGTGAACCCTGCCCCAGGCCCAGTTCTGCGGATCGCTTCCCAGCCGCGCCGACAGCTCTGCTACGGCATCCTTCATGCTCTTAAGCGCCATGTCGTCGCGGGTCTCCTTGACGGCGGCGGTGGAGATGTCATCCCATATCTCATTGTTGTTGTCGTCCATGTACCTGATCAGCCATTGCGTGGGTATCGATACGTGCAGGTCCTTGAAAAGCTCGTCTACTATGGTTGTGCCAAGCTGGTCGTACAGCGTGTTCTTGATCAGGTGAGTGAAAAACGAGTTGAAGAGCGTTGCCTGCGGGCTGTCCGTGGCGATAGTGTAGTCCCAGGCCTTGAAGATACCAGTGTACTTGTCCAGCTCCCGGTCGCCGGCACACACCTTGAGTATCTGCGGAACCCAGCGTTTGGCCAGGTTGGAGCCCACGTCGTTCTGCATTTTGCGGATATCGTCCACGCTGAACTTGTCCTTGGCCTTTGCCATCTCCTCGAAGCGGAAGGGCCGCTCGAACAGGAAATAGGCCGTGCCGTAATAATCACCCGGCTCCGGCGTCTGGTTGAAGGACGCCACATAGCCTTTGGCCGGATTGAGCTCGTAGGGATGATCTTCGAAGGGTATGAAGCCGGTCCAGTCGTACTGTCCCTTTTCTCCGGGCACCGGAATGGGATTTTCACCCGATTTCCTGATGGGGAAGGTGGTGATGTACTGGTAGCCTATATTGCCGTCAACGTCGGCATAGCCGAGGTGGACGCTGCCGCCGCGTACTTTGCCGAGGGTGGCGCGGAACTCGTCGAAATTTTTTGCGCGGTTAAGCCCCAGCAGGCCTTCCACTGTGCCGTCATGCCCCATCAGTCCGGGCCACAGCATGGCGCAGTCGGGCGGCAATTCGGGCATGATATCCGAGACAACCGGCCCGTGACGCGATATTTTAACCTTGAATTTCTCGTCGGCCTTGCCCTTGACCTTGATCGTCTCGTCGATGACCTGGAAATCCTTGTAGCCGTCTTCGGTCAGGTACTGGTCGGGATTTGCAGGATTCAAAGTTTCGGTGAAGAAATCCAGGTTGTCGCCGTTGCCCACGGTGATGCTCCAGGCAAAGCGGCCGTTGAACCCCAGCGCATGCACGCCCGGCAGTCCCGCGATGGATCCGCCGATAACGTCGTAGTCACCGCCTTTGAGGTGCACCAGGTAGAAGAGCGAAGGTATGGCAGCCTCAAGGTCAGGGCTGCCCGTGAAGACGGGCTTGCCGGTCGTGGTGCGCGACCCCGAAAAGATCATCCAGTTGGAGGCCCGCATCCTCATCGGCACCGGGCAGTCTATTTCACTGAACGAGCCGGATGCAGACGGCGCTTCATCGATATCAGGAAGAGTGTCCTGGGCTAAAGCCGGGATGTTATCGCCGGACGACGAGATGTAGGGCGCCCCCTCAGGGATATAGGGCAGCAGCTTCTTGAGCATCTCCGGGCCCGCCTGTTTATATATCTGGTAGAGGACCGGCTTGATCCCGCGCGGGGAGTTGAGGCGGTAGGACATCAGCAGTCCGGCCACCATGCTGTCGGCCGGTTTCCAGGCCTGTGGCCGGGCTCCCAGGAGGGTGTACTCGGCAGGCAGGAACTTCACCGTATTTAAATAGGCGTTTACGCCGCCTGTATAGGAGTCGACTGCCGTTTTGGTGGCCGGGCTGAGGTTGGCGTATTCAGCTTCGGCGGCGCGGTAAAAGCCCAGCGTTTTAAAATACTTGTCGGTCTCGACCATCCGGTCGCCGAAAAGCGTGGACAGCTCACCCCGGCCGGCCAGGCGCGTAAGGTCCATCTGGAACATCCTCTCCCGTGCAGTTATATATCCCTGAGCAAAGAAAAGGTCCTCGTTGCTCTGAGCGAATATGTGCGGAATGCCGTGTTCGTCCGCCCTCACCTCGACCGGCGCCTCGAGGCCGTCCACCTGCAGTGTGCCGGAATACGACGGCTGCGGCAGCCTGAAGAAGGCCTGGAATGCTATTACACCGACAAGTACAAGGGCTAAAATGATCGCCAGTGAAATGACCAGCGCACGTGTTTTTTTTAATTTCATGACTGCCTCCATTTGAGTAGAAGGGCCTTTGCTGCCCCTAAAAAATGTAGTGTAGTTTATCAGGTACTCCGCTTTACCTGTCAATTAGCAGGGTCACAGCAGGTACATGTCTTCCGCCGCCCTCAGCAGCTGGTCCCTGAAATCGGGATGGGCCAGGCCGATTATGCCCAGCGCGCGGTCCCGCGTGGACTTGCCTTTGAGGTTGACCGATCCGTACTCTGTAACCAGGTATTGGATATCCATGCGCGGTATGGACACCACCGTCCCGGATTTGAGCCGCGGCACTATACGTGAAACCGTTCCTTTGCGTGCGGTCGAGGTGAAGGCCTGGATGGATCTGCCGCCACTGGAATTATATGCCCCGCGGACGAAATCGAGCTGCCCGCCCGTGCCGCTGAACTGCGAACCGGCCATATGCTCGGCGTTGCACTGCCCGGTCAAATCAAGCTCTATCACCGTGTTGACGGCCACCAGATTGTCATTGCGCGCGATCACCGCCGGGTCTTCTGTATAGGAGGCCGGATGGCTCTCCATGCTGGGGTTATCATGGATGAAGTCGTACATCCGCCGCGTGCCCTGAGCTACCACGAAAACGTGCTTGCGTGGGTGGAGGTTCTTGCTCTTCCCGTTGACCACCCCCTTCTCGATAAGATCCACCATCACGGGAGTGAAAACGCCGCTGTGGATGCCCAGGTCCCTGTGTCCCGACAGGTATTTTCCTATGGCGTTGGGGATGCTGCCGATGCCCAGCGCGACGGTCGCCCCGTCCGGCACCATCTCTGCGATGAGGCGGCCGATTTTCTCGTCCTCAGGGCCGGGGTCGGGGGAATGGATTTCCAATAGCGGCACATGGTTTTCCACGATAAGGTCTACCTCTGATATATGCAACAGGGTATCTCCCAGCACGCGCGGCATATTCTCGTTCACCTCAATTATCAGCGTTTTACAGGCGCGCGCTGCAGCCCCGTTGTAATCGTTGACGGCGCCGACTGTGAAATAGCCGTATCGATCCATCGGGGAGACCGTCATCATCATGATGTCGATCTCCATATGCTCCTTCAACAGCCTGGGTATCTGGTGGATATATGTGGGTACATAGTAGCTCAGCCCTACCTTATGGCGTGACCTGTCGGCCTCGGTTACAAACCAGGAATGCGATTCTATACAGTCGGAAAGATCGGGGGAAAGGACCGTGCGCGCCGCATGATGCATGGGCAGGCTGGAATATACTCTTAACCGGGACAGGTCTCCCTGCCTGACGCGGTCCGCCAGTGCCGTTAAAAGGGCGGGGGGTTCTGAGATACTGGCGCCATGTACGATGGTATCCCCGCTCTTGATCCCCGCAACAGCATCATCCGGCGTTAATAGTCTGCGGCGGTACTCGCTGTAAACACCCATAAAGGCCTACTGGTTCCAGGTGGCGCCGTTATTGAGGCTGTGCGAGAAGGCGCTCTCCGTACCGCTGGTGCCTGCATAAGCTGTGATTCCATTGGATGACCATTCAACTACAACGTCGCGCGATCCCGTGGGCGCCTTCTGGCTGGGCTGCCAGCCCGGGTACAAGGAAGTTGGATTGGCGGAATAATATGTCTGCACCTGGTAGCAGCCGCCACCTCCCTGGCACTTCACGGCGCCCGCCATCAGCTTGCCGCGGGAGATGCTTCCGTGGTAGGCGATGGAAGCAATTGCTTCCGGAGCATTCATGCGGTAGACCTGGTAATCGGCTATCTGGCAGATGTCATGTACAGCACTGTTTTTGTTCCACGAGGCGAAAGCCCGGCGCGAAAAAGAATTGCTGCCGCTATAGTCGGAGGGCAGTGCTATATCGGCACGGTTGAGGGGGGTCCCCGCCTGCCCAATCTCCACGGGGTAGCCCGTCCACGAATTCCAGGTTATGGAGTTTGAGCCGAGGTCCCGTACGCCTGCATACAGATATGTTCTCGCTGCGCTGGAGGCTATGATTAGCAAGGCGCCGTCCGAGGTATAGGAGGAGGAATAGCTGATGGCAGCCACATCCGCTCCGCCACCTCCGGGGGGCGTCCAGCCGGAAGTGCCGCTGCCCGCATTAACCCACCCGCCTGAAAAACTGGTCAGCGTGTTTATCAGTACGCTGCCGCCGGCCGCACCGCTCCAGGTTCCGGCAGCCAGTTCGCGCCTCGGTGAGCCGTAATCCTGCGATATGGCTATGCACCGGACCGCCTGGCCGGCTCCCAGGTAAGATGATATGCCGGTGCTCTGGAATGTAGCGCCGCCGTCCCCGGAGATATGCACCTGGCTGCCGCCAGAGGTAACCACGGCTATGAAACCGGGATCGTCAGGCGCCACGGCCAGGTCTATCCAAGGCGCGCCGGCGCCCAGAGCTGCAGATATGTCACTCCAGCCAATTCCCGCCGTTGCAGAACGATAAAGACGAGAGCTGCTGGAATCCAGCGCGTATATGGTTAACCCATCGCCTGCGACGGCTATGCGGCTAACATCTGCGCCGATCAGCAAAAAACCGCCGCCCGGCGCAACAGGCAGTATCTGCACCTGTGCTTGCATCGGGACTACTCCTGAGATCGTGAAAGCCTGGCTTGGCGTAAGGGGGTCGACGTGCCCGTTCAGGTCCTGTGTTTTTACATAAAATACATAGCTCCCGTTGGGCAGGTTGCCGAAGGAGCGCGATGTATCAGCCAGAAACGGTGTGTAGTCTTTGTCCCACCCCTGCAGGAACGTGGCGTACATGAAGTTTGAAGGGTCGACAGAGGAGAGTGCGCTGCCCCAACGGAAGTTTACTGTGTTGTAGCTGAGAGTTCCCGAGGGGCCTTCGTAGATGATTGTGGAGAAACGTGGGCTCTCGCCAGAGGGGAGAATGGGTGGGGCTGATGGAGAGGGGAGGGTCGTAGTCTGTGATGGCTTCATCTTGCAGCCGTCCAGCGGACAGACAAGCACTGCTAAAAATATCAGAAAAAGGGCGGTTATTTTCAAACAACTGCCTACCATGACTATTCACTGCCTCCTTGACCTATTATACAACCTGTCTGCCAATGTGGCACAGGCACATATTTCATATTTTGACCTTATCTTCCTTTGCCCCTATAATCAAATCCGTATGCAATCTATAACCTGTATCGTTTGACGCTGTGCTTAACCTGCCCGCCCGGCAAAGCAATGGTATAATTTAGCATCCTTTGAAATCCCATCAGGAGGGTAACGTGCCGGAAGAAAATATGAAAGTCACTATGGAAAAGATCGTCTCGCTGTGCAAAAGGCGGGGCTTTGTTTTCCAGAGCAGTGAGATATATGGTGGCCTGGGAAGCTGCTGGGACTACGGGCCGCTGGGCGTTGAGCTAAAGAAGAATATCAAGGACTACTGGTGGAAGAAGGTGGTACATGAGCGCGACGATATGGTAGGTATAGATGCCAGCATCATGATGCACCCGCAGGTATGGGTGGCCAGCGGCCACGTGGCGGGTTTCAGTGACCCCCTGGTTGAGTGCAAGGGCTGTAAGCACAGGTTTCGCTCTACGGATATCGACCTGTCGGCCTGCCCGGATTGCGGCGGAGTCCTTACCGAGCCCCGCATGTTTAACCTTATGTTTAAGACCTTCATGGGTCCGGTCGAAGATGCAGCCAATATCGTTTACCTGCGTCCGGAGACTGCACAGGCGCAGTTCGTCAACTTTGAGAATGTGCAGTCCACCACGCGCAAGAAATTGCCCTTCGGCATTGCCCAGGTAGGCAAATCCTTCCGCAACGAGATAACTACGGGCAATTTCATCTTCCGCACGCGTGAGTTCGAGCAGATGGAGATCGAGTACTTCGTCAAGCCCGGCACGGACGGTGAATGGTTCGATTACTGGGTCAATGAGAGGCTGAACTACTACGTGGGGCTGGGCATCAGGAAGCAGAACCTGAGGCTCAGGCAGCATGATAAAGAGGAGCTGGCGCACTATGCCAAAGCCTGCTTCGATGTAGACTACAATTTCCCCATCGGCTGGTCGGAGATCGAGGGCATCGCCAACCGTGCTGATTTCGACCTGAGGCAACATTCCAAATTCAGCGGTAAGGTACTGGACTACTTCGATGAGGAGAAAAACGAACGTTGTGTACCCTATGTAATCGAGCCGTCATCCGGCGTGGACCGCACGCTGCTGGCCGTCCTGTGCGATGCCTACGATGAGGAGCTGGCCGACAAGGAGACCCGGGTCGTGCTGCATATTAACCCGGAGATAGCCCCGGTTAAAGTGGCTATTCTACCCCTCAGCCGTAACGCTAAATTGTTGCCCATGTCGAAGGATATATCGGCCATGCTGAGGCCGCATTTTATGACGCAGTACGACGATGCCCAGAGCATAGGCAGGCGCTACCGCAGGCAGGATGAGATAGGCACGCCCTATTGCGTGACAATCGATTTCCAGTCGCTCGAGGACAACCAGGTCACAATCCGCGAGCGTGATAGTATGCAGCAGTCCAGGGTGCCTGTCGCAGAGCTCCTGGCAGCATTGAAAGAGAAATTCGGACTTTGATGAGTAAAATGATGAGCGGGGAGACAAATGCAGTCTAGGGTAGCCAGCCGTATCGAGAAAATCCGCATCCGTTTCGGGATAAGGGACAAGATACTTATATCGTTCCTGGCCCTTTCCCTTATCTCGGTAGGCATAATCAGTTCTCTGGCGCTGCGTTATATCGGCTCCGTGGGTACACTGACAAAGGAATACAGCGTCTCTATGGGGGAGACGGTCATGTCGGTTACCATTTCGGCGCTGGAGGACCAGGGCAGGCGCACCATTTACCAGAAGGCTTCTGACATTGCCAAAGAGATATATTTTTATTTACAGCTCAATCCTGAACCGGATCAGGCCGCGCTCATGCGCGACCAGAAGCTGAACTCCATCGCAGTGCAGAAGGTAGGCAGGACTGGAAACACCACCGTCTATGATAAGACAGGGAAGATAATTTTCTCCTCTAACCCCAGCATAGTGGGAGCAAACCTGCGCCAGCTCGGCGGGGAGCCGTCTTATTACTCGTCCATTTTCGAGCGCAGCCTGCTGGGGGGCGAGGCCTCGGGTTACTATAAGTACAAGGGGGCTAATGATCTCGAGGAGCGTACCAGGTATATGTACACGGTGCCGGTGGAATCATCCGACCTGGTCGTGGCTGCTGCTACTTACCTGGACGAATTCTCCTCGGCGGCCGAGGAGACCAAGAACAGGATCGCATCGGCCGTGGAAGAAATGGGCAACCAGGTGGACAAGCAGGCCAGGGAGGCTGAGCTGATCTTCATTGGTGTGATCGTGGCCATGGTCGTGGTAGTGTCCGGTGTTTCATTCCTGCTCTCGGAGACGATCACCAGGCCTATCATGGCTTTGACCAAGGGATCTGAGCATATCGCCAACGGCGAACTTAACTATAAGTTCAACGTAAATACGGGCGATGAGATGCAGGTGCTGGCCGAGCAGTTTAACGTGATGACCAGGGCTTTAAACGAGTCATACACCGACCTTGAACAGAAGGTAATCGATCGTACAGAAAAAGAGAGGCAGAGGGCGGAACAGCTACGCACAATTAACGAGGTCAGCCGTAAGATCAGTTCCATAGTCAACCTGGATGAACTGCTGGCCTATGTGGGCAACCTGCTGCGCCAGGCCTTCCATTTCTATAATGTCAATATCTTCCTTTTCGAGCCGAGCTCCGGTAAGCTGATGCTCAAAACGCTGCATTTCAGCGGCCAGAAGAATGTGATACCCGTGGGCGTGCCGCTGGAGATGGATGAGGAGGGTATCATAGGCAAGGCTGCCCGGACAGGCGAGTACGTGCTGGTCAGCGATCTCAAGCTTGAGCCGGGCTTCAGGAAACCTGAAGGCTTGGGCGAAACCAGGTCGGAACTTGCCGTGCCTTTGAGTATGGGAGGCAGGGTATTGGGTGTGCTGGATATCGAAAGCACCGAGGCCGACGGCTTCGATGAAGCAGATGTTTTTACGGCGCAGACGCTGGCCGATCAGCTGGCGGTAGCTATCGAAAACGCACGTCTTTATCAGGAGACGAGGTCCATGGCTGTAACCGAGGAGCGCAACCGGATGGCCCGCGAGATACATGACACACTGGCTCAAGGGTTCACCGGCATCATCCTGCAACTGGAGGCCACGGAGCAGGCGCTGGGCGATACCAGCGGAGATGTGCAAAAACACCTGAACCAGGCGCGCAGCCTGGCGCGTAAAAGCCTGGCAGAGGCGCGCAGGTCGGTCTGGAACCTGAGCCCCCAGGCTCTTGAGCAGCTCAGGCTGGATGAGGCTATTAAACACGAGGTGGAGAGGTTTCGTCAGGATAACGGCATAGAGACCAGCTTCACGCAATATGGTGAAAAGCGTGAGATACCGCCTGAAACCGGGACCGCGATCTTTCGCATTTGCCAGGAATCATTGGCCAATGTGGCCAAGCATGCGCAGGCCACCCGTGTGGATGTAGCCCTGAATTTTGAAGCTGCGGGAGTTGGACTTACGGTCAAGGATAATGGTGTGGGGTTTGAACCGGGTCCCGAGGGCAAGATCGGTAAGGCCGGCGGCTATGGGTTAATCAGTATGAGGGAGAGGGCCCTGGGCCAGAACGGTAAATTTGAAGTGCAGAGCGGAAAGGGTGAGGGGACCGTTATCAGGGTGTCGATCCCGCTGACGTAGGAGGTGTACGCGTGGAGCAGATCAGGATACTAATTGTGGATGATCACGAGGTGGTCAGGGATGGGATCGTAGGCAACCTGGTGCGCCAGCCGGATTTCGCCATCGTCGGCCAGGCCTCCAACGGGCTCGAAGCAGTTCAAAGGGCGGAAGAGCTGTCTCCTGATATTATTCTGATGGATCTGCGCATGCCCGAGCTGGATGGCGTGGAGGCCATGATCAGGATCAAACAGGCTAACCCTGAGATCAAGTTCATAGTTTTTACGACATACTCCGATGATGAGTATCTTTTCGCCGCCATTAAGGCCGGGTCCAAGGGTTACCTGCTCAAAGACGCCCCGCGGGAAGACCTTTTCAAGGCCATACGCGCTGTATCTCGCGGCGAATCGCTGATACAACCGGTCTTCACAACCAAGGTGCTGGAGAAGCTGGCCTCGGAACTCTCGAGGAAAAGCACCGCTGTGGACGCCCTGTCCGATAGGGAGATTGAGGTTCTTGACCTCATGGCCAAGGGCGTTTCCAACAAAGATATCGCCGACCAGCTTTCTATCACGCAGAGTACGGTCAAAACACACGTGACCAGCATCTTTCAGAAACTTAACGTGACCACCCGCACGGAGGCTGTAACAACCGCCTTCAAGCGCGGTATTATACAGCTCTGATCAGACTTTAGTATGATTTTTACCCGTCCGTTTGGGCGAGTTTGTCCGTCACCTGTTTATATTTCGTAAAATCAACCTATATCCCGATTATGCCAGTCCGGCAAATAAGTTAGACTTACTGTGTATTGATATATATGAATGCAAATGCGTACTGATTTGTAAAGGTGAGAGATGGAAGAACCGATTAAAGTGCTGATTACAGATGACAACGAAGTTGTGCGCGAAGGGCTCAAGAGCATCTTCGATGTACACAAGGATATTGAGGTCGTAGGTCAGGCTGTCGATGGACTGGACGCCGTGGAGAAAGCTGAGAAGCTGAAACCCGACGTTATACTCATGGACGGACAGATGCCGCGAATGGACGGGCCCACGGCCATAAGGGCTATCAAAAAGATCATGCCCAACGTTAAGATACTCTTCCTCACGGTATACGGCGATTACGCCGGCGATGCCCTGGCATCGGGGGCAAGCTGGTACCTGACCAAGGATTGCCGCAGGCAGGACCTGCTCGAGGCCGTACGTGCGCTGGCACAGAGCGCGCGCCTGAAGGCCAGGCAGGCCGGTTAAATCTGTTAACGCAAACTGAAGTGAGCCCCGGCTTGTTCAAGCCGGGGCTCACTTTGATTTCAGCTATTTCTTTTCCCGGGTTGCCTTCTCTTCATCCACCAGGGCGCGGCGGTCCACCTTGCCGCTGGCCAGCAGGGGAAGCAATGGCCGGACCTCGAACTGTTTGGGTATCTTGTAGTTGGCCAGGTGCTTTTTGCACAGCTCGCGTATCCCTTCTACTTCGACATTCTTGCCCGGGACCGGCATGATATAAGCCTTGCCCACCTCCTGCCAGGTCTCATCAGGTATGGGGATGACCGTCACAAAAGCTACATCTGGATATTGTTCGATGACGGCCTCTATCTCGCGGGGATATACGTTGTAACCGCCCGATTTGAACATCTCCTTGGTACGTCCCACGATCTTAATATAGCCGCGTTCATCCATTGTGGCCAGGTCGCCCGATTTAAGCCAGCCGTCCCGGGTAATTGTCTCGGCCGTGGCCTCGGGGCGGTTCCAGTATCCCTTCATCACCAGGTCGCCCTTCATCCATATCTCGCCGACCTCGCCCCGCGGCGCCTCCTTTCCTTTGGCGTCCACCAGTTTTAGCTGGAAGGGGGGATAGCATTTTCCGGCGGTTTGTATCAGGTCATCCATCGAGTCGCCCGGTTTGGTATAAGTAATGAAGCCCGCATTCTCTGTCTGACCGTATCCGGTCATCAGGGTCGCGCCGGTCTTAGATAGTCTCCTGACCATCGATTCCGGGGCTGCCGAGCCGGCCCAGACGATGGTCTTCAGGCTGGACAGGTCGTAGCTGTCGAAATCGGGGAGTGTGAACTGCAGCATGAACATCGCGGGCACCTGTCCCATAAACGTGATCTTCTCGTCCTGTATCATCTTGAGCGTGCCGGCCGGGTCGAAGCGGTCCATCAGTACCATTGTCGAGCCCCAGTGCAGGCAGCCCATGACGAGTTCCACCGCGCAGGCCACGTGGTTGATGGGGAAATGTATCAGGGCCTTGCCCTCGCCGCGCTTTCCGATGGGCGCCATAAAGCGTTCATTCTGGGCGGCGGCGCTGGCGACAATGTTTTTATGAGTGAGCAGCGCCCCCTTGGGCTTGCCCGTGGTCCCTGAAGTATAGATAATCAGGGCGGGATCATCCTCTTTCACTTCGGCTATGCGCTTCTTCAGGGCGTCATCCAGTTTGCTGCGGTCCCTGGCCAGTTCCTGCTCCCAGTTGAGCGTGCCCTCCCAGGGGTTGTCTATGATAACCAGTCGCTCGAGCTCCGGGTTAGCTTCTTTAATGGCGGCCAGGTCGTCTTTGTAATCCCGCATCAGGGCATCGTAGTTCCTGACCGCGAACCCGATTTTGGGCTTGGCGTCCCCTACCATGTAAAGGAACTCGCCGAGTGTGTAGCGGGG
>Ga0268278_1001788_pt1 | contig 12040 bp, 18 predicted proteins | sample saktaG_3_FD_190135 | JGI IMG/M metagenome (GOLD analysis project Ga0268278, IMG submission 190135) | Saline water microbial communities from Sakinaw Lake, British Columbia, Canada - sak_2010_1_5_55m | ecosystem: Environmental > Aquatic > Non-marine Saline and Alkaline > Saline ... | reverse complement strand
CACGTGATAATGATTGATTTTGACGCAACAACACTAGAAAAAGTCATAACTGAAATGCTCAAAATACAATCAGTATACCACCTACCAACCATTTACATATCAGAAACATCAAAAGACACAGGATTCCACGCATGGTGCTTCAAAAAGGTTACTTGGCACAAACTAGTAGAAATACTAGCATTCACCAAAGGCATAGATGACAACTACTTCAAATACGGAATATACAGAAAACACTTCACACTACGAGTCTCAGATAAATGTGGACGAAAAATCAAACACATAACAAAGTTACCAAGTCCAGTCAAAGAAGATGTGACATCACACGAACTGAAAAACTGGGTAAACTACGAAACACTTGCAGATGGAAGGGAGAGCAAAAAATATGAACTCAAAATCACCAAAAAAACCTAGAAAACCATGTTATGGTCACATGGATAGACATAAAACTGGTAGATGTGATAGATGCAAATTTATACAACTTTGCTATAAAGAAACATTCCACGACTATATTATACAAGAAACGAGGCATAGAAAATGGTAACAGGAGGAAAGATAAATGCCGACACCTGATTGGGAAGAATGGTTAAGAAGGCAAGACATTGCAGTGGAAGATACACTAACGGTAGAAAAGTACGTAGATTATTTAGACAAGGAACTGGGCATATCGGGCGGAAGCCTAGAAGTAGCAAAAGACATATACGTGGAGCTTTATGACATTTGGGACGCTGTTGGAATAAAACCATTTAATTGGAGAGATTCAACAAGATACGCCGTAGAAGGTATAATTGGTGCATGGGGACGAGAGAACGCATTAATATTCGGTGCAGAAATGGCGGAACAAACAGGAGCAATGGAAACAGCAAACATACTAAGAAGATGGTACGAGGAAGAATTTGGTAGGATGGAATACTAAGTGATACTTGATGCTACTGCAGGCAACAGAACAATGTGGAAAGAAAAAGACCACCCTGACATAATCTATATAGACATGGAAAGGGAACTAGAAGTTCCCCCCACACTTTTTTGTGACAACACAAAAACACCATTCCTAAATGATACATTTGACACAATCTTTTGGGACCCACCACACATGTGGGGAGTCTACAACAGGACATTCTCGAAACCGAACTTTGCAGAACAGAAAAAGATATTACCAAACAAAAGGTCAATGGACCCATATTACGGTATAGATAAGTATGCTTCTCAGTGGCAACTGAAAGTACACTTACGAAAAGCAGAGGAAGAATTCAACAGGATACTAAAACCCGAAGGAATATTGTGGCTTAAGTGGAATGAATGTTCAATACCATTACGCAATATACTATTGCTACTGGAGAAATGGGATACAATAATGCGGATAAAACAGAGTAGCACAAAGAACCCGATGGGGAAACATAACACATATTGGGTTGCGATGATACATAAAAAAAGTGGAGTGGTACAGAGTACTTTACAATTTTGATGTAAGTACTAGTACCTTACGCAGGCGTGCTTCGTAATCCGCAACTTCCCCTACTTTTTGTGCAATTGTCTTTGCGTCTGCATCACGGTCTTTAAGGTTCTTTAGTTCAAGTTGCCTCTTTTTGAGTTCCCTGTCTAACATTAGAACTTCGTCAGATACTGGTTTGTTGTCTCGGTTCAATGCCTTCTTGTATGCTTCTGTGACTTTCTTCATGTCCCAGAATGTTTCTGGGTCTCCTGCGGCAACTACACCTTCAAGTGCAGTAATGTATTGTGCTTCCCAGTATTCGTAGCCAATATCTGTTAATAATTCTACTACCTGTCCTCCTGTTAAAATTTTGTTCTTGTATCCTTTTATTATTTCTGCTTTTGTAAGTTTTCGTTCATCATCTAATCTGTCAACTTGGTAGTCACGTATTGTTCTTTCCATTAAATCAAGTGCCTGTGATGGTGCCATTCCTATGAGAATCAGTTCGTTCATAAATTGTTCTTCATTTATCAGTCCTTTACTGTATTGTGCTGTAAGCATTGGGTATAAGTCGTCAATTAGCATTGAGATTGTAAGCATTTCAGCCTGTGCTGGTGCATATCCTAAGGCTTGGTAGTTGTTATATACTTGTATTTCTATTAGTAATCGTTGAGCATATAATCGTCTGCTCCATGAGTCACTATATGGCTTTGTGAAAATGGTTTCTTCATCTGGTAATTCTTCTGTGGGTTTAGTGAATATGTATGCTAATATTGTTGCGTTTTCAAGTGAGTAATTAAGTTCTATTTGTAATGCGTTAATAAGCATTTCTGTTGATATTAATTGTGCATTGTATATACTTTTAAGTTGTGACACTGTAAGTTTGCGTAATTCAATAATTTGTGGTATTATTGGTTTTGGTGTTTTTTCTATTTTTGCACGCGTAACAGCTAGGTTTATACGGTCAATTGTCCAAGCTAGTTCACTAAGTGAATGTCGTAACCATGTTTCATCTCTTAAGTCGTTTTTGAACGCCCACAGTGCTTCTGAACTGGTAACAACATATACTTTTACTACTGGTTCTGTCTTTGGTGTGTATAGTTCAGCTATTGCGTATGCGTCATTTATGTCGTAGTTTAGACTGTCGACCATTTCAATTATTAGTTGTGCCTTGTTTATTATTTGTGCTTCGTACAGTTGTTTAAGTTGAGCAAGCGTTAATTTACGTATTGCTGGTTCTGGTTCTACCACTTCAGTAGGCATAGTGAATATACTTGCTAACATTGTGGCGTCTACTGGTGTGTAATGGAGTTCCGTTTGTAGTCTTTTAGCAAGTGCGTCTTTAGAAATCAGTTGTGCATCGTATAGGCTTTTAAGTTGTGCTATGGTTAATGTTTTAGTTGTGATAATGTCTGGTATGTCTTCTTTCATAGCTTTCTCGTATAGTGCACGTTCAACAGCAAGGTTTATCCTGTCGTCGTTCCAGTTCAAATCATAAAGTGTCTTTCTTAACCATACTTCATTCTTAAGGTTGTTTTTGAACGCCCACAGTGCCTCTGAACTGGTAGGAACACGATATTCTATGGCTGTGTCTGGTATTTTGTATCGTTCTTGTTGCCATAATCCACGGTCAACCCAAAGGTCAACAACATTAGGTTGTAAACCTGTTGCAACTAATGCGGCACGGTAATCTTCCTCTGCCATCTGTTCGTGTGCAAATTGCCATAACATTTCACGTCGGATAGCTTCCCATTCTGCACTGGTACGGTAGTCAATTAATGCGTCTGCGGCTTTTGTTGCATCTTCTGGACTTAATCCACCCCATCTTCTGTACCTTATTATGTCTTCTCTTGTGTATCTGCCGTAGTCAAGACCATATCCTAGTTCTCGTATGCTTGGTGGTCCAAAGGATACATTTATGATGTCTTCTCTCCACATCGGGTGGACGTCGGCAATTTTGAGTGCAAAGTCTAACTTTTCTTTGTCCCAGTTTCCACGCCAGTAGTTTTCGTATGCTTGACGTAATGGGATTGGTTGCCAGTGCATTGTCCAATATCTATCAGCCCACTCTTTACTGAATCCTTTTTTACCCATGTATTCGGCGAACACTTCTGGTGATTCTGTTACCATTTCGGGCATGAAGGCTTCACGAACAACCATTGTCACCAAGTCTTGTGCTGGAGGTATAAGTTTTGTTAGTTCCTTTAATGTGCTAATCATTGGCGGATAGTATCCAGCCAAGTTCATTAGCATATCGAAGTGTGGGTCGTCTATTACATCACGCCAGTATAGTTCTGCTATTTGTCCGAAGTTCATCCATTCGTAGCTTTGGAACTTCCACATGTCTGCCCATTTCTTATTGTATCCTTGTTCAGCCATTGCGTTATCATATTCTTCTCCAGTAATTATTCCCCTTGCTCCAGCTATTGCTAAACGGTATGATTCTGGAATTAGTGGTGTTTCCTTCTTGAACCAGTAGCGTTGAAGCATTGGGTCCGTTCCGTAACGGAATGCTGAGTAACGGAAGTCGTTTGCCATTCGGTTTGCGGCGGACCAGACTGGTGCACCCATGTAACTTAATGTTGCAAGACCAATATCTACAGTTGGTAATGCTTCTAATGCTACTGCGGTGGTCACCATTGCTACGTATCCAATGTCTGCAATTAGTGAATTGTCAAATGCTGTTTTGTAGACTTCTTCGGGTGTTTTTCCAGTTCCAAATTGTAGTATGTCTGTTGCGCTTGGTTTCTTTTGTTTAAACGATTCCAGTAATTGTGTTTTTGGTATTCCTGTTGCCTCTGCTACTCCAGTAATCCATTGGTTATATTTTAGTGCTTCAGCTACTTTATCTATTTGTGCTCCAGTATCTTGTGGTATTGTCTTTTCTGCATGTTCACTTTCTATGTGGGCTAACAGTTCTTCTGTTGTTGCAAAACATCTTGTGCAGTATGGACAGCAGGCTTTGAGTTCTGGTGGTTCTGGTGGTGCGCCTTTTTCAGGTTCAAGTGCTGGTATTTCAGCGTTGTTACTGAATTTGTTGTTTTCTCCTATTGCTTGTATTTGAACTTTTTGTCCTGTGTAGTTTGGTCTTTCAAGCATAAGCATTGATGAGTATATGCCTTCTGAGTTGAAGTTGATTTGTTTTAGTTCAGTCCAACCTTTAAAGTCAACAAAATCTTTGTCTTTGTCAATTGTTCTGTACCATATTTGTAACCATTCATTAGGTTTTCCTTCAAATTTGTAATTAATGATGTAGTATACAGCTGTTGTCTTAACGCTTAGTATTGTTAGTTTTATGTCTATCATTGCCATTATTCATACTTCCTTCCTGTTGTTTTTTCTGCGTACCATTTGAACAGTTTGAGTGCATCATTTATTTTAATGCTGTAATCGTTTAGTACTTGATACATAATGGTTGGTAATTGAGTTGCTATTTCGTAATTTACTTCTGTCATCAATTCCATAGTTTCACGTGTCTTTGTCATTTCCTCCTGCATCTTTTTGAATATTGTTATTAAGTTTTCTTCTTGTTCTTCTCCCAACTATTCTTCCTCCTTCTTTGCGTTGTTACCTTTAACTTTTCCTATTGTGTATCCGCCTAATCCAGCTATTGCGGCAATAACAACACTAAATACTGCACCGTCTACGCCCATAATTAGTGCGGTCATTTCAAGTACTGTTAGACAGCTTATTGCAACAATTGCTTTAACCATTCTTTCTGTGTCCAAACTTACCACCTCCATCAATCCTTCTTTTGTGCAACCGTGTGCGCTTGAGCCATTCCCATCAACAGACAGTCAATGTGGAAATGTATTGAAGCAATGTCATGTGCAATTATCAGTAGTAATGCTTCTTGTCGTTTAATTTTCAGGTCATGAGCCATCTTGTCTGCCTGTTCAAGTATTTGTTCAATTTCACTTTTCATGTTTATCACCTCAATATTGTGCGTACATTTTACATAGTTCGTAGAATACCAGCCTTGTACGTAGTCGTCCACTTGCTGATAGTTCAACTTTGTACATGCCGTATTCTAGTGTTTCGAAATAGTCTGTTAGGGTTAGGATGTCACTATCTTCTCCTGTCAGAATTACTCCGAAGTTCATAAGGACGTTACCGTTTGGGTCGTATAGTATTGCACTTAATGTGCGACCAGTAATGTCCTCTTCGTAAATGCCAAACTCGATGTCATGAGTGTGGTCTGATAATGTAACTGAATGAGTATGAGTTGTTACTGCCTCTGCTGTTTGTCCAGAAATAGTATGTGCATGATTTCCTCCTCCTGACTCGGATGTTATTGTTCCTATCGTTACAACATGTTGGTGTGCCCCTCCTCCGTCAAAACAGTATAGGTCACTAGTATCTTGTGCCGCCCATAAGGCGACACCTTTAGCACCACCAACGCTATCTTGACAGTAGTATGAACGAGTTGCTTGTACTCCACCTTCAGTATAGTAACTGAACATTTTGTGTGTGTGTCCTGATGTTGCGGCAGATGTCATTTCTCCTATTGCCACATTATGTGTGTGACTTGGTACTGTGTAACTGCTTGTTGCACCAGTTACAGTATGACTGTGTGCCCCTCCTCCAGCGGATGTTACTACTGTGCCTCCTCCTGCTAGTGCTGATTTGGAGTGTGCCCTGAACTTTTCTGAGTAGATGTGCAGTTTCATCAGGTCTACTTTGTAGGTTTCTTCTGGTATCCATATATAGCTAATGTATCCATGTGTGCCATCTAGGTTTTCTGCGTCTTGCCATGTATTTTTCACTGATGTGTAGACTGCGTGGGTGTAGTCTGGCATGTCACTCATGGTGGTGCACCTCCTCTTATGGTGTGGTCTGGGAGGTCTGGTAGTGGAAATCTTCTTTTCTTTGTGATTAGTTTATCACGCATTCCAATAATGTCTGTTATTGTTATTGGGAATCCTCTACTTCTAATGGCTGAATCTAACATTCCCAACTTTTCTGTAACAGTTTGTTTAAATGTGCCTTTATTGCTTGTTGTATCTAATAAACCTAAGATGTCCGTGATTATTTGTTTGAAATAGCCTTTTCTTGTTACTGAATCAACAATTCCTACCATATCGGATACGACCTGTTTGTAATATCCTTTTGTTGGTGAAGTGTCTAGCATACCGATTTTGTCTGAAACAGTTAAGTGTGCATCCCATTTTGGAACTTGTGAATCTAACATACCCAGCTTTTCCGTAATTGTCTGTTTTGCACCGTGTATTTTGGTTGTTGAGTCTAACATTCCTAAGGATTCAGTAATTGTAACATCGTATGCAACGCCTTCTATCTGCCAAACTTCGGCTTCGTTGATATATCCGTAGTGGAACGTCGCTTCTTCGGCACAGTAAAATCGTATGCGAATTTTACTGGCGGTTATCTTGGTGTAAGTTTTCTCTATCCAAGTATCTGATGCGAAAGCACCTGAGTAAACATCTACCCAACTGGACGTAGTATAATTGTAAACGTCCACATCTATTTGGGTTACATATTCCCCTGCTTTCCAAACGTGATACCGAAGTTTGTCGCTGAGAATTGGGTCAGTTAAAGTTAATTCTAGGAACTTTCCCCAACCTGCTTCGTACAGATTTGTGAGTGCCCACGTACCTGTGTTTCCATCGTAAGCCTTTGGTTCATCACTCCATCTGCTGTCAGGGTCGTTGTAACCTGTTGGAGATACCCACACCATAACAGTTTCACCAAGTTTTATGTTATGCTCCCTGTTTCATTTGGCATTTGGCTGTTACTTCTAGCGTGTCGCCGTCGTCCCAGTTTACTGATTTGGCGGTGAATATTTTTCTGAACAGCATTACTCCTGCACTTTCGGCTGTGAATACTCCTGCCTCACATATTGCGTCTGTTCCTGATAGTGTGTCTCCTGAACTGAATGTGGCTACCAGCTGTGCTGTATCATCTGTTTGTGTTGTTGTTACCCGTGTTCCTGTTGCTGTTTTTCTTTTTACTGGCGTTATTAGGTCTGTGTGTGCGGCACTTTCTGCTGTTGAGCCTGTTCCTATTCCTACGTAGTCGAATGCTGTGCCTCCTACGTCTATTAGTACTAGTCCTGCTACTTGCGCCATTCCAGTGTTTGTTATACTGTTACTTTTCTTGGGGTCTGTTTCTGTGTCTGTTTTCCACTTTATTGAACCGTCTTTTCTCCTGCATACCAGAATGATTTGGTCGTGCATTCCGAATTGTTCTTTTTTCATGTTTTCACCCCCTCCAGCCAAATATCTTTTTTAGTATTTTGAATATTCCCAGTGTTGCTTCTTCTACTGGGTTTGGCACGTAGTCTACCTCTATTGTGAAGGTAACTTTTATTGTGTGTTCATATATCCCTAGGTTGTATCCTTTGAGGGTTAGTTTTCTTGTGTCGGGTACGATTTTGTATTTGTCTTTTATTATCAGTGTGAATCCATCTAGTGCGTATGTTTCTTCTGGGTTTGTCGGGTATACTTGATGTAAGCCGTCGTTAATGCTTACGTGGCATACTCCGTGACAGCCATCTGGGAACGATATTGCTGTTTCTCGTAGTATTCCCCAGTGGCACAACATCTCCAGTGACTCCTGCGATTCTTTGTCTGTTCCAACTTTAAATGTCTTTGAGTAGGAGTAGTTAGGCACAGATTTTTTTCCTCCGTGTTATTCCCAGCGTCCTTCTACTCGTAGTTTCATTTTTTCTCCGTTTGCTACGTTGGTGAAGTATGCGTAAGGGTATTGTTCTTCTCTTAGCCACACGTTGTTGTTCCAGTGGACTGGGTCTCCTGCTACTGCTGGAACGTCTTTTTTGAGTGGGACGTAAGCATGTCCGTTGTAATAGCCCAGTTCAACATATTCTGATGTTGCACAGTTTTCAAATTGTCCTGATATATGTGACACCCGCAGGACTTTTCCTATTGGCACTTTTTCGCCTTCTAGGTATTTGGATTTACCTGTAACGTAAACTAGGTCTTTTTCCTCTTGGTAAGGTTTTCTTGTTTCACTCATTTTGTTCATCTACTTGATGTATACATACACAAAAAAAGGGTGGGGAGGGCAGGGGTCGGAATTAAGCGAACTCCGATGGTCCCTGTCCAATTGGCTTTTCAAGTATTACTCGGTATGTGAAGTCGTCTTTATGTGCGTATATTTCTGTTTCTACTGGTGTATAGCTGGCTAGGTTGAAGTATTCTGTTTCTTCGTCTTTGTCGTAGAATGGTATTTCAAAGGTGTGGAATAGTCCTATTCCCATCGCTTTCACTTGGCACATTGTGACGGTATTACCTATATATGTTAGGTTCTGGAAGCGGTCTCTGTTGTCATCTATTCCTGCTGGTAGATTGGCACCTGCCATTCCTACTGGTCCTGTTGCCGCGGCGAGTACTTCTGCCCAGTGTAGGTCGAAGAATTTGGTTGTTGATGGGTATGCTTTTACTGCACTGTGTCCGATGCCAAGTTTCATGTGTTCGTCTCTCATCAGGTCTCTTGGGCGGTGGTCATAGATTGTTAATGCTCTGTCTTTGAGGTATAGTTTCCAGATGTAGTTGTCTCCTGCTGGGTCTTCTGCACATGCTCCCGTTACTGCTGTAAGGGCTGGGTCTAGCTGAATCATTAGTGAACGTAATAGTCCACTGGACGGTAGTTTTTCTTTGACGTATGACGCGTCCTTATTTGGCACTGTTGCGACGTACTCCCATTGTTTCAGGAATTTGGCATGCGTTTCTACACTATCCTCTAGTGTGACTAGTCTTGTTTCCATGCTGAGGGAGTCTGTTATGTAACTTGTGGTAAAGTCGTTTGTTACCTGCAACTCGACTTTGTCCCATTTGGATAGGTCTAGTGCGTATTTGCCGTCTTTGTACTTGCGACCAAAAAATATGGGTATTTGCATGTCCTGTGTTTGACTGTTGCATTCGCATTGTTTAAATGGTGGTAATGTGCCTATTTTTCTGTACGCTTTTGCCAGTGCTTCCTCTGCTGTTAGGCTGAAGAGTATTTTGTCGGTGTTGGCGATAACTTCTATTTTGGTTAGGTGCTTGTGCATGTTTGTTGACGCTAACGATGATAGGTCGGCGGCGGTTGTTGCTCTAAGGTACATTAGTATACTGTCAACTAGTCCTGATTCTGGCAGTTCCACTTTGTGTGTGGACGCTAATGTGGAGGCTTTGGCTTTTTCATATCGCATGTTTTTGTAGTACATTTTATGCCCCTCTATCGGTTACGGCTGTTATTTCCCAGCCGCTTTTTTCCACGCTTTGACTGTTGGAACTAGCCTGTTGTTGATGTTTGCCATGAAGTCAGTTGTCTTCGGTGGTAATGCGCCTACTGCTGTTTTGACTGCACCGTACATTGGTCCCCAGCGGGCTTCCCATTTGCCAAGTGCGCCTCTGAGTCGTTCTCCGATGATTGGTGCACCTTTCTCTACTGCGGCGTTTTGCCAGTCTGCATTTGATACTTTTGCTACTCCTTTCTGTCGTCTTTTGTCTGTTACTGCTTTGCTGACTGCGGCGGCGTAGTTGGCTTCTGCTTGTGCTGAGGATGCTGGTCCTTGCCAGTTAGCTTGCTGTACTCCTGCTATGTACCGTGCTGGTATGTATGCTATGCTTGCTTCGAGGTTGGCTTTTGCTTGTTCTACTGTCTTTAAAACCATGTTCTTTTCTCCTTTTTGTGCGTGTATGATAATATAAGACGCCATATATAAACTTTTTTGACAGATTTTTTTGTTGTTGTACGGTCGACCACCCTATTTAAAATCATTTATTTATTATTATTATATTATTATTATATTCGATAAAAAAAAAGAGGGATTTTGAGTGTTTTTATTCTGTGTTTTCTTGGGTGTCTGCATCATCTATTCGTGCGTTTTCAGAATCTTCTTGGTCTTCTAGCATTTCTTGTTCTGATTTGCGGTCGTATATTATTTGGAAGTCTATTATTCCGCCCATTCCGACTCTTATTGTTTTTCGTTCGTAGTATCTTTGTCCTGATTGTACATCGTATTCTACATCTGTTACTCCTAGTTCTATTTCTTTTATGTCCCAGTGTGTTGATAGTAATTGTCCCATATATCTTTTGTAGTTTCTCATAGTAATGGCAACTAGCTGTCCTGTTCTAGCCACGTAGTACTTGACTCCTGTTGGTACCCAGTCCCATATGTTTCTCCACATTATACATTCCTGTTCTAGCTGTGCTTTTGTCATTTTCTTTAGTTCAGGCATTGGTCCTTTCAGCAAATATATGTCTGGTGTCATTTCTATTTCTTCTTTCTCTGTCATATTATCACCTCTAGTAGTGTCCTGTCATAACGACGTTTTCTGATTCGCATTTTGGGCATTTGAGTTTTGTCCATACGAATCGGAATATTTTGTTCCATTCTTTTCCGCAGTCTAAACATCTATACATTCCCATATTTATCACCTCTTACTCTTTGTTTCCATCTCATAAGTCCATGGTTTAAGACTATTGATACTAGTCTTTTTCTTGGTAGGTCTATTTCTAGTTTGCCGTATTTCATGCAATCTGGACAGATATTTAAGTTTATTGTTAGTCTGTCGTGGAAGACAAATTTACATGGGTATACTGCTGTTACTTGGTCTCCACATGCGTCACAAAATAATATTGTCATTTATTTTGTCACCTCTATTGGTTCTATGTATACCCATATTCCGTTTTTAGTTTTTATTGGTTCATGTATTTTTATGTATGTCCAGTTTGGTGGTATAAAGTATGTTGATGCTATTGTTGTTGAATGTTTATCAAGTCTAACATGTAACATTTTGTAGTTTTTTGTAATGTAGCTTGGTATTGATGATAATTGTGAACGTCCAAATTCCTGTTTTCTCTGTTCATATAATACTTTTTTTCGGTGTCTCATCAGTTCTGTTTTTGTGCTAAATCCAGTGTTGTGACAAATACAATGGTATTTTTTTTCTAGTATACCTTTTTTTTCTATCACGAGCTTCTCCTCACACAAAGACCATTACATATTCTAATATTCTAATATTTAAATTTTGCTCCGAAAAAAGCCAAGCATACTAGCTCGGAGTCCCATGAAAGTGCCATGTACTGTAAATCAGAACCTTTATAAGCGGATGCATAATTTATGCGTACTGTATGAGAAAATGTATTGTGCTGTGTCTTGAGATTTCATGTACAGTATATTGATTATTGTGACACGCCATAGCAGTACCTTTATAAGGTACCGTGCCAGTTGGTATCCGAACAAATTTCGGAGGTGAGAAAAAGTGCCTGAAATAAAAATCGACATGGTACCTTTAGAGGAAGTACAGGAAGAAATCAAGCAAGCGGGGAAAGCGGGTGGCGGAAAGTGGTCCTTGCTGATAAAAGAAGTATTAGATACTGGGAACGCCGCCGTCGTCACAGGACTAAGCAAAGGGCAAATTGCCGCCGCGTCTAAAGCATGCAAAAACTCAACGGTTAAATGCCGTACTTTCTACAATAAAGGAAAAGTCATTCTGTACGAACCAGAGGACTGAATCATTAATACAGCGTACTGATGATTCATTATTTCCCCCTTTTTTTTGGGATATATACAAGAAACAAATAGGAGGTGAATAAATAAAATGCCTGATATAACAGCGTTCGGTAATCCGATAGTAGACGTTG
>Ga0268278_1001785_pt1 | contig 12044 bp, 14 predicted proteins | sample saktaG_3_FD_190135 | JGI IMG/M metagenome (GOLD analysis project Ga0268278, IMG submission 190135) | Saline water microbial communities from Sakinaw Lake, British Columbia, Canada - sak_2010_1_5_55m | ecosystem: Environmental > Aquatic > Non-marine Saline and Alkaline > Saline ... | reverse complement strand
CATTATGGGAAATCTCGTCATGGATGCAATGCTCGAAGAAACCGGTGCAGATTTTGCTTTCCTTAATCTTGGTGGTGTGCGTGATGACATAAAAGAAGGACCTGTTTCATATAGAGATGTTTTTGATGTCCTCCCCTTTGACAGCGAAGTGGTAACCATGGAGATCGATGGCGCAAAGCTCAAAGAGATCCTGGAAGTACGTATTGCCGGAGGTCGTCATGGACTGCGTGTGGCTGGCGGCGAAGTGGAATACAGCAAAGAGTATCCTGATTTCCAGCGCGTGACCAACCTGACCGTTGGTGGAGAACCTTGGGCTCCAGACAAAATATATTCAGTTGCAACTGTTGACTTTCTCATGCAGGGAAACTCCGGGCTTACTTTACTTACCGAGATTCCCGAAAAGCAGATCACCTACGAATATATCATCGTTCGAGATGCACTTGCAAATTATTTCCGCAGACGAGAGGTCACGAATGGACAGATTGATAACCGCTGGATCCTGGCTCCTGAAGCGGTGCATTCCGATGTGATCAAGAAGTTTAATTCCGAGCACAAAAAATTATCATCGAACTAAAATCATATAAATATTTTATCAAGTGTTACAACCCTTCGGAGGGTTCATGAATTTGAAAAAAATTCGGTATAAGGGCGATATTGAGGACACGAAAGAACTCTTTGATGTGTACAAAGTTCAGCAGATCATCAAATCTCATGAAGAAATACTCAAAGAGCATATCACCTTTCGGGACAAACTCCTTGCCGACTCTGTTCGCCTCACACCGACAATCTCACCCCGCATCTATAAAATAATCGAAGCAGTTAAAACTGTTTTTGGTCTCAAACAGAAGATAGAATTCTTTTCTTTGCGGGATAATACCTACAACGCCTTTGCCTTCAAGCAGAAAAATCTTATCAGCGTAGTTTTCACTTCTGCGCTTCTTGAAAATTTCGATGATGCTGAGATCAAATTCGTACTAGGGCATGAACTCGGTCATATCATTTATGATCACAATAAACTGCTTCTGCTCTATAATCCCGACAAACAAAGCACGACATTTCTGCCAATCCTGGCTGAGAAGAAATTCCTGACATGGCAAAAAAAAGCAGAAATAAGCTGCGACCGGGTCGGGCTTGCTGCATGCAAGAAATACGAAGTCGCTGTACAAAGTCTGCTTAAAATTACTTATGGACTAACCGAAAAAAACCTCAACTTCAACCTGCCGGAACTCATGAAACAGCTTGATGATCTTGCAAAATCAGAATATATGGCGGAACTGAGCACCTCAACCCACCCGCTTCTTCCTGTCCGCTTGAAAGCTATCGAACTTTTCTCAAATTCGCAGCTTTTCAAAAAGAGCGGCAAGCTCACTGCCGAAGAACTGCGCGTAAAGACCGACGAATTGCTTTCTTTGACCAAATTCTATCCTCGCACTAAGATCAAAGAAACGATGATGAAGCTCGTTGCTGCCGGTGGTATCTCTATGATCGCTGCTGATAAGGAGATCAATCTCGAAGAGATAAAAAGTCTGGTAAAGATACTCGCTGACGTCTTCACTGACGATCCGGAAAGTGAGATCATATATGATAAGGACAAAGCCCTAAAGCAACTGGGGACAGCTGAAAAATATCTTAAGCAACATGGTACTGACATAGACAGATACTACACGCTGCACTTTCTGACACTCATCTCGCTCTCGGATGGGAAATTCACAAAAACCGAAAAAGAAGTGCTCATGAATACTGCAGAATCGATCGGGCTTTCTAAGGAAGATGCAATGGATGTCGTGTGGAAAACCCTTCAACAGAACGGTATTACAATCGATGTCCGGTTGAACGAAATAGCCCAGAATGTACAGGAGCATTACGCAGATTATTTAAAGGAATAAATAACAATATGAGGAGTGTACGATGAAAAAATTACTGATCGTAGTGTTGGGTTTATTATTATTTACTTCTCTGTATGCTGAAAAGGCTACAAACATAAGCAGTGATGAGAAGATTGATTCGATCTATGTGCTTCAAAAGAAGATGTACAAGGATGTGAAAGACCAACCACTCGAAAATAAGAAATACGGAGTTGAGTTCAATTTTCTTAGATTGCTTTTTTTCGGAAGCGATGTTGACTATCTTAATCACTCTTTGAGCGGAACCTTTTCACTTTTCTACCCCAAGAAAAAAGTAGAGATCGCCTTCCCCTTCTTTTACTCCCTCCCAAAGGTCGACTGGCACGAGGATATCCATGAAGATCAATCGCTAAGGCAAATATTACTGGATTGTCATTACAGAAAATTTCTTGGAAATTCTCTTAATAAGTTCTATATCGGTGCCTTCGTGCGCTATGCAAATCTGTACGGTTATGAAGGCGAGGGCTGGATAAAAGACCAAAAGAAAACTTCTGAAAATAAAGTAGGAGTGGGCATCAGTATCGGGTACCGAATCTTTTCATATTCCGGATTTTATTGGGGAACGAGTCTGAGTATCGGCAAATATTTCATTGGAGAAAATAATAAGTTCCTGAGTGAAGTTCTGTATGACAATGATAGCGAAATCATTTATTGCGTTGAATTATTAAAATTCGGATATGCTTTTTAGATAAATAGGTGTAAAATTCCTTGGATCTAAATATAGAATAGTTTTCTATTGCTATTATTGTTTATTTTTAATATCTTATTGGCTTGATAAATTCATTAGTGGAATATTTATAGGTGGAATTCCAGTCAACACAGTACAAGATGAAATAAATGCTCTAATATAGGGAAATAAAATTGCTGGCGCATTTATCTCACACATCTTTATAAACAACTCTTCATCCATATCGTCAACAGATTTAAAAGCACCCTTAATTTTTAAATTCAATTCGATATTTTTGCTTTCACTTATTATATTAATTTCTAACGATATCTCAGCAAATTTCTTATCTTCTTCACTTCTTTTTATATCTTTTTTTACATCAATTATATAATTCTCTTCCTGTAATAAATATTTATCATTTATGTTGATATTAAAATAATATATCCTAAATCCTAAAAAATCAAACCTACTTTTTTCCATTTATATTTATGCAGCTGTTGATAATATAGTAATTGATGAACCTCTATTTGGTGTAAAATTCTGAGGTTTGGTAGCATCTAAGTAATTTAAGTCAATTGACTGTACATTAGTAAATGTGCCTGCTACCGTTATCAAGTTAAATTCGGAAAGATCCTTCATGGCTTCTTCATATGCTCTATTGTATTCATCAACGGACATATTCTTTACATAATCCAGTAAATCGGTCAGTGTTTTTGTACCGTAATCCATCATTCTATCTCCATTCTTTCAATTGATATAATACAATTATGCTTTTTTACACAAATTTGTAATTGTGGTCTTGTGACAATATTAAAATTAAAACCTACTTTCCTATATCCACTATCTGATCCATGTGTAATAGCATAAATAAAATCATATCTATATCTTTTATCAATAAATTTAAATATTAAATATTCTTTAAAATCAACAGCATTTCTACCAGCTTCAATATGTTTTTCTATTAACTTCTCTTTTATCAATCCAAATTTACGTTTATGATTCTTATTGTCAACTAAATTTAAAAACTTATCACTTTCAATTTCAACTTTTATAATAATATATTTAGATAACCTTTTAAATTTTTGAGCCCACCATATAGATTCTGATAAGCCATTAAATATATCACAATCACCCCAAAAATAAATTCCTTTTCCAAGCCAATTTGTTTCATCACTATCAATAAATTTGCCTTGTGATAAAATTATTTCTCCACATTCTTCTGAAGTAGAGTGATAACCTTCTTTTCTCATATTATGTAAGTTATACTACGTATATTATTGTCAAGATTTATCGCTCTGTATTTTTTTTATAAAAATTCAGTATATAACAAACGAATCTCTTGACTGATAATGAGTGTAATATTTATTTATTAACAAAACGAAATTTTTTTATGATTCCATAAATCTAAGGAGCGTTTCTTTGTCATGAGTTACCGAAATGATTATCTCTATTTAAGAGAGAAGTTCGACCCAAAAGCTGAATTTATTACACTCAAAAAATTCCGCATGAATATCCTGAACACTCCTTTTGAGTCCTTTAATTACGACATTCTCCCGGGTGAAGAGCACTATCATTGCCAGACCCATGATGTAAGTTTTGAAGAATCCTATTCATTGGACAGCAAAATTACAGCACCTCATCTAGACGAGCTTCTGAAAATCGATGATTCGCGCATTGAGGAAAATATTTTCTTCACGTACCCGATATTCAAATCCTTTACTTTGAAGAAATCTCAAGATGTCATCATACTACTGCACGGATTGAATGAAAAGAGCTGGGAGAAATATTTGCCATGGGCACATAAACTTGTCGAGTATACAGGTAAAACAGTAATTCTTTTTCCCACAGCATTTCACATGAATAGAGCACCTGAGAAGTGGGCTGATCCGAAATTTATGAACAGTGTCTCAAAGGAGCGCAAGAAATTCTATCCGAAGGTAACGAACTCCTCTTTTGCGAATGCTGCGATCAGCACACGCCTGCAATTCCTCCCCAAGCGGTTTTTCTGGTCCGGTCTGCAAACCTACTATGATATTTTACAGCTTATAGATCAAATACGTGCGGGTGCTCATCCTCACATCCATAAAGATGCACACATCGATTTTTTCTCTTACTCGGTCGGTTCATTCCTGGCAGAACTCATGCTGTTGACGGATGAGAAGGATTATTTTAAAGATTCAAAACTCTGCATGTTCTGTGGAGGACCGCTTCTCAACAGGATGTCACCGGCTTCCAAGTATATCCTTGACAGCGAAGCAAACGTGGCGATTTACTCTTTCTTCATAGAACATCTTGAAGCCGAACTTAAACGTGATAAACGGCTTGCACATTATTTCAGTGATCTTCATCATATTGGAAAATATTTTAAAAGCATGCTCGATTATAATAAGATGATCACTTTCCGTGAAAATCGCTTGAAAAAAATTGCAAAACGGATTTCTGCTTTAGCCCTGCAAAAGGATGAAGTTGTTCCTTCAATCGAAGTCGAACTCTCATTGCACGGGCATGATAACAAAATCCCAATAAAGGTCAAGTCCTTTGATTTTCCTTATCCGTATGACCATGTAATCCCATTCCCAATCTCAGAAAAGGATGAAAAAGAAGTTGATAAATGGTTTACAAAATCCATGAAATTTATTGCAGGACAGCTAAAATAGTTCCGGAGAATGGATGATAAAAAATTTTGATGAACTTCTTGATAAAGTGAAGAAACTTCCTCCAAAAAGAGTTGTCATACCTGCTGCACACACGATGTCTGCGGTTTACTGTGCGACTCTTGCAAAGGAAGAACAGATTGGAGAATTTCTTCTTATCGGTGATAAAGCGCAGATCATAGATTATATTTCCATGTCTGAAGAAAGTCTCGTCGATGCATTTGAGATCATCGATGAAACTGATCCTGAAAAGTGCATATCCCTCGCAGTTGATGCCGTGCTGAATAATGAAGCTGATCTTATTCTGAAGGGTGCCACTACAACCGGGCAGTTAATAAAGGGTTTGATCAATAAAGGGAAGGGGCTTCATACGGGAAATATTCTCAGCGATGTGCTTGTGATTGAAACAAAAGACCGGCTGACACTCATGACAGACGGTGGCATAGTGCGCTACCCGGATGTACAAGAAAAAGTTTCTTTGATAAATAATGCTGTATTTGTAGCCCATAGACTGGAGAATCCTTGTCCAAATGTTGCATTACTCTGCGCTCTTGAGGTTGTCAATCCCAAAATGCCTCCCACAATGGACGCAGCGGAGATAACAAAAATGTATAAAGAGGGGAAAATCACCGGTTGTGTGGTTGAAGGTCCTCTCGCACTTGATGTTGCAGTATCCGAGTATGCAGCAAAGATTAAAAAGATAGATTCCCCGGTTGCAGGCAATGCTGATATCCTTATTATGCCAAACATCGAAGCAGGAAATATATTTGGAAAAGCAATGACCTATTACGCTCATCTAAGTGTTGCTCATGTGATCATTGGAGCAAAAGTACCAATCCTCATAACCTCTCGTGCCGATGATGCGTGGACAAAACTGCATTCTGTGGCATTGGGAATTATATGCGCATAAAGGAGTCATAATGACACGAATTGGATTAACATACAATGATATTCTGCTTATTCCTAATTACTCGGAAGTACTGACCCGACAGGATCCTGATCTTTCTACAAGAGTGACAAAGAATTATAAGATCAAGCTTCCCATTCTCTCTGCCACTATGGACACCATAACCGAGTATGATATGGCAAATGTGCTCAGCGGTTTCGGGGGGCTCGGAATCGTTCACAGATTTTCCTCAATCGAAGAAGAAGCAAGTATTATTGAGCGGCTTCGACTTGCAGAGAATCCAATCAGAGCTGCCTCTATAGGCGTGACTGGAGAGAATAAAGACCGCTTGAAAGCCCTTATTGATGCTGGCGCACAGATAATCTGCATCGATATTGCTCACGGACATCATAAGCTTATGGCAGACACGATCAATATGTGCAAGAAATTCAACATAGACATCATAGCTGGAAATATCGCTACTACCGAAGCTGCAAGATTCCTCTGTGAAAACGGAGCAGATGCGGTCAAGGTTGGGATTGGACCCGGCTCGATGTGTACGACCCGTATAAATACTGGTTTTGGAGTGCCGCAGGTAACTGCGATCGAGGATGTATGCAAAGTGGCACAAGAGTACGATATTCCAGTCATTGCAGATGGCGGAATACAGGATTCGGGCGATGTAGCCAAAGCCCTGGCAGTTGGTGCGGATTCCGTGATGATAGGCGCTTTGTTTGCAGGATGCAAAGAGACACCCGGCACAATCCACAAAGAAGGTAATTTCCCGAATTATCATTTGTATAAACGCTACCGCGGTTCTGCGAGTCTCGAATCCAAACAGCTCCGAAATGATGAAAAAAGGAATGTCGAAGGTGTGAGCACGACTGTTGATTACAAGGGACCTGCAAAGTATGTGATCCGTAATATCGAAGATGGTCTCCGCTCTGCTTTCTCATATGCAGGTGCTACGAATATCAAGGAATTCCATCAAAAAGTAACCTATATTCAAAAGCATTACAAAGATATTCGAACCGTGTAATTAATGAGCATTACGATCCTTGCAGTCGGCAAAAATAAGGATGAGTATATTACTCTTGCAGAAAACGAATATGTAAAGCGGTTCTCCGGTTTTTGTTCTCTTAAGATCGAGACTGTTTCCACTCCCAAATACAAAAGGAATCAATCCGTTGAGAAAATCAAAGAAGGTGAAGGAAAAGCAATCCTGACAGCACTTCCCAACCAATGCTATCTCATTGCTCTTGATGAAAGTGGGAAAGAGTATTCATCACAAGGTTTTGCCCAGCACCTCAATAAGATACTTGTTACTCACAATAAACCTATCTATTTTATGATCGGCGGACCTTATGGGTTTTCTCAGGAAGTCAAAAACCGAGCGGATGAGCTTCTCTCACTTTCACAACTCACCTTCACCCATCAGATGGTGCGGATAATTCTCCTTGAGCAGATATATCGGGCATTCACAATTCTCAAGGGGAAGAAGTATCACTATTAGTTACAATATAACATTCACCACAGAGAACACAGAGAGCACTGAGGAAACTGAATATAAATTACAAGCAATGTGGTCTATCCTACTTATTAAGTGATAAAACCATAAAGATAAAGTATTTCATCAGTTATGTGAAGCTCTAATGATGATTAAGCATAAAAAACTTGCCTGTAAATGAGTTTCTCAATTTTTTTACGCTTGAATGAAATTTGAAATGAGTTAATATGGACATAAAAAAACTTATCATAGCAGCCAAAGAAGCTTCCGAACATTCTTACTCACCTTATTCAAAATATAAAGTAGGAGCAGCGCTGCTCACACGAAATGGAAAAATATATACAGGCACAAACGTCGAGAATGCATCCTTTCCAGCGGGAATGTGTGCGGAAAGAGTCGCACTGTTCGACGCGGTGAAAAATGGAGAAAAAGAATTCGAGGCGCTTGCCATCTATGCGGACGGTGAAAATTTTCCCTTCCCATGCGGAATCTGCAGGCAGGTTATTTCGGAATTTACACGCGATATTAAGATTATCATAGCCAGAAATGAAGAAGAGTATGTGGTGAAAAATATTTCGGAACTACTGCCTGATACTTTTGAATTTTCTGCGTAAGTTCTCTAAAAGAATATTACATGATTTACAAATTGGGAATTAAATTCCAAATTTGTAAAACACCTCGCCATTGCTAGCCCGATTTAATTCATTCGTATAATTATCAACTTTCTTATTTTCTCCAGATCACATTTATATGATTACCGAAATCAATAAGTTTTACATTCTCACAATTCTTATATTGAAGCTCGCACATATATTCATATTTCTCATCATCAGAAAGCAAATCATTATGAATTGGAAACACCGGCGTTGCAAATGCTTTTATACAAATAAGCCCGTTTCTTTTACCGATGTCATCTAACTCCTGAAATGTAAAACTCCTGCAATCAGTTGAAACTCCGTGTTGATGTATAATGTGAGTATCGTAATAATTCTTTATGTCTTCGAAGGTGAAACCTGCATCAAGACCCTTGCCAACCATAATAGCAAAATTTCCCCAAAAGGCATTAACAGAAATATGAAGCAATCCTTTATCTGCAGTCACTCTTGAAAGTTCTGAAAGCGCTTTTTCCACATCTGAGCAGAAACTCAGGGCATCTCCTAAACACATAACATAATCAAAAGATTTTTCTTCAAAAGGCATATTCATGATATCGCCTTCCTGACACCTCATCCTTGATTCCAGTCCAAGTTTTGAAAGCTTCTTATTTGCAATAGTCAGCATATTTTTGGATATATCAAAATTTATAAATAAGAGCTTCGGTCGGAGTTTGGCGGCTCGTATGCAAAATTCACCGGTTCCTCCTCCCGCATCCAAAACTCTGCCCTCTTTCGGAAGATACATATCGAGATAACGCTCAACCATTTCATACCATAATTTTCTGTACGTATCCCTGGTGCTTCTGTCGTACATTTCCCCATTCTGGTATTTCACATCAATCCTCCTTGATTTTAATGACTGATCAAATTACTTCATCAAATTTTCGTCAAGCCAATTTAAAATTCTCTCCCCCGAGATCATGACTGCTCCCATCTGGCAATGTTCCTCTGCACCTTCCAGTTTGGTAAAGAGCATATATTCTTTTGGGCATACAAGTGCATTGTACAATTCCTTTGCCTGTCCCGGCAGATCATGATCTTGCTCAGAATCAACGACCAGCATCGTGCACTGTACCTTATCGGCAACGGCTCTCATATTGTAGGGTTTGAGCATACGGAGCATATCACTTGGGGTTTTAGCTCCAAAAGTATACATCCCGTTCGTGAAAAAGAACTCAATTTCCACACTATTCTTTACGATCTCTGCGATCTCCTTATCAAATTCTATTGATGCTTCAGTATCATCGAGAGCCTTTTCTGTATCCGGTGGAAACTTTTTTATCATATTGTCATAAAAATCATAGATGCCTCCATTAGCCACACACACTTTCAGGTGATGTTCAAATGCAGCAGCACGAGGTGCAAAGTACCCCCCAAAACTGATACCCATAAGCCCTATCCTGTTCGGATCTACTACAGATTGCTCGAGTGCGAAATCAACTACAGGAGTTACAACGCTCTCCCAGTCAGGGCGAAACGGTATGTGCTGCTCATACACAACAGCCCCCTGCCCGGGTCCTTCAAAAAGAAGACAATTATATCCTCTTTCCACTGCAAGCTTACCGATCTCAAAGTACAATTCCTCGGCAGTTCCGTCAAATCCACTGTGTACGATCAGGAGTGGCCTTTTGGTTGACGAATCATCAACTAAGAGGAGATATGCGGGTAATGTGGTTTCTTCAAACGGAATCTTCACGAAAGTTATGGGATGTTGAGAAAATTGAGCGCTCTTTTGAAAGCATTCTCTGCTCTTTCTCAGAGATGTAACTATCCGTGCATCCAGAGGAATTTTATTGAGGAAGAAAGGGGCGGTTCTATAGTAATTCGATGCGCGGAAATAAGCTTCTTCCGCACTGGTCTCATGTCCTGCTTCTAGAAATGCAGACGCAGCTTTCTCCAGGCGTTCCGCAGTTCCGTACCACTCAGCATACCAACTCTCGTTATTCTTATCCTCTATTTTATATGCAGTGCTGAGGCACTCGCCGATATCAGCTCCGCCCGTGCAGCTATAACCCATGGTCCGGAGTAATTGAAAGGAATATTGATAATCATCGAAAACGACTTCCATCGAGTAGAGAAAAACTCCTGAAAACAGAATAATTACAGGAAGAAGAAAAGCACACATCCCAAACAGTTTTGTATATTTACATTTCATGGCAACTCATCCTTTAAAGTTTTTTTTCTCATAATCATGCCGCCTATGGGAAGGAAAAAATGATCTCAACAGGTGTCAACTATTTCAAAAAATGGAGTCTAAAAATTCTATTACTATTTCTGTATACTCGATTGGTTTTTCCCACATAGGAGAGTGTCCGCTTTCCGAAATCTCTCTTATCTCACTTTTTGGAAAAATATCTCTCATTGCAATTGCCTGGTCACGTGTGCCGAAAGGATCGTATTCCGCAATGATAATAAGCACAAGAGCTTTAAAATCCGCAAACTTTTCAGGAGGAATTTCAGGAGTAGTATAGTTCGTAATAAGCGTTTCTCTGAGCGCTGAGTTGCTCGCCTGCAATCCCACAGAAATAAAATATTCTATGTCTTCTGCAGATATATTTTCCGCATCGAAATAGTGAGGAATTGTAGCTGAAAAGACTTTTCGGTTTTCCTCGGGTGTTCCATAACCTTTTATACGTTCTTCAACTGCTGGAGAAATTCCTTTGGGTGGGAGTGTCGAAGCAATGGTATTGGACAGCACAAGCGCCATAACACGATCGGGATATCTTACTGCAAAATGCTGAACGGTCAGCCCTCCCAGTGAATGTCCAATCAGAATAGCTTGAGAAATTCTCAAAGCATCAAGAAATTGTGCGATATCTTCTGCAAGCTCAGAGCATGAATATCCATTTTCAGGCTTATCTGAATTTCCAAATCCGGGAAGATCAGGTGCATAACATGTGTATTTTGATGAAAACAAGGTGAGTACTTTATCCCAGACTGCTGAGGACATGCCGTAGCCATGAATGAATATTATTGGAATTCTTCCGGTGCCTGATGCTTTGTAATGTATAAGAATACCATTTGATAGACGTATATCATAATGATGAAGTAATATTCGGGAATTCATTTCAAATAGCATCTCTTACATCGAATTACTCGAAATCCGGTGCAGTTGAAAAACACACTTTCACCTCTTCAGGTATGGTGCGTGGGCGTCCATTTTCCGCATTTAAAAATACCCAGTCAGTTTGTCCACGTGCAAGTACCTTTCCGTCAGATATCCGCACAAATTTATACCTGCGCATGGATCTCACGCGTTGAAAATCCACGACCCATGTAAATGCTGCTATCCGGTCTCCAGCAAATGCAGGACTCAAGTAGTTTATAGTATGGGATCGAACAACCCACGTCGCTCCTGCAGATTCCATTGCAGCGGTTCCTCCACACAACTCCGAATGCCGGACTGCGACATCCTGCATCCACTGCACGTACACAACGTTATTCATATGACCATTCTGATCAATCGCATCATTAGGTACGATGAGTTCACAATGAAAGATCTTTCCTTCTTCTATAAATTCATTAAGCATTCGATTCCTTATTCATATTTACCCCAGCAGCTTGGTGCCGATCATACCGACAAGAAATCCGAGCATTGCACCGAGTGCAGGTTCCCAGCGTTTTTCCGATTTTGAGAGGGGGGCGATATCCTGGAAGATCAAATACAAGATACCTCCTGCTGCGAAAAGCATGATCCCCTGTGTCAGTTTCTCATGATTGATCAGCAAGAATCTTCCTGCAAGAGCGGCAAAGACCCCGAGAAAACTGAG
>Ga0268278_1001784_pt1 | contig 12046 bp, 9 predicted proteins | sample saktaG_3_FD_190135 | JGI IMG/M metagenome (GOLD analysis project Ga0268278, IMG submission 190135) | Saline water microbial communities from Sakinaw Lake, British Columbia, Canada - sak_2010_1_5_55m | ecosystem: Environmental > Aquatic > Non-marine Saline and Alkaline > Saline ... | reverse complement strand
GAATAAAGATATTTCCTATGTTTCATCCCAGTTATTTATTAAGAAACGAAGCAACTTTCCCGGGCAGCCCCAAAGAGCTAACCTGGAAGGATATAAAAACTCTCAAAAAAGCTATTGATGAACTTTAGAAATATTATTTAATGATCTCTTAACAGTTATCCATTTACTAAATTTATTATTTCATCAGAATTTAAACCACTTAATCCTAATTTATCGACTGTCCTTCCTAATTTACGAAAATCCGTCTTTAACATCGTTGAACCTACTTTTATAATAGAATCTATATTCGGTGTGGGAACTCCTAATTGGTGCCCTATCGATGCAATCGGAACTAAACTCATCGGAATGTCTTCAGTTAAATATCTAATATTTATTGCTGTCGGAGCTTTTACTCCTTTATAAGCCATATTGTTTTGAATAGCTTGATATAAAGAATCAGCTTCTACCTCATAAGATTCTTTTAGAAACTCTTTTGCGGATTGCACTTTTACTTTAAGAGCTTTTGCGACTTCTAATCTTTCTCTATCGATACTTTCTAAAACAGTGGCAACTACGGGAGTTATTCCTTCGTGATAATAATCAAACTTTTCTCCAGATTCAATCCTTGCACTATTCAAAATGGTCGGTGCGGGATGGAAAATTGCTCCAATATTATTTAAGCTGGTCTCTAATACATTTATTGCTGGAACAAATTGGGGATAAGCTTCATTTAATACTTTCATAAGTCTCTCTATATTTTTAGCCGGAAATGAAGCAACAGAAAGTGATTTTTTTGCACCATAAATTACTACCTTTGTAGGACTTATTTTTCTGCAAGCATAAATCAAAGTCTGTGCTTCTCCTATAATAGGTTTATTTTTTATTTTCTCTTCTATTAATACTTTACTAAACTCAAGCGCTCCTCCGGTTCTGCCTGGATTTAATATCACTATTTGATTCTCCTTTAAATAAGGAGCACAATCTCTGGCAATTTTTGCATGTGCATTAGCTGGAGTTACAATCATAATAAGGTCGGAACCGTCAATGGCTAATTTGATATCATTAGTTACTTTATCCAAGATAGCAAATCCTTTTCCCTCTGCTCCTTCTAATTCTATTCCTCCTTTTGAGATAATTGGTTCCAATTCTTCTTTAAATATACTGTATAAATTAACCGTATGTCCTTTTAGGGCCAAATGTGAAGAAATTGCTAATCCGCCATTTCCTGCTCCAATTATTGCTATTTTCATATAACTATTTCTCCTCTCTTTTTTCTCTTGTTTTTAAGTATCATAAGTGCAACAACGGTTCCCATTCCGGCAAGACCTAGCAAATCGCTTGTAAAATTAGGTATAATTAGGCACAATGAAGATAAGGCTAAAATTATGCGTGTTTGAATATTTATATTTTCTATAACAAAGTACCCTTCTAAACTTCCTGCAAAACTTAATATTCCCAATAAAGAAGTAATCAATATCCAAAAAACTTCTCCGATAGAAGTATCAATTAATAACAACGAAGGAGATAAGGTAAATATATAAGGCATTATGAAGGCAGCTAACGCAAGCTTTAGTCCTGTAAGCGCTGTTTTTACTCCATCTGCTTTAGCGATCGATGCTGCCAAATAAGAACTTATGGCAACCGGAGGGGTAAGTGAAGCAAAAACACCAAAATAGAATATAAAAAGATGGGCTGCAATAGGGATAACTCCCATTTTTACTAATGCCGGAGCTACTAAAGTTGCTAAAATTACATATAGAGCAGTGGTTGGCATTCCCATACCAAATATTATACTAGCTATCATGGTTAAAAATAAACCTAAAATGAGATTTCCAGAAGATAAATCAACAATTAAACCGGAAAATTTTAAACCTAAACCAGTTAATGTAACGGCTCCAACTATAATACCCGCTGTAGCACAAGCAGCTACTATACTTAACGCATTAGTTGCGCCTTTTTCAAATGCTATAAACAATTTTTTTGGTGTTAATCTTGTGTCTTTACCAATCATGCTTACTATAAAAGTAACTACAATCGCGTAGAAAGAAGCTTTAATAGGACTATACCCTGAAATTAAGAAATAGATTATCGCTATAGGAGGGAGTATTAAATATCCACCTTTTTTTAATAACGGTATTAATTTAGGTAACTTTTCTTTAGGTACTCCGGTTAACCCTAATTTACCTGCCCTAAAATCTACCATAATTCCCACTGAAAGAAAGTATAATAATGCCGGAAGCGCGGCATAAATTATTAATTTATTATAAGGAATATTAAGAAATTCCGCCATTATAAAAGCAGCAGCTCCCATAACCGGAGGAGCAATCTGCCCACCTGAAGAAGCAGCTGCTTCTACTCCGCCTGCAAATTCCGGAGGATACCCTACATTTTTCATTAAAGGGATAGTAAATGTTCCTGTTCCAATAACATTAGCTAAAGAGCTCCCTGAAATCATTCCCATTAAACCACTAGATAAAACCGCAGCTTTAGCTGGACCCCCTCGAGATTTACCAGTTAAGGCAAAAGCAAAATCTATAAAAAACTTTGAACCTCCTGTCGCTTCTAATAAAGCTCCAAATAAAACAAAAGTAAAAACAAAAGTGGAGGATACATAAATAGCTACTCCATATATTCCTTGATTTGTTAAACACATATGATCAATAATTCTTTTTATTGTATACCCTTTATGAGCTATTCCTGCAGGCATATAATGACCAAAATAAGCATATAATAAAAACGTTAAAGCAACTATTACCATTGGCCATCCCATAACTCTTCGGGTTGCTTCCAAAACTAAGACTATCGTAATAAACCCCATTAACAAGTCTAAAAAAACAGGATCACCAGCTCTATATATTAACTGCCTATATTCGATAAATAAATACAAACCTATTGATATGCTTAATAATACTAATAAATAATCAATTATAGTTATTTTTTTTATTTGTAGTTTAGACCGAGGATATAGTAAAAAAGTTAACACTAATGCAAAAGAAAGATGAATGGCCCTATGTTGCATAGCGGGTAACATCCTAAATCCTGCAGAATAAAATTGAAAAATAGACATTGAGACAGCTATTAGGCTAAGCATTATTGCTTCTTTCCCTATTAATTTCCTTCTTTTGCCAAATTCTTGATCATCAGATTGATTATTCTTATTGATTAACCCTTCTACGGCCATATTTAATCTCCCCTATAATTTTTTCTTAACAAAAAACAAATCCTACTTATTATCGAAATCCTTTTATTCCCAATTTCCAAGGCATCGCTATCATCAACTAAAAATCTTAAATCATACGTTCTGCCTCTTAATATTAATTCTGGCTTTGAAATATAACTTACTCGAAATATAAAACTTTTTATTTTTTTATTTATATTTTTAATTACCATTTCGCCATTTTGATAACTAAAATCGCCCTCTGGGGTGCTTGGCATTCCCCAACCCAAATCTTTCACGATTGTTTTAGTAAGCAACATATTATAATTTTCATCAATCTTAAAAAATTCTAATACTGGAGTTAATTGAACAGAATGACTTATTTTGGTTGCAAAAACGTAACCCGGGAATATTTTCTCCTGAAATAATATTTGATTTTTTTTAATATTTCTAATTTCCAAGATATTCATATTTGGGATGTTAAGAACAATTAAGAATAAAATAGATAATATTACAAAAAATATCTTTGTTTTATAATTGAAATTTAACGCCATTGTTTTCCTAGCTTTAATAGTAAGGTTTTCTTTTTTTAAAAAAGAAAACCTTACTATCCCTCTTATATTATTTTAAAATAGTTTGTTTTGCCTTATATTTTTTATTTTAAAAGGCCCACTTCTTTGTAATACTTTTCAGCACCTGGATGTAATGGTATGCTCATTCCATTAAGTGCAGTCTCTAATTTAATATTTTTCCCTTGAGCATGTGTCTCTACAAGAGCATCTAAATGTTCAAAAATTGCCTTGACTACTTCATATACAACATCTTCACTTATATCTTCGCGAACAGATAGAAGAGCAGGAGATGCTACTGTAAATACATCCTCATTAACACCATTATATAAGCCAGCTGGAATGATATTGCTTCCTAAAAATGGATAATCTTTTGAAAATTTTTCATATATCTCCTTATCAACAGGTATTAAGGAAATATCCATTGAAGCCGCAGCATCTATTACTGCAGCAGTAGGTAATCCTGATCCAACAATTGCACAGTCTACAGTTCTATCTTTTAAAGCTGTAACTCCTTCAGCAAAAGATAAAAACTCCGGTGTAATATCATCATATGTAATTCCATACATATTTAATACTAAGTTTGCAGTTCGTTCAGTTCCGCTACCAGGCGCTCCGACTACAACCCTTTTTCCTTTTAAATCACTAAAGCTTTTTATACCAGAATCTTTTCTCACAATAAATTGGAATGTTTCAGGATATAAAGCTGTGATACCTCTTATATTTTTTACTGCTTCATCAAATGGTTCTTCTCCAGAAAAGGCAGCAAAAGTAGTATTAGATGCTCCCATTAAAAAATCTACTTCACCTTGTCGTGCCATCTTCAAATTTGCTACAGAAGCCCCTGTGCTCTCAGCGGTTAATTCTACCTCAGGAACAAATTTAGTAATTATATTTGCTATAGCTCCACCGATGGGATAATATGTGCCTGCTAATCCACCTGTTGCCAAACTAAATCTTTCTACACCTGCAAAGGCATTTGAACAACTTAAAGTTAAGATTAAAACAAGTGCCAATATCATGATCTCTATCTTTTTGAATTTCATTTAAAATTTCCTCCTTCTAATTTTAATATTTTACTTAACATAACTACTTTAAACTTCTAATATATTATTTTTTATCACACCCTTTCTTTATAATCTTAATAAATACACATTCTTTTCTTATATTCACTTAACTTTAAATATATTTATTAAGATTAATTTTTGAATTTAGAAAAACTACCAACTAAAAGGCTCTTGCCATAAATCAAATTTAATTCCTATATCTTTTTTTACTGCTTCCTTGTATATTCTCGAAGCAACCATAATATCTTCAGATCCCATCCCAACCGGAGAATATAAAATTCTTTCTTTTTCATTTTCTCTGCCTGATTTTTCTTTAATTATTATTTCTCCTATGGTCGAATGGAGGTCTTCTTTTTTAAATTTTCCATCTTTATACATATGAGCAATAGTAAATATGCCACGATGTAATACTTCTGTCCAATTATCTACGACAAACTTATCAAAACTCATTACAGCTTCTGGTTCACATTCATTCCCCCCAATTTGAGCATAAAGAACCCCTTTTTTAAACCAATCTTTTTTTATAATTGGATTTACAGAAGTAGTAGCCGTTACTACAACATCTGCATTTTCTATTGTTTTTTGTACGCTATCGCTTACTTCTATTTTTAATTTTAATTTTTCAGACATTTTCTCAGCCCAATCAGAAGCTTTTTCTCTATTTACATCATAGATAAAAACTTGTTTTAACTTTTTTAAAACTTCATTTAAGGCCATAAGTTGAGTTTTATTTTGCACACCAGCTCCAATAAGCCCTACAACCTCTGAATCACTTCTGGCTAAATATTTTGCACCAACTCCTGTAACTGCACCAGTTCTCATTGCACTGATAAGAGTTCCATCCATTATTGCTATTGGGTTTAATTTATCTGGATCATTTAATATTGTTACCGCTGAAGCTCGAGGAAAGTTATATTTTAATGGATTTAAAGGTGCACTTCCAATCCATTTAATCCCGGGTATATTAATATTTCCACCAACATATCCGGGCATACAATTTATTCGACCTTTTGTTTCTTCCGATTTAACATCTCCCCATCTTAGTATTGTTTTACTTGGAAAAATTACTTCTCCTTTTGCTTCTAAAGAAAAAAACTCTTCCATATCTTCTAAGGTCTTTTGCATATTTAATCCATCGCATTTAATTACATCTTCTTGACTTAATAATCTTAGTGTAAGTGGTGCCATCTTCTACTCCTTTTTTAAATATAATTTGTATTTTACAAAATTAGTATTTTTTGAATTTATTTATCAGAATAAAATACTCCTTGTTCTTTGAAGCATTTCTCAACTTCTTTTAACCTTACAATTGCCTCCTTCCCCTTTTTAAATGTAGTAAGACTAAGAATAAAATTAATCAAACTTAACGATGCAACATAGGAACCGATATACCCTGTTGAATTAATGTTAATGGGTATTAAATAATCACAATCTTCACTAAACGGAGTTATTATATCATCAGCAAAGACTACGGTTTTAGCTCCTTTTTTTTTGGCAAATTTAATTAACCTTATTGTTTCATTTGTGTATCTTGGAAATGCAAAACTAATTAAAATATCCTTTTTTGTAATTGCAGAGCTTTGATCAAATAAGCTACAATTTATATTGTTTAATATTTTTACGTTATTATCCATTATCATGTTTAAAGAAGTTCCAAAAAATATAGCTAAAGAAGCTGAGGTTCTTAGACCTAATACATAGATATTTCTTGCTTTTAAAATATCGTCAACTATATTTACTAAAGTGGAAACACTCGTGTTTCTCTTAGTATTCCTAATATTTTCTATGTCTTGATTGATGGATTGTATATACAAAGATTCAAATTGCTCCACACCTTTTAGATTCATGTTTACGCCAGAAGTCTCTATTTTTTCGACAAATGTGGCAGAAGTTATTTTTCTTTTAATCATGGCTTGGATATCTGATTGCATAAAGCCATATCCTTCGTACCCCAAGGCATTTGATAATCGTAAAACTGTTGATTGACTTGTGTTAACTTTTAGTGCGAGTTTGGCTGCTGACATAAAGCCCACTTCCATATAATTATCTAATATAAATTTAATAAGCTTCTTTTGCGTTGGGTTTAATTTATTGTTGTTTTCTTTTACTTTTTCTATAAAAATTTCATTCTGTTCTTTCAAGGCTAAACCAACCCCCTTTTTAAATGGTAATTTTTAGTTATCAGTTGAGGTATATTAATAATTCTAAATATTGTTTATTTTAACTAACAAACCAATAATGTAATGTTTTTTATACACCATAAATATAATAATGTTGCACTTCATGCATTATACTATACGACACAAAAGTCAAAAATCCTTCTTTTTTTTAAAAATAATTTAACATTTTTTAAATTGTCTAATCATTTGAAGAATATTAACATTTAAAAAATGTTCTTAAGTGGGATTTTGCAAATTAAATTAAGGATCCTGGGGGATACATGGAGGTTAAGAAACCTCTGAAGGAATATGCGGAAAGTTTAGATAATTAAATAATATTTTAAGTTTCATTAGGTTTTCTTATTATATACCAGGGTTTTACCGGTTTATCCATTTTCATTCTGATAATTTGTTTGGCATGAGGGGCAACTTCGATTTCCTCCCCCTCCTCATCCCACATTTTCTCGATTTTCTGGGTAAAAAAATCATCATCCGGACCAAATATTTCAATTTCATCCCCTACAAATATCCTGTTTTTCTGTTCTATGGTAGCTATCTGATTGTCTGTATTATAATCAAGTATCAATCCGGCAAAATCATAAGTCTTTATATAAGCACTACTATCATATCTTTGTTCCTCGCCACCTGGTTTGGCAAAATAAAATCCGGTAGTAAAATATCTATAACTTACTTTTTTTATCTCATTTAACCATTTTTCAGCACCAAAATCTTCCTTCGGTTTTGAAAAATAACTATCAATAAGCTGCCGATAAGCCTTAACCACAGTAGCCACATAATACGAACTCTTCATTCTCCCTTCAATCTTAAAAACAGAAATTCCTGCTTCTATCAATGAAGGAATATGTTCTATCATACACAAGTCTTTGGAATTAAAAATATAGGTCCCCTTCTCGTCCTCATACACCGGGAAATATTCCCCAGACCTTGTCTCTTCCATAAGATTATATCTCCATCTGCAGGAATGCGCACAATCTCCCCGGTTAGCATCCCGGCCTACCATATAGTTACTTAAAAGGCATCTACCCGAATAGGAAATACACATAGCTCCGTGTATAAATGTTTCAATTTTCATATCAGGAGGAGATTTTTCTATTATCTCTTTTATCTCTTCTAAAGATAGTTCCCGAGCCAGAATAACTCTTCTAACCCCTTGTTCATACCAGAAATTAACTGCCGCATAATTAGTAGTGCTTGCCTGGGTACTTAAATGAACTTCCATCTCCGGGATAATATTCTTAACTATCTTTAGTACCCCCGGATCCGAAATTATCAGGGCATCCAAATCCAGTTCCTTTAACTTAGCTACATATTTGGGTAATCCCACCAGGTCTTCATTGTGAGGTATTATATTAAGGGTCAGATAAATCCTTTTCTCTCTATCATGCGCAAACTTTATCCCTTCTGCTAATTGCTCCAGAGTAAAGTTTTTTGCTCCCGCCCTTAATCCAAAATTCTCGCCGCCTAAATATACTGCATCAGCCCCATAAATAACCGCAATCTTTAATTTTTCCAAATTACCAGCCGGGGCCAATAACTCCGGTTTTTTCATCTTTTGTCTCCTCTTAATTGAAGTAATTTACTATTTATTTGTCATTTTACTTTTAAATTTATGAAAATATATTATAATGATAACATAATTTAAAACAATTAACCTAATAGACCGGGTGGAGGGCAGAAAAATGAAGGTAAAAAATCTTTTAAATAATTTAGATAAAATAGCTCCTTTTTTCTTGCAGGAAAGTTTTGATAATAGCGGCATTCAATTTGCTGACATTGATGCCCCTGTAACAAAAATTTTGCTATCCTTAGATGTAACTCAAGGTGTCCTGGATGAGGCTATAGAAAAAAAGGCAAATTTAATTATTGCCCACCATCCCCTTCTCTTTTCTCCTTTAAAGCAAATTACTAAACAGAAGAATCCTTTGCTCTATCAAGCTATTACTCATAAAATAAATCTTGTAGCCTTTCATACCAATTTTGACTTAGCCGAAAAGGGATTAAACGATTATGTAGCCAATTTATTAGGAATAAAGAAAATTGCACCTTTACAGAGCAGTTCGGAAAAAATTTTTAAATTTTCCGTCTATGCACCCATTCAATATGCAGATAAAGTTAGCCAGGCGATCTTTAAGGCAGGAGCGGGGAAAATCGGCAAGTACACTGAGACATCTTTTAATATCAGCGGGAAAGGAACCTTTAAACCAATGAAAGGAACTAACCCTTTTATTGGTAAAATAGGAGAAAAAGAAGAGGTTCAGGAGACAAAAATTGAAACTGTGGTACCAGAAAGAGATTTAGATTCAGTTGTACAGGCAATGAAAAGTGTACATCCTTATGAAGAACCGGCTTATGATGCATATGAGCTTAAAACTAAACCATCCTATGGGATAGGTATATTCGGTGAAATAGATAAGGAAGTAGAAATTTCTAAATTCTCCCTGGAAGTGAAAAATAGACTTCAAGCTCGCTATATCAGACTTATCAAATCAAACGAGCAAAAGATAAAAAGAGTAGCCCTTTGCACGGGAGGAGGAGGTTCTCTTTTAGAACAAGCTAATAACAAAGGTGCCGACTTATACATAACCGGAGATATCACTTATCATACTGCCCTTCGAGCCAAAGAATTGGGGCTAAATGTCCTGGATGTTGAACATTTTGACACTGAAAAATTCTTTGTGGAAGCTCTTTATAATCAATTGGTAAAACTTGGGATTTCAAAAGATATTTTAATTAAAAGTAAAAAAATGGAATCACCATATGAAATACTGTAAAAGAAAAAGTATCGAGTATTGCGTATCGCGTGAAGAAAGAAAAATCAGGAGTCAATAAAATGGAAAGGGCACAACTCATTGTGCCCTTTCACCTAAATCTTATTTTTTTCGCAATTGTTCCCCACGCCTATACGCTACCCGTTATACGCTAATTTGCTACTAATGACTATTCATCCTTCTCAATGATAATTTTTGCACCTGAACTGACTTTTTTAAAGACTTTGGGATCTCCTACTATCTTTCCGAAGACATTCACCGGACTGGCTGCCCTGATTTCATTACCCCGGCTTACCGGAGTTGTTCCAAAGAAAATACAAAAAGCACTGCCGGGCGGCCAATAACCTAAATCGCCTTCTGAAACCACTTCCTCCGCGTTCTCCAATCCAATATTAACCGGTATGGAAAAATAAATCTCATCACCCCAGATATTTACCCTACCTTCAATGGGCAGTGCATCCCAAATATTTTGTGCAGTTTTGTTATCATTTAAACCGGCATCCACTTTAAGGTCTCCGGTTTTAATGGTAATCTTTTTAATAGCCATTTTTATCATTCCTTTTTATTTATTTCTTTTCGCTTAACGTTTTTACCTTTTTTGCAATATGCTCTCCGGTTAAACCAAATATCTTAAGCAGTTCCCATGAGGCTCCGGTTAAACCAAATTGGTCATCCACGCCCATCATATCTAATAATAAGGGGGCGTTATACTTCTTGCCGGCGGCAATCACTCCGGCAATGATGTTTCCGAATCCACCCTTTTGGTGTTCTTCCACGGTCATTACCAGCCCGATTTCTTCAGCAGCTTTAAGAATACTCTCTTTATCCAAGGGTTTGACCGTGTGAATGTTTAGTATCCTGGTCTCAAGGTTATACTCTTTCTTTAAAATATAAGCGGCCCGCATCGCCTCTGCCACCATAGGCCCACAGGCCATAATGCAAACATCTTCTTTTTCGGATTTGTAGTCAGAAGCGAGTTTAGTCTCAAAAGCATCAACAAATTCTTCTTTTTCCCCCCTGAAACGAATAACATTGGCCTTACCGAATGCATAAGGTGTGTCCTCTTTGGTAACAATAGGGGTGGCTTCCCGGGCATATCTGATTACTGCCGGACCTTGAATTTTGGCTACAGCCATGGTTCCCTTTTTTGTCTCGAGAGCATCGCTGGGGACAATGAGATGCATATTGGGTAAATAATACATATTGCTGATTTCTTCCAAGGCCTGATGGGTTGCTCCGTCAGGACCTACCGATAAACCGGCATGGGCATTGGCAATTTTTACATTATAATTATTATAACAAACGGTGGTCCTGATCTGGTCCCAATTCCTACCGGTAACAAAGACTCCGTATGAACCGATAAAGGCAGTTTTACCTTCTTTGGCAAATCCAGAAGCCACTGAGGTCATGTTTTGTTCGGCAATACCCATTTGGAAAAACCGCTCTTTTCTTTCCGTATGATTTTCATAAAATTGATTCATGCAGATTGAATTGGTAATGTCGGCACCGAATGCTACCACCGATTTCGATTCACCTAATTTCTCAAGGGCATTCCCGAATCCTTTTCGGGTTGGCACCATTTTCACCTTCATGGTTTCTGCTTTATTCCACCAGTAATCCCGGCTGAATCTAGGCATCGCTTTATCAACCTTCTGATCGACTTCTTCCTGATATGTACAGGCCTTTTGAAGTAAAGTATCTACTTTTTTTTCATCAAAATTTTTAGCATTAATATCCTGTATGGCCTTTTCTAATGATTCTGCTCCTTTTCGTCCATCCTTGGGGGGTACGCCATGATAACCGACTACATTTTCAGCATAGGATACTCCTTTTCCCTTTATTGTATGGGCGATAATGACTATGGGTTTATCTTTTAGGGTTTTTGCCTTCTCGAAGGACTTTAGAATCTCGGTCATATCATGACCGTCAATCTCCAGGGTATGCCAGCCAAATGATTGCCATTTGGAAAGCAAAGATTCCAATTGCATAACTTCTTCGGTCGGTCCGTCAATCTGCAGATTATTTCTATCCACTATAGCTATCAGGTTATCCAATTTGTAATGAGCGGCTGACATCACACTTTCCCATACTGAACCTTCATCTAACTCACCATCTCCTAAAATACAAAAAGTCCTATAGTCTTTTTTCTCTAATCTAGCATTTAAGGCACAGCCGACAGCAACACCCAAACCCTGTCCCAACGAGCCACTTGACATTTCTAATCCCGGTAATTTAAAGCGGTTGGGATGTCCTTCAAAACCGGACCATAGCTTTCTTAATTTGACCATTTCATCAATGGAAAAATAGCCTGCCTCGCCCAGGGCAA
>Ga0268278_1001778_pt1 | contig 12087 bp, 3 predicted proteins | sample saktaG_3_FD_190135 | JGI IMG/M metagenome (GOLD analysis project Ga0268278, IMG submission 190135) | Saline water microbial communities from Sakinaw Lake, British Columbia, Canada - sak_2010_1_5_55m | ecosystem: Environmental > Aquatic > Non-marine Saline and Alkaline > Saline ... | reverse complement strand
GACTTGGTATTTCTTACCCCATTACCAACATGGGAACAATCCACTTTTCATATGGTCATTTTTTTCAGATTCCACCCTTTGCCTATCTGTATTCCAACCCGGAATTTGAAATTACTTCCGGTGCATTTAACAGCTCTCTCGGCAATTCCAATCTGAATGCCCAGAAAACGGTCAAATACGAAATTGGTTTTTCTCAAGGGCTGACTCAAAGTCTGCGCCTGGAAATCACCAGTTACTATAATGATATTAAAAACCTGCTAAGCAGCGCAATTTTTGAACTGTATAGCGCCGGTGATAAATATACCATGTACACCAATCAGGATTACGGGTATGTTAAAGGTGTCTCATTATCATTGGAACAACAAAAAATTGGTTTTATCGGTGCTTCCCTCGATTATACGTTTCAGGTCGCCAGGGGAAATGCGTCGGACCCTTTAGCCGTTTTTTATGATAATCAGACTCAACCGCCGATTGAAAGTGAAAAAAAGGTGGTTCCTTTGAACTGGGACCAGACACATTCACTGAATCTGAATGTAACCATGGGGCCTGAGGACTGGAATGTTTCATTCATTGGCCGCCTCTATTCCGGTCTGCCTTATACACCACAATTTCAGGGATATCGTCTGGATAAAGAAAACAGCCAGCGAAAACCATCTCAGATGACCTGGGATATGTATGCAAACAAAACGTTCACCATTAACAAAATGCACCTAATGGCATTTATTAAAATATATAATCTGTTCGACAAACTAAACGAACGCTACGTGTTTGATGACACCGGTCGCGCAACGTATTCATTAACCCCAACATATATGCCAAACCAGGGAGATCTATACGGCCGACACGATCTCTCGGATTACCTGAATTACTCATGGTACTATCAATCCCCACGTGAAATTCGGATCGGATTGTCTGTTGGTTTCTAATTAAGGATATTATAATGAAAAGTAATTGTACACTAATTCATACCTTTCAACGGGTTATTACTCGTAGAGGAGTTTCAATGAGACCTATGTATTTAAAACAACTCGTCTTAATAAGTTATTTGACGGCTGGAATTATTCTACACGCCGGGATTCAGAAAGAATTTATCCACCCTGAAACCAAAGAAATTATTGTCAAACCCGATAAAAAATCATCATTGGCCGACTGGAAACGGTATCACGATTTTGAAAACTACATTGCCAAGACTAATGGTCGTATCAACCGCGCTTCTGGAATTCATAAAGGCAACCGTGTCCGGACCCTGTTTTACAATTATGGTACCATTGGAAAACCAAATACCGAACCATCTTTGGAATGGCCCGTAGGAAGCAATGAAGGATATGGATTTGAATTTGGAATTATCGTCGGATCAAAGGTTAAAACAAAAAGCAATACATTACGATATATATTGACAGAATCGATTGATGATGGTGATAAATCTCCCGGTGGTGCTTCCTGGGGCTGGGAACCTCTTTCCGGATATAATGATCCAACCAGAAGTGATATTGCCATGTATCCATCATCCGATACCGATAATGATGGAAAGCCGGATTCCTGGCCGGCCAGCTGGTGGAACAACGATTTCCAGGATTATATTTGGCCCGGAGAATATGGTTACAACATAACAACCGCTGACGAGGAAAGTTACTTCGTTATGGACGACTATTATAACAAAGAATTTAACCGTACAGATTATGATTATCCTTCTGAGGCCGAAGATCCAAGTGGAAATGAAGTATACCATTCAGACATTAAAAATACGTATTATTATCCCGACACCACTGACTATGAACGCGGCGGTCTGGGACTGCAAACAATGTCTCGCGGATATCAATGGGCTCACACGTTGTCACAAGATTGTATTTTCTTTATCTATGAAATTACCAATGTCGGAACTGAGACTTTGACCGATGCCGTTTTTGGAATGTTTGGTGATCCACACGTTGGAGGCGCAAATGATTATGGTGATGACGATGCGTCTTATGACACAAAAATTGATATGGTCTATGCCTGGGACCATGATTTCCGCGGAGATGGTGGTTTTATGCCGGGCTATTTCGGTTATAAATTTCTGGAAAGTCCCGGCGAACCCTACGATTTAATTGATAACGATGAAGACGGAATGACCGATGAATCTATGCAGGATGGTATTGATAACGATAACGACTGGATGACCTTCGGTGATTACAACGGTAACGGTGTCTGGGATGAGGGCGAAGATATTAATAATGATACCGGTCGTGACGGTGTTGGTCCGCTGGATACTCACTATCCAGGTCCGGATTCAGACGGCTCCGAAGCAAACAATCAGGCCGATCCGGGAGAACCCAATTTTGACGAAACCGATCTCGACGAAGCAGACCAGATTGGTTTGACATCATTCAATGTCGTGGGATTTCATGAAATCTACCCCTACGAGGATGAAGCTTTCTATAATATGATGAGGGCCGAAATCATCGATTCCAGTTTTAGTCAAACAACAGATAACGTTTTTCTGTACTCATCCGGACCAATTATCATGAATCCAGGCGATACTCGGCGTTTCTCGATTGCCCTATTATTTGGTTACGATAAAAAAGACCTGTATAATAGTGCGGGTATTGTCCAGGAGATTTACAATGCCGGATATCGTTTCGTTAAAGCACCGGACAAACCACTTGTTTCTGCTGTTCCAGGTGATGGCCGGGTAACACTTTATTGGGACACCCGTTCCGAGTTCTCCCGGGACCCGGTTTATGAATTTGATTTTGCAGGTTACGCAATTTACCGTTCAACCGATTATGGTTTCAATGATTGTTTCACCATAACCGACGCCGAGGGAAATCCCAAACTATGGGAACCAATCGCTCAATTTGATTTAGTCGATAATTGGGAAGGACCCCATCCGGTCGAACAGATTAATGGAATTCATTATTACATGGGAAATAATACCGGCTTACAACATTCATGGACGGATACAACTGTCATGAATGGAATGACTTATTACTATGCCGTCGTTGCTTATGATTCCGGATCAGTAGTAAACAATATTCCGCCAACCGAATGTACAAAAAGTATTGAGCGGACGGTTACCGGTGAAATCCGCCTTGATGATAATACCGCTATGGTTACTCCGCAGTCACCTTCGGCCGGTTATAGACCACCAGAGTTAACTATATCCAATGAGAATACCGAATTCGGTGGTACTGGACAAATCTCGGTATCGGTAATTGATCCAGCGGTTATAAAAGACAACCACACCTACGAAATCCGGTTTACCGATACTTCGATGGATTCCATAGATAATGATAATGACGGCGTGTTGGATTCTCTAGACTTTGACGAACTGATGCGCGAAACGCGTTACTATGATTTCTATAACGTCACGGATCCGGATAATCCGGAATTGTTGATTGAAAAATCAAACTATATGAACGGTGAAGATTTCAATCCATACATAGACGGATTGAAAATTCAGGTTTGGAACGATGAGACTGAAATCAATGAAGAAGCTACTGGCTGGATCAGCGGAAATTGTAATTATGATATTATCGTTGGACTCTATGCACCCACGGGTAAAACTTATAAGTATCCCAGCGATTTTGAAATTGAATTAAAGGACACTATCGAAGAAGTTTCTTATAATCGAAAAGATATGGCATTTACGGTTATCAACTTGACTACCGGAGATACGGCAGAAGTTGTCTACTTTCCTGTTACAAATTCCGGTACAATTGTTTCCGGTGAAAAAGTTGTCCCCCTGGTGTTCGGTGAAAGTTCTCAGATTGGCACCTGGGAAATTAAATTTAACGCTCCGATTAAAAGCGCTACTACAATTTATCAGGATTACAAAGGCAATGTCTGGTATGGAACAGATGGCGCAGGGCTGGTGAAAGTCAGTGGCAATGTCTTAAAACGGTGGAGTTCCCCGGCAACTGTTAATGCATTTGCTTATCATAACAGCGATATTTTCATTGGTTCAAAAACAGGTTTATCCTTCTGGAATTCCTATGAAATTTTGGACATCAACAACGATTATTTAATTAACTCAAATGTACGGGCTTTAATCAATGATGCCGATAATAAACTCTGGATTGGAACGGCCGCCGGAATAACCATTTTTGAAAACAGCCGCTATTCGTACGACCTGACCCCGGATACTGACGAATTACCCTCTTTGAATATTCTTTCCATGCTAAACGATTCGCAGAACCGAATCTGGATTGGGACCGATCAAGGGATTAGCAAAGTTGAAAACGGGACATGGACACCTTATACGGATCTGGGTTTGAGTAGCAGCAAGGTTATCACATTGGTGGAAATTAATTCAACGATTATTGCTGGTACTGAAGCGGGTTTATCTTATTTTGACGAAGGTAATTGGGTTCCGTTTTCCACATCCACACTACCTGAGCAAAAAATACTCTCAATCGTTTCCTATGATAATTCAATCTACATTGCCGTCAGTGGAAATACCGCTGAAACCGGACTTTATTGCAGCGTCATCGATCCCGGAAACTGGAATTTTACTCGTTATTCCGTTGAAACTGGTGAGTTGACTAATAATAATGTTACAGCATTATTCGTTGATAATCTGAATCGCCTGGTTATCGGTAATATGTACGGTTTGGATTTCTATTCAAGCGCTGATGCTTGGTATAGTTACAATCCTGAACCTGGCGACAAATTGCGGATACACACCAAGAAACCCTTTTCCAATCTCGATTCTTATAAATTTACGACAACCGGTGCTCACATTGATGCCGAAGATAAGAAAGATGATTTGGATAAAATTGCTGTCGTACCAAATCCCTATGTAGCCACCGCTATCTGGGAGCCAAAGCCTGATTTTGTCGTTGGGCGAGGTGAGCGGAAAATCTACTTTATTAATATGCCCAGCAGCGGGACAATTCGAATTTACACATTGAATGGAGAACTGGTTAAAAAAATACAGGTTGATAACAATATTAATAACGGTGCCGTATCCTGGAATCTTTTGAATGAAGATAATCTGGAAATTGCCTATGGTTTATATATCTATCATGTAGAAACCAATAACGGTACGAAGATTGGTAAATTTGCTATCATTAAATAAACTATTAGAATAAGGATATGATTATGAAAGCACCCAAATATGCCTTCCTTTTAATTCTCTGCTTCGGGGTTTCCGGATTGCTAATGGCGCAATCCAAGGTTGGCACAACCAGTGCGCAATTTTTAAAAATAAGTGTTAGTCCCCGCGCCAGTGCTATGGGAGATGCATTTGTAGCTTTATCTAATGATGCTTCCGGACTTTTTTGGAATCCCGCCGGCGTGGCAGATCTAAAAGGCAACCAGGTTTTTCTGAACCATACCGAATGGCTGGCCGGGATTGCTCACAATTTCGGGGCGGTTGTCATTCCCCTGGCTCAATACGGTACGCTTGGTGCCAGTGTTACATCATTAACAATGGGCGAAATGATAATCAGAACGGAAGAAAAACCGAACGGGACCGGTGAAATGTTTACGGTGTCGGGAATTTCAGCCGGTGCTTCGTATGCCAAACACCTGACAGATCGTTTCTCAATTGGTTTTAGTGCAAAATACATTCAAGAGCAGATCTGGCATATGAGCGCCAGTACCTTCGCAATTGACATTGGTTCCCTTTTCCGTACCCGGTTTAATGATATGAAAATCGGTATGTGTATTTCCAATTTCGGCGGAGATATGCAGATGACGGGCCAAGACGCCCTGGTCACTTATGATGCAAATCCATATATAGACGGAAATAACGACAATATAAACGCTCATCTGGACACTGAATTCTGGTCCCTTCCGCTTATTTTCCGGGTAGGGGTTTCCATGGATATCCTTCATAATGCATTTATGCGCATTACCGCCGCTGTTGACGCTGTTCATCCAAACGACGTTGATGAATATCTAAATCTTGGAACAGAAATCAGCTGGAATGAGATCGTTTATCTGCGCGCCGGTATTCGGCACTTCGGTAATGACATCATTGCCGGAAAAACTATTAATTTTCTGGGCAGTGGATCGCCAACATTTGGCGCCGGAATAAATTATCCGCTTTATAATACGATGAAACTGGGGGTCGATTGGGCATTTGTTGATTATGACAAGCTGGAAAAAACACAACGATTTGCGATTCTTTTCACATTCTGATACAATATTTTGAAGTATTTATCAATAGAAATCCCCAATGTTCGCATTGGAGTATTTCATTTAAAAAATCTAAAAAAGTTTAAAGATTTTTTCCAGGCACGTTTTTACTCTTGAAATTGACTTCAATTCTTTTAAACTATAATTGCAATTGTATGTGCGGTGTGTTAACTAACTAGTTTATGATATATACCGAGGAGGATAAATGAGGCGAATACGTTGGGCAAGTGCGGTAGTTTTGATATTGGCGATCAATATTTGCTACGCTGGAATTTCCGGTAAAATATTGGGGCGGATCGTCGATGCGCAAACCGGTGAACCTTTGGTTGGAGTCAATGTCGTCATTGAAGGAACAAGCATGGGAGCAGCCAGTAATACTCAGGGCAATTTTATCATTATAAATATCCCGCCAGGTACTATCAATCTGAAAGCATCCATGATTGGCTTCAAACCAGTTATCGTTCAAAATGTGCGCATACGTGTGGATTTGACGACAAATGTTCAGATTGACATGGAACCAACAGTTCTGGATCTTGGGGAATCTGTCGTTGTGACAGCCCAGAGAGCGATGATTCAAATGGATGTTACCTCATCGCAAGCCATTGTCGGTAGCGACGATATTGATGAAATGCCGGTAGAAGAATTCGAAGAAGTCGTCAAAATGCAAGCCGGTATCGTTCAAGGCAGTGGTGGCGAACTGCATATTCGCGGTGGCCGATCGAACGAAATATCCTATTTAATTGATGGAATTTCAGTTACCGATCCTTATAGTAGTTCAATGGGAGTCGAAATAGAGAACAATGCTATTCAGGAACTTCAAGTCGTCAGCGGTACTTTTAATGCTGAATATGGTCAGGCAATGTCGGGTATCATCAACATCGTCACCAAAGAGGGTGATTTTGACAGTTACTCCGGTAATGTATCCCTTTCTATGGGGGACTATTATACAAAAGATACCGACATCTATTACAAAGGTGATGATTTTCAAATAAGCAGTATAACCGATATCCAGGGAAGTCTCAGCGGACCGCTACCTCTGTTCAAAGACCGTTTCTCCTTTTTTGCTTCGGGTCGTTACAATAATGAGTTAGGCTATCTATGGGGCCAACGATATTTTAACCCCGATTCCTGGGTATTGGACTCGACACATACTCAATGGAATCTGGACCAAACTAATCTTGGGGACGAGAAAGATATTGCCATGAACTGGTCGACACAGTTTTCAGGGCAGGGAAAATTGTCATTTCGCCTGACATCGAACCTGAAACTAATTGCCAGTTTTCAGGGCAGTAAGACAAAATATCAAACCTATAGTCATTTATACAAATTTAATCCAGATGGACGGCCGACCTATTATTCAAACAACTTCAACGGAATATTAACATTGAATCACACCCTGTCTTCCAGAACGTACTATTCCCTGAAATATTCCTATACCGAAAATGCATATAAATACTATTGGAATGAAGATCCTGAAGATTCAACTAAGTATAACACGGACCCTCTGGTGTTTAATCTTTTTTCGGGTTACGCCTTTTACTTAGGTGGAATGTCAATGAGTCATTATTATCGAACCTCGATCTATCGCACTCTAAAATTTGATTATAACAGTCAAATCAACATGACCCATCTGATAAAATGGGGTTTCGAATATAAAACAACTTCCGTTGACCGTTTAAGTTATGTAGTTCAGGTAAATAAAGACACAGATTGGTTGCCAACAATTCCAGTTTATAATCCCGCCGATCTAAACACAGAAATCTATCAGTCCAGCATCAATTACGATAAATCTTATCATACTCCCTATGATTGGTCTGTCTATATTCAGGATAAAATGGAATTCAGTGACATGATTGTCAATATTGGGATACGGTACGAATACTTCAATTCAAATGGTCAGATTTTATCGGATCCCCGGGACCCAAACCCATACTCTCCGATTTACCCCGACAATCGTTTCTGGGATTATGGTACTGACGGTATTGGCCCGGATGATTCTGGATATATAGAGCCGGATGCCGACGGAAGTGAAGGAAATGGCACACAGGATATCGGTGAAGCTGACAAAACCACAGAAGAGCGACTGAAATATTGGTTCAAGGATTCAAAACCAAAAACCCAGATAAGCCCACGCTTTGGGATTGCTTATCCCATTACAGATCGCGGTGTCATTCACTTTTCCTACGGTCACTTTCTCCAGATGCCATCCCTGACATATATGTACGACAATCCTGATTTTGAAGTTTCATCCGGGTATAACAGTACAATGGGAAATACCGACTTAGAACCACAGCGTACGGTCCAATATGAAGTCGGTTTACAACAGCAGATTACTCCTGATATGGCCTTTGATGTTACCGGTTTTTATAAGGATGTCCGTAATTTGACCAGTACCGAAGTGATTGAAACCTATGTTGCCGGCACTTTTTATGCCAAGTATATCAACTATGATTTTGGAAATACCAAAGGAATTACCTTTGCATTAAACAAACGCCGGACAGGACTTCTCGCGGCATCTGTTGATTATACTTATAGCATCGCAGAGGGTAATGCCTCCGATCCAAATGCAAATTTTTGGGACGTGGCCGCTGGTGCAGAACCACAAAAACAACTCATTTTTCTAGACTGGGATCAGCGCCATACATTAAATGCATCCGTTTCTATTTCTGACCCACGTTCATGGGGAGTTAGTTTTCTGGGATATTATGGGAGTGGCTTACCCTATACACCATCAAATGTTGAAGGTGATCCGGAAACATTTAAAAACAGTGACCGAAAACCAGCTCAGTATAATGTCGATGTGAAAACATACAAGAAGCTGCAATTGGGTAAATATCAAATCGCTCTCACATGTAAAATCACTAACCTGTTTGACCGCCGGAATGCCCGTTATGTTTTCGCGCGGACCGGGCGGGCGGATTACAATATCCGGGATGGTCAGGATACTGATATTGGGTATGATATTCGTCCTGACTATTACACCCCTCCAAGACAAATCAAGTTTGGTGCAGAAATTCAATTCAAATAGAGAGGAAATACTCATGATAAATCGCTGCCAGAAAATATTTGTGATTTTACTTCTTGTTTTGTTGGGAGCCAATGCGTTAGTGGCCGCTGACGGAAAAGTTAAATCGACAACGGGATTATTCGGATTGGGAAAAACCACCCAGACAGAAGCATACATCGATCGGAAAGACGGAATAATGGATGGAAATCTGATTCTGACCCTTTTTTATAATTTTGGTGGAATCGGAAACTGGAATATTGCCGGGCGTCTGAATTCCGGTATTTATCCAAAGGGTTCCGGTCGTAGTTACTTTGCTGAATTTACACCGGTTATCGGAGCAGAAGTGTACAATGCTGATGGCTTACGCACTCATATTTTCTCAGATGGTATTGTTGTTGATTCGCGGAACCAAATGGATAAAGACGAAAACGGCCGCCAGTTAGGCTTTGATCCCATCGTTGGATTTGCTAATCCGTTACAGGATAAAATTGCCATGAGCGATGATTCTGAATCCTGGCCGGATTGCTGGCCAGACAGAGATGAAAGCTGGTGCGGATATTGGAACGGCCAATACGGGAAATATGTTCGTGGTGATCTGGAAACCTACTTTGTAATGAGTGATTATGAAAATGATGAATTTCCCTTTTACCCATTTAGCGCCCCAGATTATCGTCACCTGACAGGTAATATAACCGTTAATGGAAGTGCTCTCATTTTAACTGCCAATGATTATATTTTTAACCCCGATCTTATTAAATCATATGGCAAAAATGATGTTGTGAAAGTATATAACGGATCTTTGGAAAAAAACGCTGATTTTTATTCAATTGATGCTGTGGGCGATGTAAATGCCGATGGCTATTCAAACTATCTTGTTCTTGGTGCCGATTTTGCCACCAGTAACCTGACCGATCAAACAGATGCTGAATTTTCCATTATGAAAGGAAATGTTCGTGGTTTAGCGTTTCAGGTTGATGTTCGTGGTTACCAGTGGGCTCATCCGGCCGCAGAAGATTTGATCATCTGGACATACTGGATTAATAACACAGGTGATGTTAATTATGAAAATACGGTCTTCGCCATGTATGGCGATGCCGACGTCGGTGACGATGGCGACCAACATGATGATGATGCCTGGTTTGACAGACCCAACTCCATTGTATATCAGTGGGACCATAATATGTGGAGTAATGTAAAGGGCGGTTTTAAGCCGGCATATTTCGGTTGGCGATTTCTTGAGTCCCCGGGAAATCCACTTGATGGTATTGATAATGACTACGATAATATGATTGATGAAAGTCAATCTGATGGTATTGACAACGATGGTGACTGGATCTCGGAGTTAGATGACAAGGGTTCGGATGGTATTGGGCCATCCGACGAAGATTATCCAGGCCCGGACTGGGATGGTTCGGAAAATAATGGAGTCCCGGACGCCGGTGAACCAAATTTTGAATACACCGATAATAGTGAGTCTGATCAGATTGGATTGACCAGCTTTTCCGCCGGGCCATGGCCGGCTATTTTATGCGCTAATGACGAGGGAATCTGGCAACAGGCCAGACCAGATAATTTTGGATATATCCAAAATACCGTAGACTTGACTTTTCTTTATGGCTCCGGGTACTTTTCTCTACCTTCAGCACTGAATGACTCTGTTAATAGTCGTCGTAAATTTTCTGTCGCAATGGTGCTCGGTGAAGATGAAAAGGATATTTTCCGAAATGCAGAAGTCATTCAGCAGATTTATGATGCGGATTATGCGTTTGCCAAACCACCCCGAAAACCAAAAGTCGCCGCCGTGGTTGGTGATCATAAAGTAACTCTTTACTGGGATAAAATCGCCGAAACATCAATAGACCATATTTATGGTAAAGATTTTGAGGGATATAAGATTTATCGGGCAACCGATCCGAATTTTTTAGAATCTCGTTTAATATCAGACGCTTATGGCAATTTAACTTTCAATAAACCAATCGCACAGTTTGATATTGAAAATGGTTTGTTCGGTCTGCATCCGGTTGATTACAACGGCGTTAAGTTCGATCTTGGCGATGACACCGGTTTGCAATACTCATTTGTAGATACTACTGTGAGAAATGGGCAGACATACTACTATGCGGTATGTTCATATGATAAAGGATATTATGAAAATTTTCGCGAAAACGGTTGGGTTGAAAAGGACTCTCTCCCTCCGATGCAACCTTCGGAGTGCACCAAACGCCTCTATACAGATGTAACCGGACAGGTTATTGCAACAGATGACAACACCGTTGTTGTTGTACCCAATGCACCGGTTGCCGGGTATACCAGTCCCGCTATTTCAGCGATTGATTCTTCAACATTTATCGGAACCGGAATCGTTAACATAGATTTCGTTGATGAGTTGCTGATTCCCAATGCAGCAACTTTCGAAATACGGTTTAAGGACACAGAAACAGATGGTGTCGATAACGATGGTGACTGGATCGCCTGGAACGATATACCGGATGGAATCTGGAACGAAGGCGAGACCTTTCGGGATTACGGTCTTGATTTAGTACCGGATTCTCTTGAAATCGGATTCGATCCGGAATTTAACCCCGATCCATCCCGCGATAATTATAATAGATACACCAACCTGATTGATCGTTTTGATAATGATAACGACGGTCTGATTGACTCTCTGGATTTAAAATATATTACCAAAACGATTCTTATAATAGACAGCACCAGCACCCCCTGGGACACTACTGTAATTAGTCAACTTGACTCGGTTTATGATGACTGGGGGACTGAAAACAATCACAAAATTGATTGGAACGATACGAACGACGATGGCCTTTATCAAAAAAGCGAATCTGGTGAATCCTTTTCCGATATCGGTAATGGCGTTCTGGATCCCGGCGAAACATTGCGCCACGATGTGGGTCTTGATGGTGTTAGCGGTACCAATGATGAAGGTGAAGGCGATAGAG
>Ga0268278_1001776_pt1 | contig 12088 bp, 11 predicted proteins | sample saktaG_3_FD_190135 | JGI IMG/M metagenome (GOLD analysis project Ga0268278, IMG submission 190135) | Saline water microbial communities from Sakinaw Lake, British Columbia, Canada - sak_2010_1_5_55m | ecosystem: Environmental > Aquatic > Non-marine Saline and Alkaline > Saline ... | reverse complement strand
TTCCAATACGGAATCATTAACAATCTCCGCATCGGTATCACAAAAAGCACATTGCCGGACGAGAAAAAGAAGATATACAAAAGCATTCTCGATGAGTGTGAAGAACCTATCGACACTATCGAAGAAAAGGGCAAAGATTTTTTTCAATACATCACACAGATCGTACTCACAAGAGGAAGTTATAGGAAGCTCCGCTTTAAGGATCTCGATGTTTTCAGACCTGTCAAAGTGCCGCTTGAGGACATCAGCAGTGCGCTTTCTGAACTCAATAAAAAACTCACCCGGCTACATTCGGCACTTCTGGATGTGAGCCCCCAGACCTTCCCGAAATATGATGAGAACATGTCCGATCTCGAGGGCAGTATCAACCAGATGGTGGAGCTCATCGTATGCTTTGAACATGTGTTCAGCCCGGATTTTGAAAACTATGCATTCTGGCTGGAAACATCAGATAATGAAATCAGACCGGATATGATGCCCCGTTCTGCAATCGTGTGCGCACCCATCGAAGTAAGAGAACCTCTCTTCAAATATTTCTGGGACCGGCTGGAAACCGCTGTCCTCACCTCTGCCACTCTCGCGATCAGGCAGGAATTCAAATTTTATAAACATCTCACCGGGCTCGAAGATGTCGAACAGACCCGTCTCATGGAATATATCGCATCCTCTCCATTTGATTATCCGAACCAGATGAAGGTGCTCATTCCCGATTTCCTTCCCAATCCAAAAGATCCGTTCTTCTCACCGCAGGCACTCTCTCTTGTCGAAGAAATTCTCAGCGCACATAAAAGAGGTACACTTGTTCTTTTTACCTCATACAAAGACCTCGATGCTGCCTATTCTGAGCTCTCTACTTCTGCAATAAAAAATGAACTGACGCTCCTCGCTCAAGGCAAAAGCGGATCACGGACAACAATCCTGAATATTTTTAGAAATGATGAAAACTCAGTACTTCTCGGCACAAAAAGTTTCTGGGAAGGTGTTGATGTACAGGGAAAATCTCTGGAAATTCTCGTGCTGTTCCGCCTGCCCTTCCTTGTTCCCACAGAACCGCTTGTCGAAGCATACCTGGACAAACTCACTGCGGAAGGCAAGAATTCTTTCCTCCATTACACACTGCCGATCTCACTCCTCCATTTCAAACAGGGTTTCGGCAGACTTATACGAAACAAGACAGACAAAGGGGTCGTCGTTATCCTTGATTCAAGAATCTTTTCAAAAAATTACGGTCGCTACTTTATAAATGTTATGCCCTTGCAGCCGAATAGAGTCTCAAATCCATTCGAGATCACGGATCACATCACACATTGGTTTGCAGATACTCATCAAAAATGAGGAGATATATTTTGAAAATCAAAAAAAAATACATCTCCCTTTTCATTTTGTTGCTGCTTCTCACAAGCGTGCTTTACGCACAAGAAGCGTTACCATTTAAGGTCGGTGAAAAGCTTATCTACAGCACATCATTCGGCATTATAAATGCCGGCACCCTTACCATGACTCTCGAAGACGGCGGAGAAATAATGGGGCATCCCTGCTATTGTATCAAAACATTATCAAAAACCAATCCTGTCTTTGATCTTGTGTATAAAATACGCGACGAAACCGAATCCTACTGGGATAAAGAGCAGTTTGTTGTGCGCAAATTCATAAAGCGCATTTCTGAGGGAAGTTGGAAGCAATACCGGATTCATTACTACTTTCCGGAAGATACGACCTACTATTATGTGACCTATAAAAAGGGTGAGCAAACAAAAAAGCAAAGCACCTCCCTTCCTGATCCGCAAGACACATACACCATCATATACTGGGTGCGCCTGCAGCAACTTGCTCTTGGTGATACGCTGAGCCTGAATATCAGCCTGGATGGCGATAACCATCCCGTGAAACTCCTCGTCGAGAAAAAAGAGATACTCAACACGACTTTCGGGCAGAAAGAATGCTATAAGATCACTCCTATCATACCAGAGGAATCTCAGAAAAAATCCTCTATTGTGATGGACATCTGGGTCACTGATGATGAATATAAGATCCCGATAAAACTCGTTATAGATATCAAATACGGCAGCTTTACCATGTTCCTGAAGGATGCCGAGAATTCGGGTTTGAACACGAATAAGTAGTTGATGAGAAAATTTTCTGTATCTGATTTTGATTATGAACTCCCCGAGGGAATGATCGCACAGTATCCTTCTGAAAAGAGGGAAGAATCCCGGTTGATGATCGTGAACAGAAATGAAAAATCTATTAAGATTGATATTTTTAAAAACATTCCCCGCTACTTGAATTCACAAGATTTTCTTGTGATGAATGAGACAAAAGTCATTCCTGCACGTCTTGTAGGAAAGAAACCTTCGGGCGGTAAGATCGAAGTGCTGCTCCTGGAGCAAGTTGATGGGCATTCCTGGAAATGCCTTGTCAAACCCGGCAGGCGATTGAAAATCGGCTCGAAAATGATACTCGGAGATATTCTTCACGGAGAGATAATTCAGTGGGGAGATAAAGGTGAGCGGCTTATCAAGTTTTCTTATGATGGAGATTTCTTTCAGATCATCGATAGGATCGGCAAAGTGCCCCTTCCGCCATACATAAAAAGAGAAGCAACCGAACTAGATGCAGAACGTTATCAAACAGTGTTTGCACACAAGGAAGGATCGGTTGCAGCTCCAACAGCAGGATTGCATTTCACACCCAAACTCCTCGAGCAACTCAAAGCTGAAGGAATTGATTCCGCGAAAGTAAATCTACGCATCGGACTGGACACCTTCAGACCTGTTATGGTCGAGAATATCGAAGACCATACAATGCACACTGAGTATTGCTCTGTGTCGGAAATGGACGCAGAGAAGGTCAACAAGGCGATGCAGAATGGAAAGAGCATTGTTGCAGTCGGCACTACGAGCGTGCGTACCCTTGAAAGTTTTGCCCGGGGCAGGCACCTTGCTTCCGGCAACAAGCACACAAATATTTTTATTTACCCGGGCTATCATTTTAATATCGTTGATAAGCTCATTACGAATTTTCATCTGCCACGTTCCACGCTCATAATGCTGGTTTCTGCTTTTGCCGGATATGACCTTATCATGGAAGCGTATAAAAGGGCAATCGAAGAGAATTTCAGGTTCTACAGCTATGGCGATGCAATGCTGATCATTTAATTATGAAAAAAATACTTGCGGCTTGTCTCTTTGTAACTCTCTTTCTTGCTCCTTGTATGCTTCAGGCACAGGAACATGATTATTATATAAATAAAGAATTCATATCCGAGGGACTGCGAAATACCCGTGACGTTTACCTCTCTCCTCTCCATTGGGATACAGACGATTTGCTGAAAGCAGGTATTTTCACCGGTTCGGCAATTCTGCTTTATGCCTATGACAGGCAGCTACAGGATTTTGTGCAGGATCACAAATCGAATGTGCTTAGCTCGCTTACAGACGTGACCAATTATCTGGGCAACGGGTATGTGGTCCTTCCTGCAGAAGCATTATTATATTGTTATGGCGCACTTGCCAAAGATGAAAAAGCGCGAAGAATCTCCCTCGAAATGCTTGAAAGTTTTGCCGTCGTTGGTGTTACCGTGAACTGTATAAAATTTCTCACACACCGCCATCGTCCTTCTGCTTCGGACTCCCCCTATATCTGGGACGGACCATCTTTTTCCTCTCATAATATTGCATTTCCTTCGGGACATGCTTCGGCGGCATTTAGCTGGGCAACAGTACTTGCAGAAGAATTCAAGGATAAACCAGTAGTAGGAATTGTCTCGTATGCTCTTGCAACCTGCACAGCTTTTGCGCGTGTGTACAATAACAAACACTGGGTCTCGGATGTGTTTGTCGGGGCGGTACTCAGTCATTTTATTACGAAAAAGATCGTTGCACTTCATGCGGAGAGTGATGGAAGGACTTTTTCGGTAAGTCCAACCTTGAGGGGAATAAGTCTTACTTTTAGTTTTTAACAAAGCTCCAAATTTTAATCCTTGTAAAGTGCGAGCGTAACAAAACAGTTTCAAACCAAATTAACTTTAAAATTTATCTGGCAATTGCTCCAAAGTTTTGCACCAATAAAAATATGCTTCAGGAATTCTGCGTTTAATTCTCTTCAGATGTTGATACTTCTCGGGAAAATCACATTCCTTGAGTTCTGTCGATTGTGAAAATCTTTCTATCTCACTATGATCTTCATATAATATTTTCGCAGATAAGTAAGCTGCTCTTGCTCCGGCAAGTATTGCATTATCTACCCTGAAACGAATGTCAATTGGGAAACTCTTAAACCGCTCCATTCCACTCCATAGCTCCTTCACTTCAGCAGAATCTTTTTCTGTTCCGCCCGGAAAATGAGAAACGGTCAAGCATGTATCAATAATATCCCATAATACATCCACATAGGATTTGCTTGAATCTCTATAATTCAACTCTTTAACGGCAGTATCTCTGAAGGAAACTGCAATCATATTCATATCATCAACAAGATCGAATAATCTCCAAATGTCAAAAAGTTGCTTTATCATTTCCATAGATTTACCTACACCATACTCCATTCCTGTTGTATGAGGAGCAAAAACAGTAAGTTTATCTCCGAGTAGAGAATCCGTGCTTGGCGTTTTAACATATTGGATAGGATCACTGGTATTTATCCATAACGACTGAATTGGAGTTTTAATAATTTCCGGATATGCGGGTTCATCAAAAAGCACATCGAGCATGATATAATTTTCCCTCATATTTACAACTGAATCATAATAGAAATAAAAATGTGCTTTTGGAATTCCTTTAGCGTTTCTCTTTTTTTCTTTGTAATATTTAAATAAACCAGTTGATTGAATTTTGTCTAAAATCCCGATCAAGCGATCTTTCGGCGCAGTCAAGTTGATATCTAAATCGATTGAAAATCTTTGGGGTTTTTCTATCAATAAAATGAGTGAAGTTCCTCCTCTGAGAACAAAATCCAAGTCATTTATAACTAATTGCTCAAGGATAACTAATGCCCTGATCATTTTTTCACAAAGAGTGGGGTCGATCTTCTTCTTTTTGTTTCTTAAATGGTCGATCCATTCCCTGCTTAAGGAATTCACTATTATCATTTCATTAATTCCTTAGGAATATTGAGCTTTTCTAACAAAAATCTCATTATTTGCTTATCTCTTTTTCTTCTTCGGCTGTAATTAATGAGATTGGATAAATTAATTTGATACAGATCAAGGGCATTTTTAAAAATGACGATCTCTTCATTTCCTTTATATGCAGTCAGATATTTTTCATCGGAAAAGAGATCGACTAATATTTTCTCCAGTTTGGGCACATTCACATTTTCGTTCTGTTGAACCGGTGATTTTGAAATTAATTGTTTTACAATAATCGAGGTCGGATTTTCTAACACATAAGTTTGGGTCACAAATCTATCCGGCTCTATAAATACATTTTTATATGAGTTGTCGAGCAAAAGGGTAAATATAGATTTTACCAAATCCTTCTCAACTTCTATAAACATGATTTTATTTGCTGCTTGATGTCTTGAGAACTCGTTCAACCAATTTGATTCCCAGATACAGTATCTAATATCGGTATATTTTCTTAGCAACAAACGACTTATTTTAATTATGCCTGAGTTCAGACTGGGACAATAAACAATTTTATTATCTGATAACTTATATAGTCCGCGCTTCACAGGTACTATAATATTCCATTTTTTTAATTCATAAACACGCCAGCGAAAGGTTGTTTCTTTCAATCCGGGGAAAAAGTTCTGTTCAAGATAATCATATAATTCTTCACGATTAAAAAAAATCGCAGATGCAAATTGCTGTCTAATCCCGCGAACGATATTCTTATTATCAGCATTCACTTCATCCTCCAACTTAAGACACTTTTATATAATTGGTGTCTAATGTTTGTAAGATGGTTTCCATGTCAAGTTTATCCTGTCGGATCGACAATTCTGCCGATAAAAAGAATGCTCCCCGTCTGGTTTTCCCTGATCAAAAACATAAACGGGTGATTTGCTTTGAACTCGAGCGGCTGCCTTGCCCCCCTTTTCAACATTACAATTGCTGTTGCCGCAGCTGCTTCAGTTCCTTCTTCATTCACGTCCACAAATGCCTTGTGTATGACATTGCTTATAAAGAGATCTCTTGCACCATTAATTCCTGAAAAATCTGCCGAAGGGGAAAATGCATCAGACATTCCCATACCGGATAAGGTCGGTGCAAGTTCAAATTCACTTGTGGTTTTAAATTTTGGAATGGTAACAATAACTTCCCGATCGTAGGTATTCATAAGCTGATCTATCCACAGCGAAACTGAATCAACAGATAGGTGTTCTTCCAATGTGGACAATCCTTCAATTTCTTTTGGTAAGAATATTACCATCGAGAGATCTTCACCTTCGTATGGTAATTCAAGTCCTTCAAATACGCCAAAATCCATATATCTGTAATCCGATTTCTGAAACATCATTGGAACTTTTATCGTGCTATCCTTGCAAAGGTGAAAATCATGGTCTCTTGTTTCTACTTCATCAAATTTGCTCAACCAATTGCCTTTGAAATAGATTGCATTGCACAATATAAGGGAAGTTCCCGGAAGGGGAAGGGGTGGTTTGATCAAATCCTGGATCTTGTCATGCGTCTTTTCTTCTACCCAATCATTGATCTGATTCCTTACTTTTGTGGATTGAGCAAAATTCACAAGATACATATTGGCATCGTAATACTTTTTATTCAGATCGAGAAAGGAATCAAGAAAAGAATCTCCTATCTGAAGCCATAACGAATTAGCAATATTCAGTTGAACATCACCCTTATCTTCGATACTATTGAGGTCAGACTGTAGTGTTGAATAATATATGGGTAAGCTATCCTGTGGTACAGTGAAACGCAGCACTTCTGCAATTTGTTTTTCGGTTTCTCCCTTTGCACCAGCATAGGTCATTGCAAGTGCAGTTGAAATACTGTAGGGTGAAAAGAATAGATTGCCCTGCCCACTCATTAACTGACGATACAGATCAAAGCAGAAGCTGTTATTGCCCTTTACTACTGATTGCAGCTCATCCTGCGCACTAACATAGGCAAGAGAAGAAAATAGGCAAAAAACAATTAAAATTACTGCAACGTACAAATGTTTAGTTTTCATTATTCTCTTTATGTTATGTACTATTACTGACTCATATTATGTATCACACAAATTTTTCACCAAGTGATACGATACATTTTGCGCAATCAAAAATACACAGACACACCGATTGTGACATTATTTAAATTCAGATTCCATGATCTCGTATTACTGTTTTGATTATTTATATAATAATCGTTTTCATCATATACTCTTTTATACCTATCATTACATTTTCTCCATGTATGATAAACTAATAATTGATGTTCGGCAAAAATACTCACGCGATTTGCAACAGGACATTCTAAACCAATAATGCCAAGTATGCCTAAACTAAAATTTGTGGTCGTATAATCACTATCTATATAACCACTCTCATTAAGATATTCTTCATAGTCGTAATGGTTTATAGATTTTGATCTTAAATAGCCAATGTAGGGTCCTCCACCATAATAAAAATGAATAAATTTCTTTTGGAAAAGAATGTTTAATAATTCAAAAGACAATTCAATATTTTGGTTATTTTTTTTTAAATAATTATCTCTTTCATTGTTTGTAGTATCAATTTCAGATTCATGATAATAATCATTTTCAATATTATTATCCGAAAATGTGCCGGATAAATCAAGATGAAAACGTAGTGCTTTCTTTTCAGATATGACCTTTTTATAGGAGATCGATACTCCATTCACTATATAAAATTGGATGCTGTTTTTATAATGTGTAAAAGGATTTTCTAAGTCACTTGTTTCGTTATCCTTCCCTGCTGCATTTAGGTTTAAGGGAATTAACATTAACAATATAGCGAATAAGACAACTATTGGATTTTGTAATTTCATATCACTTACCTCCTGATTTTTTATTATTGATTTTATACATCAAAAATGCTCATATTTTTCATAAACAATGAGTACTTAATGCCAGTAATTCCTAATTAAAAAAATCAACACTTACTATTACACCCACGTCTATTTCCAACCAACTTCATTATAAAAACAGTCCTCAATTCAATTCGAAATCGTTTATTTCATTTCCTTTTATCTTTGTCAATTTGTTTATAATACCGCCATGCTGAATTCTAATCAACCACGTCGGGATGAGGTCCAGCCAAATTTGCCGACGGGATAAACCCGTCTCTACCCCAATAAGAAAGGGGTAGGTGCAGGTTCATCCTGCACCGAAGTCAGACTACTCTTCGATTTAGTCTTTATCCCCCAGATAATTCTCCGCCCGATACACCATTACTACTTGTAATAATTTCAAATCACGAAAACGCGGTATCGAGGTAATAAATTCGACATTTTCAAAGCTGTTTACTACTGAACTACTGAGTTTCTTTGACTGATCAAAAAGGAGAAAATCCTTCCCAATCAGCTCCTCGTCGTTTCTCCACAACGTAAACTGATGGATTCGATTTCCAAGATCAAAGCAAACAAAATCATGTCCTGAATATACAATAAGTTCACTTGCGATCTGGTGCCTGTTCGCCGCTGGTATGAGATCTAGAAAATCTTCAATAATAAGCTCAGCATCCAGTCCAAGCCGCTTCCAGCCATAGAACTGGTCTGTCGGATCATACTTGATTGGAATAACGGGCACATAAACCTGAACGAGTACAACAAGAAGAACAATGACAAGCAAAAACCAGTTTATGACCCACGTGATCCTCCAGCCGGTATGCATCTGCCAGTCCTGTAAGTACAGATAAGTGATGAGCAGCATACCCGGAATGTAGGCAAAGGCAGCCCAGTTCGCTTCCACCTTCTTCTGCATGGAGGTAAAAAGAAAAAATCCAAAAAACACCAGCGCAAGAAAGAACAGCAATTTTGCTTCCTTGGAATGATACTTCCACTCCACAACTACTTTAATAAGTGCGATGAGAAATATCACAAACAGAAGGGGACTGAGAATGCCTGCCTGCCCTCCGAGGAAATCACCAAATGTTTGCCAGTTCGGGAAGCTGCCACCAATCCCGTGCTGAAACTGAAATGAAAAAGAGATCCAGTTGTTCTGAGCATTCCAGATTATGACAGGAAGAAAAACAATAAAGGAAATCAGCAATGCAATATAGGGTTTGATGCTCTTCAACCAGGAACGCTCTGGGCTAAATATTAAAAATAACAAGATTGCAGGAAAAACTAAAACCGCGACATATTTTGAGAGCAATGCACATCCGAAGAATATTCCTGCAAGTATCCACTGGAGCCATTTTCCATTCCTGCATGCCCTGTAAAAGTGGAAGATACCCGCAGTCAGGAAGAATATCATGGGCGTGTCCGGTGTTGCAATGATGGTACCTGCAAAAAGGAGAAGCGTCATATTGCTCATTACCAGAAAGGTAAACCCGATCTTCTCGTTGAACATCTCCTTGCCAAGAAAATAAGCATACAAAGAAGTGCCGGCTCCAAGCAAGATCGGCTGAAGGTGCACCACAAATTCTGCACTCTTGAAAAATACTGAAAGGAATCCAAAGATCCATCCTATCATAGGCGGATGGTCAAAATAGGAAAGCTGCAAATTTTTGCCCCAGAGAAAGTAATATGCTTCATCAGGAATAATGTTAAGTCCAATGGTATAGACCAATTTGAAAATGGTCAGCGCTCCAATAAAGATGAAAGCTTTCTCGTCTAAACTTAGTCTATTCTTGCTCATCTTTGTTTCCCTTGAACGTCCAGAAATAATGTATAACGTAATTCACAAATGTGATGATCACTATCGCAATGAATTTAGAGATCAGGTCGTTGAGCTTAAATAATTCAGTGAAAAATATCATAAGAAGATTCTGAACAATGCCGGTTATGATCATGGTGGAATTGTATTTGAGAAGACGTGCTGCGAAGCTTCGTTTAGTCTTTGCGGGATTATCCTTCCATGTCCAGAAATTATTGAGCAGGAAATTATTAATGATCGAGATTTCTGTAGCGATCACGCCGGCAAAGATGTAGTACATTCCCGCAAGTGTGAGCAGGTATTGAATCCCGAGATTCACCACTGTGCCGCTTCCGCCTACAATGCCGAATTTGATGAATCTCTTTAAATGATTCTTACATAATCTTTGAAAAAATGAATTTGCCATAGTTCTGGTTTCTTAAAGTTGATGCAGAATTTTCTTGTCCAGAAAAGAATGCCTTCTCATAAATGAGCCATGAAAACAGAGCTCTTTCCAGTCATAAAATTCTATAAAAAAGTAGAGTCTACCAATGCACTTGCCGTCAAACTTCTGTCAGACTCAACCTTACAGAAAAACTTCGTTCTTTGCGCACGGGAGCAAACGGCAGGTATGGGCAGGTTGGACAGAAACTGGTACTCACCGGTCGGCGGATTGTATTTCACACTTGGATTTCCCAACAAAAATTTTCCTGCATCTATGACACTTTTTACAGGCGTGATCATTCATAAAGTGCTGAGTGCTGCATTTCCTGAACTTTCTTTTTTAATCAAATGGGCTAATGATATTTTTGTGAAAGGGAAAAAAATCGGCGGTATACTTGCTTCTTCAAATAAACACGGTACGATTATAGGAATTGGTATTGACTGTAATGTCGAAAGAATACCAGAAAATCTTCGACAGATCGCAACATCGCTTTTTATTGAATCCGATAAAAGGATATCCATAAAAAAACTACTTAAAGTTACCCTCAATACTTTTGAAGATAATTTGCATATATTTGAAGAAAAAGGATTCTCATACTTCGTAGAATATTTTGAGAAATTTCACCTGCTGACAAATAAGAAAGTTGCACTATATTCGGGCACGAAGCAATTAGCTGGAATTGTGCGGGGAATTACTGACGAGGGTGCGCTATTGTTTGAAACCGACAGTGGTTTGCAGACCATTCTCTCTGCTGATAAGATTGACATACTGAACTAAGTTTTGTGTTTGTACACTCATGCCCCGGTAGCTCAGTAGGATAGAGCACCGGTTTCCTAAACCGTAGGTCGGAGGTTCGAATCCTCTCCGGGGTACCATAGTTGATTTCCGGGGTATTATTTTCGTGTAAGTACCTTAAAATTGGTATGGTTACAGGAGTTCGAAACTTTTCACCATCGAACTCCAACCCTTCAGGATAAACCAGTCTTTGTATTTTTTGCTTAGTTGCTATATATTCGTTAGTTAGCCAATATTTTCCCAAGTTCGAAAAAAAGTTAACAGAAAAATCAACTTGTTCCTGGAATCTTGTTTCATCAATTTCTGTTTTGGATAGTTCAATCTCTTTAATTCTAATTGATTCTTCTATCTCAGCTTTATTTTCTTTATACGTTTCTTTATCAAACGTTCCATCAATTACCAAATTCTCTACTTTTTTTAATCGTGTTTTTAACTTTGTTATATCGCTTTTAATATTTCTTTCTTCGTTCTTCACATATTTATTATGTTCTTGCCATTTTTCAATTGCTCTAAATCTAAATAACCTTAATAAATCTTTATTAGGTTCGAGTCTTTCTAATTCTTGATAAAATAATTTCTCAATTTTATCCTTAGATGTGTGAACATGTTTAGAGCATTCAATGCATTTATAGTAATCATATCGCTTATTATTCTTGTATTTATGATATGCTGTTAGATTGCTACCACAAATAGTGCATCTAACATCTCCTTTTAAAGGAAAGTTAGGGTTTTTTGTATTTTTTGTTTTACCCAAACCATGTTTATCCCCTAAAATATCTTGAACTAAATAAAACAGCTCTTTACTAACAATTGGCTCATGCTTACCCTCAATCATCTCTGGCAAATCTGGATAAAACTCAACTAAACATTTCGGTCTAAGAATAATACCAGCATAAATCGGGTTGTGAAGAATACTATTCACTCTCTGTGGAGATAAATTACACATATGTTTTTTATTAATCGGGAGTGTTAGTTTAACTGTGTCTGGGAAGGCGCATAAAGTTGTTTGACATAGGAAGTTACAATAGATTATACTTGTGTCATGAGTATAATGAAAAAAAACGGTGTCCGGAATGTGGAAGTT
>Ga0268278_1001774_pt1 | contig 12093 bp, 10 predicted proteins | sample saktaG_3_FD_190135 | JGI IMG/M metagenome (GOLD analysis project Ga0268278, IMG submission 190135) | Saline water microbial communities from Sakinaw Lake, British Columbia, Canada - sak_2010_1_5_55m | ecosystem: Environmental > Aquatic > Non-marine Saline and Alkaline > Saline ... | reverse complement strand
GTATGATGATCTTGATGCCGCGCCTGTGGGCCTCCTCGGTGATCCTGCGCAGGCTGGGGCCGAAAAACTCCTCCAGCACGCGCGGCGGCATCTGCGGGCCGCTCTTGTGGCCCATGTCGTCGGAATAGATGAAGGCCGGCATGCCGGCATCGGCCGTGGCGTTGACGGTCGCCAGGTAGATCTTCTCGTAGTATTTCACCATGCGCCGCACAAATTCAGGGTTGCGGCGCAGGGTCACGGCGAAGTTTGCCAGCCCCATCGACTGCGAGGCCGACTCCCACAATCCGGAGAACAGGCTGCCCATGAGATAAATTTTATCCCCGTAGCGCTTCTGCAGGTCGGCGAAGACACGGTATATGGTCTTGTAAAACTTGCCGGGGTCGGGGTGGGGCCAGGACTCCCACAGCTCCGGCGTGGTCAGCAGCCCCTGCCGGTACATGGGCGTGTCCACGTTACCATCCGGGTCGGCCACCAGGTCATACAGCTTGCCCCAGATGTCGGTGGACTGGCGGTTGCCCCTCAAATTGAAAATCGACGAGTACATCAGCCAGGAGCAGTCGTAGCCCAGGGCGATGTCGGCCTCGAGCTTCTTGCCCATGAATTTCTCGGTCTCGCTGGTCATCCAACCCACGCGGTTGATAAGCGGTGCGGCCAGCTTGAACAGCGCCCCCGTTACCCCCTCCCTGATCAGCTTCAGCGGGAGCGCACCGTCCTTGTTGCCCAGTATCTCGTAAATCTGGTTCTGCTCCTCGGTGCAGGAGAATACGGGCACCCGGTCCGGCACCCCCAGGTTCAATGCGGTCGCGGTACGTTCGTGGCAGTTCATAGGCTACTCCTACCTCCCTGATTTCCCTCTTTGAATTATAAAACCGGCCTTTATCTCACTTCGTCAACCCCGGGCATGATAGTAGCCGTTTTGATACGCGGCTGTCAATGAGCTCGTCATTGCGGGGAGCTTATATTGACATTCCCATATTAAGAAACGTATAGTTTTCAAGGTGGCTATGAAACCTATACTTTTTTCTCAACATGCTCTTGATCAGATGCCGGATCGTGGCGCCAACAGGGAGGAAGTTGAGATGACCATCAGGACCGGTGCATTAACTCCTGCTAAAAGCAAAAGACTTTCTTTTCGTAAGAATTTTCCGTTCAACAAAGATTGGAAAGGCAAGAAATACGCTGTTAAACAGGTCATGCCTGTTGTTATCGAAGAATCTGATAGAATAATAGTAGTCACAGTTTATGTCTTCTATTTCGGAGGCACAGAATGAAAATTAAATACGACCCACAGGTCGACGCCCTTTACATCTCTTTTAAGAAAGGACCAACCCAGGTAACTACTTTGCATTTCAGTGAAGACGTGACTATTGATTTGGGTCCTCATGAAGAAATAGTCGGTATTGAGATCCTCGGCGCCTCCGATCATCTTGCCCTTGAACGACTTAATCCAAAGGTTCTTCTGGAGAATCTTAAGCCGGCCTGATCAATAAATCCACTAATTTTCGTCATTGAAATGAAAGCAATGACGAAGCAATCTTGTCCGTGATTACAATTAACTGGGTTGCCTCGCTTCGCTCGCAATGACCGCTTAATTTGCAGCTTCACGGATTTGACCTGCAAATCGACATGCTATAACCTGTTATAGTCAGGACATTTCGTTCACCTGTACTTATTTCCAGGAGGTGGCAGATGATGAAGTCGGCATTTCGGACATTTCTCCCCATCTTCATGGCCCTGGTGATGATCCCCCTTGCATGCTCCCAGCCTTCCGCAACTTCCCCCAATCAGACAGCTTCCCAGTCCCCACCCCAGATCGAGATACCTGCAGACAAAGGACTAGTGTCTTCATCCACCCAACCGCCCGACTGCAAAATATCGTTCAGGTGCTGGGGATCGGGCATCTGCATGATGAATACGGACGGGACGGATTACCGGTGCTTCCAGACACCGGCGGAATGGTATTCCTGGTCACCCGACGGCAGCATGATCGTGTATCAGAGCAGTGAGGACGGGAACGCCGAGCTATATGTGATGAACTCGGACGGCGCCAATCCCAACCGCATCACCCGTAATACCGAGAAGGATATCGAGCCTTCCTGGTCTCCCGACGGGAGTAAAATAGCCTTCGCCTCGGATCGCGACGGCAACTACGAGATCTACACGGTCAATTACGACGGTAGCAACCCCGTGCGATTGACCAATGATGACGCCGGCGACCGCGAGCCGAACTGGTCCCCCGACAGCAGCCGGATAGCGTTCTCTTCAGACAGGGGCGGCAAAGATACACATATCTACACTATGAATGCCGACGGCAGCGACGTGCAGCCCGTGAACCAAAAACTTAACTACGCCTGTCAGCCCCGATGGTCGCCCGACGGCACGAAAATCATGTGCCAGGTGTCAGGCTGGATCTACAGCATGAATACGGACGGGACAAACCTGAAGACACTTGCCGGAGCACGGGCTACACGGGGCGTGGTTAACACGGACGCCTCGTGGTCTCCCTGCGGCAAGTGGATCGCCTTTATCACGAGTACATTCTCCAAAGACCGCACCAAATTAAGCTATAAGATCAATATAGCCAACGCAGACGGTGAAGAGACTATGACATTATACGAGACCGATGACATAGTGGAAGAGCCCGAATGGTCCCCCGTCTCGCGCACCGTCCTCGCAAGCGTTCCTTCACAGGTAGCCTCACCGGCCGGCTCCTTTCCCGGGACCAAACAGATCGCCTATGTGTCAAAGAACAAAGGTACCATCTACCGGAACATCTTCACTGCTCCCGAGAATGGAATGGACACTCCCGTGCAGCTCACCAGGTATGAACACGATAACGTCGATCCTGCCTGGTCGCCCGACGGGCGGCAGATCGCCTTCTCCTCCAAACGCGACGGCGACTTCGAGATATTCATCATGGATGCCGACGGCAATAACCAGGTACAGCTCACTGCAAACAGCGCCAGCGACGGGGCGCCGGCCTGGTCGCCGGACGGCAAAAATATAGCCTTCCACTCCTGGCGCGACAACGACTGGGAGATCTATACCTTCAGCTCAGAGGACGGCTGGAATGAACAGACCAGGCTGACCGATTCGGAAAAGCAGGATACCAATCCCTGCTGGTCGCCGGACGGTAAACAAATAGCCTTCATGAGTATGCGCGATGGGAACTGGGAGATATACCGCATGAACGCCGACGGCAGCGGCCAGGTCAACTTGACCAACACTCCCACGGACGAGGGGTCGCCCGTCTGGTCGCCGGACGGCCAATATATTGCTTTCGATTCAATGCGCGACAATAACTGGGATATATACCGCATGGACGCCGACGGCGGTAACCAGATAAACCTCACCAACGATCCGGGAGCCGATTATACGCCCTCCTGGTCGCCGGACGGTAAACAAATAGCCTTCATGAGCACGCGCGACGGCAATAAGGAAATCTATATCATGAACGCCGACGGCAGCAACCAGACAAACTTCACTCAGAACCAGTTGGACGACACCGACCCCTGCTGGCAGCCGTGATCGGCTACATTTAAATTCAGACTTTAGCTGCGTCCTTTGCCTGCTGTTCCAGTATCAGTTCAACCGCCATTGAGGCGACCTCCCCGGCCAGCGAGGAACACCGCTCCAGCGCCCCGGCGTTGAGCGCGGCCTCGATCTCGGACGGCTCCAGTAAATTGAAAAAACGCCCGAAGAACCTGGCCTGGAGCTCGTGGCAGCGGCACACGCCGTATTTTTCCATGAACCTGTTCTCAAGCTGCTTGCAAAGCAACAGGGCCTTCAGCATCTTGCCGCGGCGGTGGAAGTCCTCTCTTTTTCGTCCGAAAATATAACTGATGGCCATCACCGCGCCCGACAGCGACCCGCAGTGGCCGTCACCGGTCAGCCCGATGCCGTCGGCAAAGCCGGTGGCGGCACGGAAAACATCGTCGTTCCCCATGCCCAGCGCTTCAGTGACGCCGGCAAAAACGCCCTGCGCGCAGGCGCCGTTCTCCATCTCGTACTTCTTGGCCAGCGCGTATGCCCTGTCCTTGATCTCCTGTACCGATTTTTCCATCTCTATACAACTCCTTCACTTATCAGCCGGCCGGCAGCAAGCCGGACATATGCCGCTCAATTATAAGACCGGCACCGTAACATTATATCCTCACTGTCTACCCGGGAGCACCTTGCCTTCCCACATTGCCGCCACTATACTGTGAATACAGGGATGAGTATTACGCAAGTCAGCCGGAAGATCGTCATTATCGCCCTCGCGGGCGATGTCTCGTCGGCCATGGAGCAGGAACTGAACGAGCTCCTATCCACTATCCCCCCAACAGGAAAAAGCACGGTCATACTTGATTTCCAGGCCGCGCGGTCCCTGGATAACACGGCCCTCAGCATGCTGGTGCGCGCGCACAACAGCGCAGGGCATAGGGATCAACAGATCATAGCAGCCGGGCTGAGCGGCCGCCTTCTCGACATCTTCCGCCTGGCCCGCCTCAACGAGGGCATACCCTGCTACGGCGATTTCCCCGCAGCCCTGCAGCACGCCGGCTACAGCGGCCGGCCTCCGCCGGACGCGATAAAGCTGATACATGATACGGCCCCGGCAGCCTCCATGACCGGGGACGAGGCCTGGGCCGGTCCGGTCTCACGGCTGGAGGTCAAAGCCACGCCCGTGGAGGCGGTAAACCTCAACGTAAAGGGGCGCAGGGTGGCAGGCCCCCTGCAGGGGTTCGGCCGGCTCTGGCAGAAGACCTACTCGATATCACTGCCGGGCAAGGGCCTGGACCCCGACCGCGCCATCGCGGTCCTCAAGGAAAATTTCGTCTCCTTCCAGCCGCCGGCCAACCGCTTCTACCCTCCACCCGACGGCATCAGGCCGGGCGGGGTCATCCTGATCAACGCCGATACGCCGGGAGGGCTGGTGGTCACAGGCGTGATGGTGCTGTATTCCAGCCGGCATAGCTTCACATTCATCACGCCGGAGGGACATCCCGAAGCAGGATGGGTCACCTTCTCGTCCTTCCGGGAGCAGGACTCCACAGTCGTGCAGATCGAGGGCCTGGCGCGCGCCGGCGACCCCGTATATGAGCTGGCCTTCCGCATCCTGGGATCGAAACTGCAGCAGGATATCTGGAAGCACGTGCTGCAGTCCATGCTCAACTACCTGGGCGGCAGCGGGCAGGTGCAGGTGACCCCCCTGTGCCTGGACAGCCGCCTGCAATGGCCGCGCTTCTTCAACCTCTTCCTCAACGCCCAGATACTGACCATGCTCTATATGCCCTTGCTGCTCTGCCGCAGACTGTTTAAAAGGTAGTGACATCAGGCTTGCCTATGGTATTGACCGGCAGCGAAGACGCTTATATCGTCGGCTCGGGACCCAACGGCCTGGCGGCGGCGATCGCCCTGGCCGGGTCGGGGTTGCGCGTCTGCGTGATCGAAGGCAGCCCGTCGATCGGAGGCTGCGCCCGGTCGGCCGAGCTGACCCTGCCCGGCTTTGTGCACGATACGGGGTCCGCGGTACACCCCATGGCCGCAGCCTCGCCCTTTTTTAAATCCCTGCCGCTTTCCAACTACGGCCTTGAATGGATACTGCCGCCCGCGGCCGTGGCCCACCCCTTCGACGACGGCACAGCCGCCCTGCTCTACAGGTCGGTGCATGAGACCGCCGCAACGCTGGGCCGGGATTCCAGCAGGTACAGCGACCTGTTTACGCCCCTGCTGGAAGACTGGGACAGCCTTCTGCCGGAGCTTTTAGGCACGATGAGGATGCCGCGGCATCCCCTGGCGCTGGCACGTTTCGCCCTCAAAGCTCTGCAGCCCGCCACAGCCCTGGCTGAGGGCCGTTTCCAGGGTGAGCGCGCCCGCGGCCTCATAGCCGGCCTGTGCGCGCACTCGATACTGCCGCTGGATCAAACGCCGGGCGCTGCCTTCGGGCTGACACTGGGGCTGGCAGGGCACGCCGTGGGCTGGCCCATACCCGCAGGGGGCGCCGGCAGCATAACCAGGGCGCTGGCCGCTTACTTTAAATCCAACGGCGGGGTGATAACCACGGGCAAATACATCCAAACTGCGGATGATCTGCCCTCGGGCAGCGCCGTTTTCTGGGACGTTACGCCCGCGCAGCTGCTGCGCATCCCAGGCCTTAATTTGCCCGCCGGCTACCGCAGGTCGCTGCGGGGATACCGCTACGGGCCGGGCGCCTTCAAGGTCGACTGGGCGCTCAGCCGGCCCATACCCTGGAAGGCGGCAGAATGCAGGCTGGCGGGTACCGTGCACCTGGGCGGTACACTGGAAGAAATAGCCGTGTCGGAAAAAATCGTCTGGCGCAATAAGGTCCGGCAAAAACCTTTCGTGCTGCTGGCGCAGCCCAGCCTCTTCGACAGCTCGCGCGCGCCGGGGGGCAACCACACCGCCTGGGCCTACTGCCATGTGCCCAACGGCTACAGCGGCGACATGACGGACCCGATCGAGGCACAGGTAGAACGCTTCGCGCCGGGCTTCCGCCGGGTCATACTGGCGCGCCGTTCCACAGGACCGGCCGAACTGGAGCGCGATAACCCCAACCTGGTGGGCGGTGACATCAGCGGGGGAGCTCAATCGCTGCGGCAGCTGTTCGCCCGGCCCGCTCTGCGCCTCAACCCCTACAGGATACCTGCAGGGAATATGTATATCTGCTCCTCGTCCACCCCGCCGGGCGCAGGCGTGCACGGCATGTGCGGCCTACACGCCGCACAGTCTTACCTCGGGCATAGATAATGCTCAGTCAGTTCCGCATCGTCTTCCCGGCCCTCTCCCGATGGAGTGATAATAGTAGGCGTACGGGCAAGTATGCTACAATCTGGCCTGCAGATGACGGGACATAAAAATTTCAGCGGTCATCTCAAGGCGGGTGACGAAAAATGATTGAAAAAGTGCACACCCACATAATCGCGGAACTCGAGCAGAATACCAAGACGGACACCATATTCATACTGGCTTCAATCATGCTCAACCTGATTGCCCTGGCCATCAATACCGGCGTCGCCACTAATTCCGACAAGAGCGGGCCGCAGTGGATCATCTTTTTCACCTTTATCGTACTGGTCATCGTGGTCAACCTGGTGGCCGAGATCGGCATAATCAAGGGCAAGCAGACCAGGCAGAAACTGGCGGACGGGCTGATCAAGATGTACAAGGACCAGGGCGTGGACGGTTACTACGACCCGTCGCTGATCAATAATTACACGACCCGCTATAACCTCTTTATGCTGGTGGTGCTGATCACCGGCATCATCGCCATCATCGTCCCGGTGGCGCTGCTGCTGTAATCCGTTCACCGCGCCGGCCGGCAACGTTTACTCATGAAAAACATTGAGACTATCACACCCGCTGAATGCGCCCGCATACGCGGGATACTCTTCGACATCGACGACACATTCACGCACGCGGGCAAAATGGTTCCCGCAGCCTTCCAGGCGCTGTGGGACCTGCACCAGGCAGGCCTGATCACGGTCCCGCTCACCGGCCGCCCGGCCGGGTGGTGCGACCACTTCGCCCGCATGTGGCCCGTGGACGGCGTGGTGGGAGAGAACGGCGCCTTCTATTACTATTACGACCACAGGGCGGGCAAGCTGCGCCGGCGCTACATCTTCACGCCGGAGCAAATCGCCCATAAACGCGGCGAACTGGAGGCTATTAAAAATGAGGTGCTGCGCAGGGTGCCGGCCGCCGGCGTGGCGTCCGACCAGCCCTTCAGGCTGTTCGACCTGGCTATCGACTTCCGCGAGGACGTCGCGCCGCTCAGCGAGGCGGAAATCGACCGGGTCTGCCGCGTCTTCGCGGAGCACCGGGCCGCGTATAAGATAAGCTCGATCCACGTCAACGGCTGGTTCGGCGACTACGACAAGCTCTCCACGGCCAAATTATTCCTGCAGGAACGGTTCTCCCTGCAGTGGGAGCAGGCGGCACAAACCATGCTCTTCGCCGGGGACTCCCCCAACGACGAGCCCATGTTCGAGGCCCTCGATCTGACCGTGGGCGTGGCCAACATCAAGAATTTCAGCCATAAGATGAAACACCTGCCCGCATATGTCACGGGCAAAAGCGGCGGGCACGGCTTCGCCGAGATGGCCCGCATCATACTGGAGAAAAGAAATCAGGCTTAAGGAGCAGAATCGTGAGCGCTAAACCGGTTGTATCGATCGTCAAGGGCAGGTTCCCTCCCGACAGGCAGGAGATAGACAGAATGGTGCGCAGGGCCGTGGACCTGGCAGGCGGCCTGCAGGGCAAAATCAAGAAGGGTAGCCACGTCGTGCTCAAGCCCAACCTCTTCGCACCCTACCCCCCGCCCATCTCGGTGGACCGGCGCGTCATCTCCAGCATGGTCAGGCTGGCGCGCGAGGCGGGGGCCAAACGCGTAACCGTGATAGAGGGAGTAAGCGTGGGCACAATGATGAAGCGCGTCAGGCCGTCGGCCACGCCCTGCGGCCTGAGCAGGGGGTTCAAGACGGCCGAGATCATGCGCATGCTGGGTATCAGGCGCGAGGTGGAGGAGGCGGGCGGCGAGGTCATAGGCGTCGAGGACGCCGAGAAGGTCGAGGCCGATATCAAGGGCGGCATAGCCCTGCACCACGTCAACTACCCGAAGGTAGTGCTGGACGCCGACTGCTTCATCAATATACCGGCCATGAAGACCCACACCATGACCATGGTTACGCTGTCCATCAAGAACCTGCAGGGGCTGCTGGACGAGCGCGGCAGGTACTACTCGCACCGCGACGACCTGAACCAGCACATGGTCGACATCAGCAAGATACGCAAGCCGGACCTGGTGCTGCTGGACGGCCTGCTGGGCATGGAGGGCATGGGCGCCGGCGAGGGCGGCACGCCGGTGGAGATGGGCGTGATCATGGCCGGCTACGACGGCGTGGCACTGGACTCCATCGCCTCGATGTGCATGGGCATCGATAATCCCCTGGTGGTCGCCACCACCAGGCTGGCGGGCCACGACGGGCTGGGCACGGCCAACCCATTCCTGATCGAGGTCGCCGGCGAGACCGTGGCCGCGGTCAGGAAGAAGTTCCTGCTGCCCGTCACTTATACCATGCCGATCGACAGCCTGGTGACAGGCCTCTATCCCAACATCGACGTCTACATCGGGGGCGCCTGCCCGACCTGCTGGCTGATGGCCGCCCTGGCCGAGGGCCTGCTGGCCAAAGTGCCGCAGCGTGTCTCGTTGATCGTGGGTGTCGACCCCAAGATACCACCCAGGCTGAGGACCGACATGGCGCACACCTTCTTCCTGGGGGAATGCGCCCTGGCCACGGGCGGGGACCTGCTGGAGCTGCGCAACGCCATGCAGCTGGCGGGCTACGACCGCTTCCTGGGCGGCTGCCCGCCCTACGAGCAGAGCCTGGTCAAGCTCGAGAGCATACTGATAGAGATGGGCTACCTCGACCCGCAGGAGCTGGTCGAGAAGGCCATTAAGCACAGGGAGGAATTTTTCCATTATTATCATAAATACGACCCGACGTGGGAGCCGGAACTGGTATGATGCATCATGTCATTGCGAGGAGCCCTTTTTCCGTTCGTCATTGCGAGGAGCCGCAGGCGACGCGGCAATCTGCTGTTGTCGCGGCTTCCAACACAAGATTGCCACGCTTCGCTCGCAATGACGGGGATATAATAGGCGCAATGACAAGGATATAAAAGGCGCAATGACAAGGATATAAAAGGCGCAATGACGTAATATAAAAGGCGCAATGACAAGGATATAAAAGGCGCAATGACGGGTAAATACGGGTAAATAAGGTCCCTCAATGCCAGTATTTAAATAACAGGAGGTTGACATGGCTGAGAAGAAATATGTGATCGCGATCGACTCCGGCACGCAGAGCGTGCGGGCTGTGATCTTCGACCGGCAGGGGAACCAGGTGGCCATCGAGCAGGCCGAGCACGAGCCCTATTTCTCGCTGCACCCCGGCTGGGCCGAGCAGAACTCGCAGGACTACTGGACCAAACTGTGCTTCTGCACCAGGGGGGCAATGGCCAAAGCCAATATCCCGGCGGAGGAGATCACGGGACTGGGCATCACCACCCAGCGGTCGGCCTCCTTCCCCGTGGACCGGGAGGGCAACCCGCTGCGCCCGGCCATCATCTGGCTGGACCAGCGCGTCACCGAGAACGCCCCGCCCATCAGCATGAAGGCGCGCATGATATTCAGCGCCATGGGGCTGGGTGACGCCATGGACAAGGCGCACCGCGAGTCCAAGTTCCTCTGGATCCAGGAGCACGAGCCCGAGATATACAAAAACACCTACAAGTTCCTGCAGATCTCCGGCTGGCTGGTCAAGAAGATCACGGGCGAATTCAAGGACTCGTTAGGCATGATGGTGGGCGCCTGGCCCATGGACTACAAGGCCCTCAAGTGGCACGCCCTCGACCTGGCCTACGAGACGCTGGCCGTCAAGAGGGAGCACTGCGTGGACCTCTTCCCGCCGGACACCGTGCTGGGCCATGTCACGAAAAAGGCCGCTGACGAGACCGGACTGCCCGAGGGGCTGCCCGTGGTGGTGGGCGCGGGGGACAAGCAGTCCGAGCTGCTGGGCGCGGGCGCCATCGACCCGGCCATCGGCGTGATCAGCTACGGCACCGCCACCTGCATGGAGATGATCAGCTACAAGTATATCTCCGAAAAAAATATGAAGTTCTACACCTGGCCATCGGCGCTGCCCAACGCCTGGAACCTCGAGATGTTCATCTACCGGGGCTTCTGGATGGTGACCTGGTTCAAGCAGGAGTTCGGCCACAGGGAGGCGCTGGAGGCAGAGAAACGCGGCGTGGCGCCCGAGGTGGTGCTGGACGAGGTCATCAGCAAGATCCCGCCCGGTTCGCTGGGCCTGATGCTCCAGCCCTACTGGACGCCCATGATCTACGACAAGTACGCCAAGGGGTCCATCATCGGCTTCGGCGACGTGCATACGCGGGCGCACCTCTACCGGGCTATCCTGGAAGGAATAGGCTACGAGCTAAAGCGAATGTACGAGGATACGCGCAGGAAGACGGGCATCCCCATCAGGGAGATACGCGTGGGCGGCGGAGGCTCCAAGAGCGACGTGGCGGTGCAGATAGCCGCCGACCTTTTCAACCTGCCGGTCTCGCGCATGGCCACCTCGGAGATATGCGCGCTGGGCGCAGCCATCGACGCGGCGGTGGGCACGGGCATGTTCGGCTCGTTCAAGGAGGCGGTGGCTTCCATGGTCAAGAAGGGAAGGACTTTCGAGCCGGATCCGGCCAGCCACCACGTCTACCAGCGGCTATATAAAGAGGTGTACCTCAAGACCTACAAGTCGCTGGAGCCGCAGTATAGAAAAATAGCGCAGATCACCGGCTACCCGGTTATCCACAAGTCTGCTAAGTAGCCTTGCCGGCGGCCTTGATCATCTCGGCGTACTTGCGGCTGCCCTCGTAGAGCGTGCGCTTGCGCGTGGCGAAATCCACGTGGTACAGGCCGAACCTGGCCTCGAAGCCGTGCGCCCACTCGAAGTTGTCCATCAGGGTCCAGTATAAATAGCCTTTGACGTCGATGCCGTCCGCAATGGCCTTGTTTATCACCAGCAGGTGGTCCTCGATATACCTGGCCCTCCTGGTATCGGCCGCATCGGCGATGCCGTTCTCGGTGATGTAGATGGGCTTGGACGTATAGCCGGCTATTAATTTGAGAGAACGGTACATGCCCTCGGGGTAGACAGCCCAGCCCATGTCGGTCAGCTCCGCGGGAGGCGCCTTGGTGATCTCGATAAACTGCTCTTTGGCGAAGGGCTTGAAGACGCGGTAGTGGTTGGTGTAGTAGTTGAGTCCGATGAAATCGAAGGCGTCCTTCTGCCCGCCCCTGAATTTCTCGTCGACCATGCCGGGTATGGAGAAATCGAAACGCCCCTTCACCAGGTAATCGAAGTGCGAGTTGTTCATGTTGTTGTTGAGCATGCGCGCGATCAGGATGTCCAGCAGGCTCCACCGGTTGGGCGGGTCGAACAGCGCCACGTGCACCACCAGCCCCACCTGCGCATCGGGCTTAATTTTTTTAATAGTCGTGTAGGCCGCCGTGTGCGCCAGCAG
>Ga0268278_1001763_pt1 | contig 12131 bp, 12 predicted proteins | sample saktaG_3_FD_190135 | JGI IMG/M metagenome (GOLD analysis project Ga0268278, IMG submission 190135) | Saline water microbial communities from Sakinaw Lake, British Columbia, Canada - sak_2010_1_5_55m | ecosystem: Environmental > Aquatic > Non-marine Saline and Alkaline > Saline ... | reverse complement strand
ACTGTAATCCCGATGGCATCGATTACATTATCCCGGCAAATGACGATGCCATCAAGGCCATTAAAGTGATTTGCACGCATATCGCTGATGCCGTCCTCGAAGGCAAGATGCTTGCCGAAGCGGGAGATAACAAGGAGGATGAAAGCGAGGAAGCGGTTGCCGCAGAGATAACCTCGCCTTAATTCCCGCATTAACCCTTATCACCACTACCCTGAGAGCACAGCTCTCGTGATGCCAAAGGAGGACTCAATTGGAGATTTCAGCAAACATAGTTAAAGAGCTCCGGCAGAAAACAGGCGCCGGTATAATGGACTGTAAGAAAGCCCTGACTGAAGCCGGAGGAAACCTTGATAAGGCCTGCGAGATTATCAGTCAACGCGGGCTGGCCATCGCCAAGAAGAAATCCGAGCGCTCGGCAGAGCAGGGTTTGATCGAATGCTACGTTCACACGGGCAACCACCTGGGCGTTATGGTAGAGCTGAACTGCGAGACCGATTTTGTAGCCCGCACACCTGAATTCAAGGAACTGGCGCATAATATCGCGCTGCAGATATCGGCCATGTCGCCCCGGTATATTGCGAAGGATGAGGTTCCGGCGGATATTAAGGACGAACCCGCTGCAATATGCCTGCTGCTCCAGCCATTTATTAAAGACCCGGCAAAATCGATACAGGATATAATCACCGAGACAGTAGCAAAAACAGGTGAGAATATTAAAGTCCGCAGGTTCGTACGTTTTGAACTGGGTTATTGAAATTGTCTACCAGAAAGACAAATTTTAAAAGGGTTCTTCTCAAGCTGAGCGGCGAAGCCCTCATGGGCGATAGCAGCTTCGGTATTGATTCCCATATGCTGGATGTGATAGCCAAGCAGATAAAAAAGGTCAATGCGCAGGGAATAGAGGTGGCAATAGTGGTGGGTGGCGGCAATTTCTGGAGGGGCGCAGCAGCAGAGGCTGCCGGCATGGACAGGGCAACGGCAGATTACGCCGGGATGCTGGCGACCATAATCAATGCCCTGGCTTTGCAGGATGCCCTCGAAAACAACAACGTTGTAAGCAGGACTCAATCAGCTATCACCGTCCAGGCCATAGCGGAGCCGCACATCCGCAGAAGGGCCATGAGACACCTGGAGAAAAAGCGTGTCGTCATCTTTGCCGGCGGCACAGGTAATCCGTATATGACCACAGATACGGCGGCCGCCCTTCGCGCCATAGAGATCAATGCCGATGTACTGCTGGTGGCCAAGAACAGGGTCGACGGCATTTATGATTGCGACCCCAGGAAAAATAAGAATGCCAAGAAGTACCGGCACCTGACCCACAGAGAGGCGCTCAGCCTTCAACTGGAGGTCATGGATATTACGGCATTTTCATTGTGCCAGCAGAACAAACTGCCTATAATTGTATTCGATTCACAGGGAGAGGACAGCATAATTAGAGTCATCGAGGGAGAAGATATCGGGACTACGGTCACCAGTGAGGAGAAACAATGACTGATACAATTCTGAAAAATGCTGACTCCAGGATGAAAAAAACCATCGAAGCCCTGATCAAGGAGTTGTCGTCTATCCGTACCGGGCGCGCATCTCCCGCACTCGTCGAGCACATCAAAGTCGATTACCACGGGGTTTTGACGCCGCTGATACAGCTCTCCTCCATCTCGGTCCCCGATCCGAAAACAATCGCTATACATCCATGGGACCGCACGATCATCAATAATATCGACAAGGCCATATTAAAATCCGACCTGGGCCTCAATCCCATCAACGACGGCAACAACATCAGGATCTCCATCCCGGCCCTCACGGAGGAAAGGCGTAAAGACCTGATCAAGATAATCCACAAAAGGCTCGAGGAAGCGCGGGTGACCGTGCGCAATATCCGCAGGGAAGCGGTTGAAGAGTTGAAAACATCCGAGAAAAACAAGGAGATCTCACAGGATCAGAGTATTCGGGCTGCCGAGCATACACAGAAACTCACAGACAGCCATATCGATTCCATCAACAGGATAGGCAAAGACAAGGAAGCAGAGATATTAGAGGTATAGCCTCCCTGCCTTCCGTCAGTTGTCAGACCCCCTGGCCGTTGCAGCACCGGCCATTGATGTTAATCACTGGGCAAGCTATATGATAGTCAAGCGGATAGTAACAGGCCTGGTCATTGCCGTCATTGTAGCAGTGCTAATCTGCCTTGGCGGTATCCCTTTCACCACTGCCGCCTGCATTGTGGCAATTCTTGCCTGTTTCGAGTTTTACCGCATCGTGAAAAGCCAGGGAATCCGGCCTTTAAGCTGGTTCGGTATCGTTTTTTCCGCTCTCATGATCGTTAACGCCTACATCCAGCAGTACAATCTGTCTTTTCTGCCATACCCTGCTGATTTTACACTGCCGCTCCTGCTAACCTTAATGACGATTATCCCACTAATATGGATACTGTTCCGGCCAAATAATGATAATGCCTTCATCGACTGGGGCTGGACTGTGGCCGGTATCCTCTATACAGGGTGGCTTCTGTCCTTCTATGTTCAGATCCGGTCGACGGAGAATGGCATGGCATGGATTTTCCTGGTGCTATCGTGTACTGCGCTTTGTGACGCCGGCGCTTATGCGGTGGGCAGCAATCTTGGAAAACACGCCATGGCATCATCCGTGAGCCCCGGCAAGACCTGGGAGGGATCGGCTGCAGGGCTGGCAACATCGGTTATCATCGCTGTGATACTCGCCATCGCATTTAAGCTGCCCCTTTATTACTGGCAGATGGTTGCGGCGGGGTTGATTATCGGAATATTCGCACAACTTGGAGATCTCGTGGAATCACTCTTAAAAAGAAATATGCATGCCAAGGATGCGGGCAATTTACTGCCCGGGCACGGAGGCATGCTTGACCGCGTGGACAGCCATCTGCTGATCGCCCCCGTGGCTTACTACCTGATTGTCCTGGTAAATAATCAGGGTTGGCTGCCCGGCTAATCTTCAACCGATTTTAGCGGCATCAGATAAACGCCGGGCAACCAACCCCGGCTCTCTTACTCAGACTATTTTAGATAGTGATATCGCCCTTCTTCAGGGTCTCCGTCGGCATGAATTGCTTGATACCCGTCTTCTTGGATACAGCCTCGCATTTCTCCGCGACCTTGTCCCAACCCATGCCCTTGGCCAGTGCGAACGGGCCGAACATGCCGCCACCGCCGTGCACCATGGCCAGATCTATCTCGGCGGGAGTCTTGACAACCCCTGCCTCGATCAACTTGGTGCCTTCATTGACCTGCAGGCAGATGATATCCATGGGATCGAAATTAGGATCAGCTTTGCTGACATCTATGGCCGGGCGTCCAGCCGACCAATCGAAGAGACCTTTGCCCGTCTTTTTTCCCAGCTCGCCGGACTTCATCTTCTTCTCGAGCCAGCTGCGCGGCTTGTATTCGGGTGAAAGCACACCGGCCAGGTATTCCTGGCTGTGGTACATTACGTCGAGTCCTACAAAATCAAACGTCTCGAACGGGCCCATGGGTATCCCGAGGGATTTAACCTTCGCGTCGGCTGCTTCGGGGGTGACTACATTTTTCTCCAGAAGCTCGGACATATACAGGGCTGCCGGGGCGCCAAGCCGGTTGTAAACGAAGCTCGGGGTGTCTTTCTCAACCCTGATCGGCACCATGGCTCCCCTGAAATTCTTCCAGGTTTTCATCAGGTCGAAGGTTACATCCATGGTCTCGTTGGAGGTCTTGTCGCCCCTGATCACCTCTGCCAGGGTCATCATGGCCACGGGATTGAAGAAGTGCAGCCCGGCGACCTTGTCGGGCCGCTTGGTGGCCGAGGCTATCTTGGTGATGCTCATGTTCGATGTATTGGTGGTCAGAATTGCATGCTTGGGAGCGAACTCATCGCACTCCTTGAATATCTTCTGCTTGAGTTCCATGATCTCCGGAGCTGCTTCGATCATGAAATCCGCGTCTTTAAGCGCATCCTTCAAAACCGTGAAGCCCTTCAGAAGGCCCGTGATCTTGTCCATGGCCTCCTGCGTCATCTTCTGCTTTGCGACCTGTTTGGTAAGGCTGTCCTTGATCTTGCCCATACCCTTGTCGACAAATTCCTGTTTGATGTCGTACATATTGACTTTGTAGCCGGCCATGGCGGCAACCTCGGCGATGCCGTGTCCCATATCGCCGGAACCTACAACCGTGATTGTCTTAATGTCTGCAGCTTTCATTGATCCGTATCTCCTGTATGTTATTTATTTATTCACCCGTGAATTTGGCTTCCCGTTTCTCCATGAAAGCAGTCATTCCTTCCATGGCATCTTTGGACATTCCAACCATGCGCGAGCCCTCCATCTCTATATCAAGGCCCGCCGCCATATTGGTATCCAGGCCCAGCACCACCGCGTTTAAAATCGCCTTGAGGGCGAGCGGGGCCCGCTTGCTCAGCGAGACGGCCATTTCCTTGGCGTCTTTAAGGGTTTCGCCCGGCTTGGACACCTTGTTTAACAGTCCCCAGTCAAATGCCTCTTTGGCATTGATCCTCCTGCCCATGAGAGCGATCTCCAGTGCCCGGGTTTGCCCGATCAGCCTGGGCAGCCTTTGCGTGCCACCCCAGCCCGGTATGATTCCGAGGTTGATTTCGGGCAGTCCCAGTGTAGCCTTCTCGGCATCGACCATCACCCGGAAATGGCAGGCCATGGCCAGTTCAAATCCCCCACCAAGGGCAAATCCGTTGATGGCGGCGACTACCGGCTTGGGTCCCCTCTCGATGCGGCTATAAATCATGTGTCCCAACCTGGGCAACCATATATTCATGGGATCGGCGAAGCTGGAAATATCAAAACCGGCCGAAAATGCTTTTTCACCCCCGCCGGTAATGATAATAGAACGGACAGACTTGTCATTCTCCAGTTCGGCATATGCCTTTCCAAGGTTGTCGATTGCCGCGTAGTTGAACGGGTTTACCGGTGGCCTGTTAAGTGTAATTATTCCGACCGCACCCTCCCTTTCCAGTAAAAGTGTATCGTAAGCCATATGACCTCCTTGATTGTTTAATTTCGCGCTACATTATAACTCAAATCACTAAATCTTTCCCCGCCGGTGCTACCGGTCAGAAATCTCGGTCAAATCACGCGACGGATCTATCGTCCAGCTACCAGTTTTTACCTTTCAACATCAACAATGGTCGTCTTTGACTGGAAATCGGGTAACAGCGTCTTGAGCTGCAGCCCGGCAGTCAACTCGAGTTTATCCATCACCTCGATCAGGTTGTTGACCGCGCACATGTTCATGCCGGGCCGCCACCAGGCACAACTCTCCTCATCGCACAGGCATGTCTCCTTCTTGACAAACCCATCCGCCTCGAGTGTCTTGCTGTTGAATTTCAAGGGGCAATTTAGAATTCTCTGCTTCGGCAATTCTTTACCTCCCTTCTAGATTTTGCAGATAGTTGCTCGACTGTCTCCAGTATATAATCAATAATAGGGCTGATCTGGCATTTCCGGACTATAATTCCCCTCCGCCCAAACAATATTATACACGAGGATGCAACAATTTTTAATTGCATTGATACATTTCATTGTCTATAATAATCGTGAATTTAAGCTGATTTAGTTGGAGGAGGATTTTTATGGCTGATTGTTCTTATCACCCCGGCAAAGATGCTGTAGGAGCATGTGTAAGTTGTGGGAAAATGGTCTGTATCGCATGCAGGACAGAGCTCCAGGAAAAAGTATACTGCCCGGCTTGCGCTAACAAACTATTTATAGCCAAAAGCGACGTGCCTGCTGTTGTTGATACCGCTCCAGCCGTAAAAACAGTTAGCGGCGCATGGTGGCTGCTCGTTATCTTACCCCTGCTCTTCGGCGGCTGGTGCTGGATAGGCGGAATCATCGCCTGGGCGGTCAATAAGGATAAGGACCCCAAGAAGGCCCGGTCCATGCTGATCTGGGGCATCGTTCTAACCGTCATATACATGATTCTCCTGGTAATCTTCATAGCCTTAATCGTGACGGGCTTCCTCATCATGGAAATTCCATGGGAAACGTAATAATCATCAGTCCTCCATTGATACTGCACTAATAATGCTTGCCCCGGTGATACCTTCTGCCGTAGCAGGGGGCGCCGGGGCCTGCTTTATCTTTGCACTACCTGCCGATAGCCTGCGCAATCGATTTGCTGTAACATTACCCTGTTTAACAACGATGGATAGTCAACTTAAAAGGATTGTGGTACTGGGATCAACCGGATCCATCGGGCAACAGACCCTGGATATCGCGCGCGCCTTCCAGAATAAATTACAGGTGACAGGGCTGGCCTGCGGAAACAACACAGGCCTTTTCTTAAAACAGGTCAGAGAATTCAACCCACGGCTTGCATATTGTGCAGCGAGTGTCCACCTGCCGGCAGGCGTGCTGCGGGCTAGCATGGAGGAGATGGCCGCTTATCCTCAAGCAGATATGGTTATCGTTGCCACCACGGGCAAGGCCGGCCTGTCGCCGGCCATAGCCGCCCTTCAGGCTGGAAAGACGGTGGCTATCGCCAATAAGGAGATACTGGTCATGGCAGGGGCGCTGTTAAAGCAACTTGCCGCACGGCATAAGGCCGCCATCCTGCCGGTAGACAGCGAACACAGTGCAGTCTGGCAGTGCCTGCAGGGAGAAGCACCGGAGATCTCCAGGCTTCTTCTGACAGCCTCAGGCGGGCCTTTCATAGGCTGGCCCGTCGAAAAGCTGCACGGGGTAACGGCGGCGCAGGCTCTAAATCACCCGACCTGGAAAATGGGAAAAAAGGTGACCGTGGATTCAGCCACGCTTTTCAACAAAGGCCTTGAGGTGATCGAAGCGCACTGGCTGTTTAACCTGCCCTTCGATAAGATAGAGGTCGTCATACACCGGCAGAGCGTCGTCCACTCGATGGTGGAGTTCAGGGACGGCTCTGTCAAGGCGCAGTTGAGCACTCCCGATATGCGCCTGCCTATTCAATACGCGCTCTTTTACCCCGAACGCATGCATAACCCCGGCATACAGCCACTGGATTTCAAGAAAGCACATAACCTCACATTTGAGCCGGTTGATTTTGCAGAGTACCCCTGCCTCAAGCTCGCCGTAAACGCAGGTAAGCTCGGAGGCACCTACCCAACGGTATTGTGCGCAGCGGATGAGACAGCCGTTAACCTGTTTCTTAACAATAGTATCTCATTCACAGAAATTGCTACAATAATAGAGAAGACCCTGGATATGCACAGGCCGGTTTCGAATCCCGGGCTTGAGGATATTCTCCGGTCAGACAAATGGGCATGTGAAACAGCCCTCAAAGCAGCAAGGAAGGATATTTAATGTTATTAACCATAGTTGTATTCTTAGCACTGCTGATAGTGCTTATCCTCACTCACGAGATCGGTCACTTTGCCGCCGCCAAGATGTCAAAGGTCAAGGTTGAGGAATTCGGCCTGGGCCTGCCGCCCAAAATCTGGGGTTTTAAATACGGCGAGACTATTTACTCTATTAACGCCATCCCTTTCGGCGGCTTCACACGCCTCTTGGGGGAAGAAGACCCTACAACGCCGGGTAGCCTGGCCAGCAAGAGCATCGGCGCCAGGATATTCGTCCTCAGCGCCGGATCCCTATTGAATATACTGTTGCCCATTATACTGTTTACCATCAGCTTTATGATCCCACATGACGTTACGGTTGAGAACGTATTGATCAAGGAGGTGGCCGCGGGTTCGCCCGCTCAAACGGCGGGCATCCAGGCAGGCGACAGGATAGTAGAGGTTAACGGGCATACTATAAAAAACCGGGCCGACCTGAGTTATCAAATACAGTTGAATCTGGGCAATAATACGGCCATGGTCATCCAGAAGCCCGATGCCAGCCAGCAAGTCGTATCTGTAACTCCGCGCTGGGCCCCCCCACAGGGCCAGGGCGCCACCGGGGTCGTGCTTACCTCGTCCGACACCACGACTGTTGTCGAATCCATGCCTTTCTGGCAGGCGCTGCCCGGTAGCGTTATACATAGCTGGGAGATCCTGGTGCTCTTTAAAAATGAGGTTATGAGCTGGTTTGTCAGGAGCACCGGACCGCAGCTGGCGGGACCCATAGCCATTGCACAGCTGACCGGAGAGGTTATAAAGGCGGGGGTCAGTCCGCTGCTGGAGTTTGCCGCCCTCATCAGTATTAACCTGGGTATATTTAACCTGCTCCCCATACCCGGGCTGGACGGTGGAAGGCTTGTTTTCGTACTGCTTGAATGGGCCAGGAGAGGCAGGAGGATCTCGCCTCAAAAAGAGGGGCTGGTTCACATGATAGGCTTCCTGGCAATGATATTGCTTATCCTGGTCATCAGCTATTTTGACATAGCCCGCATCATACGTGGAGAAAGCCTGCTGCCTTGAAGAAACTTCGGGTATCCAGGTCAATAAGGGTTGGGAACGTGATCGTAGGCGGCGGCGCCCCCGTATCGGTTCAGTCCATGTCCAAAACAGATACGCGGGATGTACTTTCCACTGTAAACCAGATCAGAGAGCTGGAAGAGTGCGGCTGTGAAATAATCCGCGTGGCGGTACCTGACCACGAGGCCGCGGCAGCCATCAAGGAGATATGCAAAGGCATCTCCATACCACTGATTGCCGATATCCATTTCGATTACCGCCTGGCTCTGGCAGCCATGGCCAGCGGCGCTGACGGGCTGCGCCTCAACCCCGGCAATATACGAGACAAACAGCAGATTAAAAAGGTAGTGGCCGCAGCCAAAGCAAGAGAGGTGCCCATACGCATAGGCGTAAATTGCGGCAGCCTTCCACCGGGCAAAAAGCCCGGCAGGTCAATCGCAGCTTACATGGTTGATATGGCCATGGAACAGGTGAATCTGCTTGAGAGCATGGGATTCGACCTGATCAAGATAGCGCTCAAAGCCTTCGACGTGCCCACAGCCATCGAGGCTTACCGCAGTATCGCCAGGAAGACCGTGTACCCTCTGCACCTGGGCATCACTGAGGCCGGCCTTCCTTGCACCGGCATAATCAGGAGCGCAGCCGGGATCGGCATACTCCTGTATGATGGCATCGGCGACACCATCAGGGTATCGCTCAGCGCACATCCCCGCGAAGAGGTATTCACCGCTTACGAAATCCTTAAATCACTCAATCTGCGCCAGCGGGGACCGGTGCTCATAAGCTGCCCTTCCTGCGGGAGAAGCGAGTCTGATATCGTCGGCCTGGCCACAAAGATCGGCAATTACCTTCAATCAGTGAACAAGCCGGTCAAGATTGCTGTAATGGGCTGCGTGGTCAACGGGCCGGGGGAGGCAAAGGCAGCAGACGTCGGTATTGCCTGCGGAAAAGGTAAGGGCGCCATCTTTAAAAAAGGCCGGATTATCCGGAGCGTCAAAGAGAGCGAATATCTGCGAGTCCTGATAGAGGAGATCGACGGCCTCTAATATTTTATAGCCTGGAGCCATGCCGGATCACCTGCGCCTTTTTATTCAGGATGAAATATTCTAAAATGGGCTACTAGTTTAACTTGAGGGGATAAGAATATGCGTTTTTCCAGATTATTGGGCAAGACATTAAAGGAGGCCCCGTCGGACGCCGATTGTGCCAGCCACCGGCTGCTGGTACGGGCCGGTATGATACAGCAGGTTGCCACAGGAGTGTATTCTTATCTGCCCCTCGGCTGGAGGGTGTTGAAGAAGATCGAGGATATCATCCGGGGCGAGATGGACAGCGCGGGCGGGCAGGAGCTGATGATGCCGTCACTTCAGCCAATTGAGCTATGGGAGAAATCAGGCCGGCTGCCCTCTTTTGATAAGACCCTCTTCAAGGTAACTGACCGCAAAGAACACACGCTGGCACTTGGCCCGACTCACGAGGAGGTGATCACAGACCTGGTTAGGCGCTCAGTACAGAGCTACCGCGACCTTCCGCAACTTTTATATCAGATCCAGAACAAATTCAGGGACGAGCCGCGCCCCAGGGGAGGCCTCCTGCGTGTGCGCGAATTCATCATGAAAGACCTCTACAGCTTCGATATTGATGAAGACGCCCTGGATGAGAGCTATAGGAAGATGGTACAGGCCTATAAAAATATATTTGCCAGGTGCGGCCTTCCTGCTGTAATGGTGGAGGCTGACAGCGGCGCTATCGGGGGCAAGGCCTCCCATGAATTCATGCTGATAGCCCCCAGCGGGGAAGACCAGGTCATCTATTGCACACAGTGCGGCTACGCCGCCAACGCCGAGAAGGCCACCAGTGTTAAGATATCTGCGCCTGCGGCAAAACCCCTGGCTGTAGAGGAGGTCTCCACGCCGGGACTCACGACTATCGAGGAGGTGGCCAAATTCCTGGGGGTCAGTGCAGAACAGACGCTGAAATCGGTATTTTACGTCGCCGACGCAGCAATTGTTTTTATCGTCATCCGGGGTGACCTGGATGTAAACGAGGTTAAACTGAAGAACCTTTTAAAATGCAACGACTTGCACATGGCTACCGAAGCTGAGACACGGGAGGCCGGGCTGGTAGCAGGCTACGCCTCAGCTATCGACTTAAAAGGTCATCGCGTGGTAGCCGATGACTCGATCAAGCTGGGCGGAAATTTCGTGGCGGGCGCCAATAAGCCGGATGCACATCTGAAAAACGTTAATTATCCCCGCGATTTCAAGGTCGATACCATAGCCGACATAGCAATAGCCCGGGAAGGAGACCGGTGCCCGAAGTGTGACGGCAAACTTCACTCTCAACAGGGCATAGAGGTAGGCCATGTCTTCAAACTGGGAACTTTTTTAAGCGAGCGATTGGGCGCATATTACCTGGATAAAGACGGCGCCAGCAAGCCCACAATAATGGGATGTTACGGCATCGGTGTGGGACGGCTGCTGGCGGCTGCGGTTGAGCAAAACCATGACGACAAGGGGATAATCTGGCCGCTGCCGATAGCCCCCTTCCAGGTCTGCCTGTGCCCGCTGAAAATCGAGGACGCTGCGGTCATGCAGGCCTCTGAAAAACTGTACGCCGAATTGATATCCGCTGGAATAGAGGTGCTGCTGGATGACCGGCCGGAATCGCCGGGGGTGAAGTTCAACGACGCCGACCTGATCGGCATACCGCTGCGAATTGTGATCAGCGCGCGTACGCTGCAAACCAACAGCATCGAAGTTAAATGGCGTAGGGAAAAACAGGCTGCTATCATACCGTTGGAAGGACTGGTTGACGCAGTCAGGAACCTTGTGAAATCAGGCGATATCGGTTAAGCGCCGCCAGGCATTTTACAGCTATCGCCCCCGAGGGAAAAACTGGTATCGAGTGAGCTTCGAGCCATTCTATGATAGGTGTATCGAAGCGGAGCATATGAGGGGGCCAGACAACCAGCGGCTTGCCTTTCTGCGGGGCTGCCAGGAAGGGCGGGCAGAACATCTCGGGGTCGATGGGGAAGACCGGCGGAGGAAGCTGAACCGCGATACAGTCTACATTCTCATCATCGGCCATGGCCTCGATGAAGTCGCCGTGGTTGTTGTTGAAAGAGCTGAAGGTATAGATGATGCCGAAGTCGTAAGGATTCAGCTCTATCTCCCAGGCAGGGAAGGTCTTATGCAACCTTTCATAGCTCGATTGCCCCGGCTTAGCCAAGACCAAACCGTTTTGATAGATAGTATCAGTGGCCAATACGGCCTCACCACCGGGGAAAGTGGCGAGTGCGACACGGTTACCTCCGGGGACCGGGAGATAGGAAAAAGCCTTGGCCAGATAGAGAAAATCGTCCAGCGTATCGGCCTTGATAGCCCCTGCCTGTCTTAAAGCCGCTTCGAAAACCAGGTCGTTACCATGCACCAGCGATCCCGTATGCGACATGGCCGCCTTCGCGCCGGCTTCGGTCCTTCCGCCTTTTAGAACTATTACGGGCTTCCTGGGCGTTGTTTGCTTAAGAAGGTCGAAGAACCTGCGTCCGCCGCCCTTGATGGATTCAAAATGAATGCAGATGACCCTGGTCTCGGGGTCCTGAGACAGGTACTCCAGGGCATCGACCTCATTAATGTCCATCTTGTTGCCGAGATCGATCAACTTGGCGACTCCGAGATGGAAATCCATCATTATCCAGTTGAAGCGTGGTTCATACATTCCGGACTGGAAGATGAACGAGACTTTGCCGGAGGGAA
>Ga0268278_1001758_pt1 | contig 12153 bp, 17 predicted proteins | sample saktaG_3_FD_190135 | JGI IMG/M metagenome (GOLD analysis project Ga0268278, IMG submission 190135) | Saline water microbial communities from Sakinaw Lake, British Columbia, Canada - sak_2010_1_5_55m | ecosystem: Environmental > Aquatic > Non-marine Saline and Alkaline > Saline ... | reverse complement strand
TTACTCCTTTCATCCATTCTTCTATCATAATCTTCCTGTGTTTCACACTCATGATATTGATGTCCCATGAAAGATTACATACCCTTAACTTTAAAAACTTTTAGAAAAGCCATTATTTTTCCCCATGTGCCCTTTACGGAAAGTTTATAAACCAAATTTTCAAATAAGTTATACCAATGACTGACCTAAAGTCAGGAGGGCTACGTTCTCATTGGAAATTAAATTAATCAAACAAAAAAATGGCATCAGTATACGATATTGTTGAAAAAGCTAGAAAGACTGGAAAAATTGACAAAGGCATCAATGAAGTAACAAAAGCTATAGAGAGGGGAGTTGCAAAACTCGTTGTTGTTGCTTCCGATGTTGAGCCAAAAGAAATTACACAGCATATCCCAATTCTTTGTAAAGAAAAAGGGATAAAATTTGTGGAAGCAGATTCAAAAGAAAAGCTTGGAATTTCAGTTGGCATAAGTGTTAAATGTTCCGCAGTCGCTGTAATTGAAGCAGGCGAAGCTAAATTAGACACATTAAAGTAATTGTTACTTAATCATTCATAATAGAAAATGGCAAAACAACAAAGAGAAAAAGAACAAAGTCAAGACAAATCATCAGGAACAAAAGGCTCTGAAAAAATTATGGAATCCAGTGGAGCTGTTCCAGGAATAGTCGAGGCAATAGTTGGAAGAACAGGAACAAGAGGAGAGATAACACAGGTTAAATGTCGTGTTCTCCAAGGAAGAAATAAAGGAAAATCAATGAGAAGAAATGTTAGAGGGCCAATAAAGAAAAGAGACATTCTAATGCTTAGAGAAACAGAAATCGAAGCAAGAAGATTAATGAACAGAGTATCAAAGGGGGCCTTTAGTTAAAATGAACATCAGTGGAAAATACGAAGGTGAAAGAAGAAGCGGAAGAAGACAAATTCCTATAAAAATTCAGCCAGAGTATCCTTTAAATGTAAGATGTGACAATCGAACAACAGATCCCAATGATGTCAACCCAATTCTAGAAATTTATCATCCTCTGTTTGGGTCTCAATGGGTTATGGGAGGAAAAGCATAATGCCAAGATGTAGTTTTTGCAAAGAGCAATATGAATTTCCAAGAGGAATAACCGTGGTTCAGAAATCTGGAGAGGTAAAATATTTTTGTTCGAGCAAATGCAGAAAAAATTCTCAGATGGGCAGAGATAATAGAAAGGCAAAGTGGGTAAAGAAATCCATAATCTCAAAAGAAGAAGCAGCCAAAAGAGTTGATGCAAAAAACTTAAGAGAATCTAAGAAATAACTCTACAAAAAGTTTAAAAACGATTTAATTCTCATTTTAGTATAATAAAATAAAAAATGGTTCCAACAAGAGTTTTTTTTACAAAAGGAGTTGGTGTTCACAAAGACAGACTCGCATCTTTTGAACTTGCATTAAGACAAGCGGGAATAGAAAAATGTAATATTGTATGTGTCTCCTCTATATTTCCACCTAATTGCAAAATGATTTCAAAAGAAGAAGGATTAAAAGGCTTAAGTGCAGGAGAGATAACTTTTTGTGTAATGGCAAGAAGTGAAACAAATGAACCAAACAGATTGGTCGCGGCTTCAATAGGGTTAGCAGTTCCTAAAGACAATAACAATTACGGATATTTATCAGAACATCACGGATTTGGAGAAACATCAAAAAAAACAGGAGAATATGCAGAAGATCTTGCAGCAACAATGCTTGCAACAACACTAGGAGTAGAATTTGATCCAGATTCGAGCTGGAATGAAAGAGAACAAGTTTACAAATCATCCGGGCATATTTTCAAGACAACAAATACAACTCAATCTGCAGAAGGGAATAAGGATGGTTTATGGACAACTGTAATTTCTGTTGCTGTTCTTTTGCCTTAAGCTATAAATCTTATATCTATTAATTTTATTAATAAATCATTTTCTATAGCTAAAACTTCCCTAAGATGACGAGCAGTTGCTAAATTTCCTTCCAGATCATCAGTTGCAGAGGGGCTGTAGGTCTTTTGTAATGCTAAAAATCTTTGTGTTTCAATATCTCCTTCATCTTATATTTTTAACCATTAAATAATCGAGCTAATTAAGTTAAATGTTTCAATATATTTAAATAAGTAAGAGGATTATACTATCTATGATAAGGGATAATCTAAAAGAGGGAGTTATAGCAGGTATTGGATTAAGTCTTGCAATAGGGATAATTCTTTGTTTTATACTAAAACCCACATTTAGCTCAATAATATTCATATTATCTCTCGCATTATTGCCTGGCTTTTTTATTATATCTATCTGGTACTTATATAGATTAAGCAAAGAGAAAATTTCTAAAACAAGTAATTCTCAGAAATTTGATTGGGGGGTTGAAATTAATCTTAAAAAACTGCAGATTATTCACAACAGATATTCTTCAATGATTCAGACTGCAGGAATATTAGCAATAGGAAGCTTTTTCTCAATGGTCTTTTTAGTAAAAGACTTTCCTTTATGGGGAACTGGACACCAGATATTCTTTCCAATTAGCACGATTTTATTCATTTTTTCACTCCACCTTGCTTTTAGGTGGTGGATTTCTATGAGAGAAGATTTTCAGCATTTAAAATTTCAAAATCTCAAAGATAACCCTAATTAATCAGTTTTTCCGACGACAAATCAATAAAAAGATTTATAAAGGCAGTTGATTAATTTTACATATAAAGAGATAAGCTTGCTTATTAATTTGGTAATAAAATAAATAAAAGAGTGAAAATATATGGCTAAAGACGAAGAAGATAATTATTCTGCAAAAGACATCAAAGTTCTAGAAGGCTTAGAAGCAGTTCGGAAACGTCCCGGAATGTACATAGGCAGCACAGATAAGTATGGTCTCCATCATATGGTCTATGAGGTGGTTGATAATTCTGTAGATGAATGCCTAGCTGGAGTATGCACAGCAATCAATATTTCAATCAATAAAGACGGTTCTGTAACAGTTGAAGACAACGGGCGAGGAATGCCTGTTGATATGCACCCAGTTTACAAAAAACCAGCTATGGAAATAATTGTAACAAAACTTCACGCAGGAGGAAAATTCGATAATAAAGCATATGCTGTTTCAGGAGGCCTACATGGGGTAGGTATTTCTGTTGTTGCAGCACTATCAAAAAAAATGACTGTTCAGGTAAAAAAACAAGGAAAGATTCACGAACAAAGTTACAAAATTGGAGTTCCAATGGGCGATATGACTATCTTAGGAGAATGTCCCAAATCCGAAACAGGAACAAAGGTCACATTCATTCCAGACCCTGAAATATTCTCAGTAGTTGATTTTGACTATAATACTCTAGCAACAAGGTTCAGAGAAACATGTTTTTTAAATGCAGGACTAAAAATCAATTTTAAAGATGATAGAACTGGAAAAAAGGATGAATTTCATTATCAAGGAGGATTAGTCGAATTTGTAAATTGGTTAAACAGAACAAGAAAAGTTACACTCCATAAACCTATTTACTTTAAAAGAAATGAAGCGGAGACAGTTGTTGAGATAGCTCTTCAATATTCTGAGTCATATAATGAAAATATTCAGGGTTTTGTAAATACAATTAATACAATAGAAGGCGGAACCCATGTTATTGGATTTAAAACAGCATTAACAAGAGTGATAAATGACTACGGAACAAAGCAAAATATCCTTAAGAAAGGCGAAAAATTAACTGGAGATGATGTTAGAGAAGGTCTTACCGCAGTAATCTCATTAAGAATGAAAGAACCTCAATTTGAAGGACAGACAAAAACAAAACTAGGAAATAGTGAAATCAAAGGAGTTTTAGATTCACTAGCATCTACCGCTTTGTCAGAATTTTTTGAAGAAAATCCAGCAGTTGCAAAGAAGATAACACAAAAAGCACTATCTGGACTAAAAGCCAGAGAAGCAGCAAAAAGAGCAAAAGAATTGGTAAGAAGAAAAAATGCTCTAGGCGGCGCAGGACTCCCAGGAAAATTAGCAGATTGTTCCTCAAAGAAGAAAGAAAAAACAGAATTGTATATTGTTGAAGGACAATCAGCAGGTGGAACTGCAAAAGGAGCAAGAGATAAGGAATTCCAAGCTATTCTACCACTAAAAGGAAAAATTCTAAATGTTGAGAAATCAAATCCCGCAAAAGCACTATCCTCTGAAGAAATCTCGAATCTATTAACCGCGATAGGAACCGGAGTTGGAGAATCCTTTGATATTTCTAAATTAAGATATAATAAAATAATCATAATGACTGATGCAGATGTAGATGGACAACATATCAAGACATTATTACTAACATTATTCTTTAGATATATTCCTCAATTAATTGATGCTGGAAATATCTTTGTTGCCGTTGCACCATTATACAAGGTAAGAAAAGCAAGCAAAGACTACTATGTCTATTCAGATGATGAATTAAAGAAGACACTGGCAGGAATTTCTGGAAAACCAGAGGTTTCAAGATTTAAAGGTCTTGGAGAAATGAATGATTCACAATTGTGGGACACGACAATGAATCCTAAAACAAGAATCATGAAACAAGTCACTGTTGAAGATGCCGTTGAAGCAGATGAAACATTTTCAATTCTAATGGGTGATGCAGTTGGTCCAAGAAGACAGTTTATCGAAGAAAACGCACAATATGCGGAGGTTGATTTGTAATGGGAGAAAAGAAACTACCAACACTTGCAAAAGTTCTTGAAATAACGTTATTTTTAATCGGCATTATTTTCATCTTTGTTTCTGCATTTTTATTTATTGGAGGGGATTTGGGCCATAATACCGAATTTATTAGAGCTTCAGGGGGGATATTTTTATTAGGAATGTTTACAATCATTAGTTCTATATTTGTATTAAAAAGAAAAAATTGGGCAAGATGGGCTCAGGTGATATTATTGGGAATCTATTTAATGATATATCTTATCTATCTTAGTATAATAATTATCATTATCTATCTTTTACCAATATTTATCTTGGGAATATTAATGTTAATTTACCTTCTCTTCAGCAAAAAACTCAAGGAGGCATTCAACTAATGGCAGATGAAAATAAAAAAATGGACGTTTTATATTCATATGCAGAACCAGCTCAATTTCATAATCATTATTTAATCTATGAAATTGGAAAAGAAAAATCAAGATTAAGTGTTTTTGATGGAAACGAGGAACTTTATGAAGTTATTATTAATACTCCCAAAGATTGCAGAGGAAAAATATTGAAATTAGGATATATTGAAGATGAATTAATAAATAAATTAGTTTTAAAAGAAGCTGCATAATGAAACCCCTAAAACAACAAATCCAGCAACAAGAGCAATCAGAAAAACCAATACAAGTTTACGTCTGCCCAAACTGCCAGAGCACAGATGTTGGTTACATCTTTAAACTTACAAACTTATTCGGAGTAATTCCAAGAATGCAATGTAAAAAATGCAATTACGAAGCAGCAATGTTCCCTCAATGGATAATTGACAAAAAGAAACTAACCGAATTAAAAAGCAGACCATTAAAAAATAAGATAAAACATAAAAACAAAATAAGGAGAAGAAAATGAAAAACTGGATAAAATTAGCACTATACGGAGCATTAGTAGGATTAATAATAGGCATTATCCACTTTATTTTTCCAAATTATGCTTTATTCCGATTATCCCTTCCTTTAAGTTTTATCTATACTCCATTAATAAAACTCCTATTAAAACAGTTCACATTAATACAATCAATGAGTATCTTTTATCTAATAGCACTTATAATTGAAGGATTCATTATTGGAGCAATAATAAGCTTATTAAAAAGAGTAATTAAAAATCCAACTAAAGATCAGAAACAAAAGAATAAAAGAGTGAAAAAATCTAAAACTAAAAAAGGCAAAAGAAAATGAAAAACATAAATAAGAATATAATAAAGGCCATATCAGTCTTAGTATTTATATTTGGGATTTCATTTCTAGTTTCTTCCATCTATGGCCTATACTCACTAATCACAATGTTCTCAACCTTTTCTGCTAGCCTTCCTGAAGCAATTATGTATCTCTTATGGAACACTGTTGCAGGAGTTTTCTTTATTTATCTTTCAATAGGTATCTGGAAAAAGAAAAACTGGGCAAGAATTTCAGTGATACTACTATCGGCAGTCAATCTATTTGATGGCTTAAGTTCCATGATAATAAGTCTAATAAGAAACAGCTCTGAAACATGGATTTTATGGTTAAATCTTGTAATACTAATAATAGAACTATTAATAATCTACACCCTTTTACTCAATAAAAAAATCAAAAAGGAGTTTAGAGCATGACACCTGAAGAAGAACAGAAACTAAAAGAAGACCTAGCAAAAAAGAAAGAAGAAATGAAAGAGAACATTGAAGCTAAGGAACTTATTAATGCTGAAGTCTCAACTGAAATGAGAAAAGCATATATTGATTACGCTATGTCCGTTATTGTTGCAAGAGCATTACCAGCTGCTGAAGATGGATTAAAGCCAGTTCACAGAAGAATATTATGGGCAATGCATGAGATGGGCCTTCAATCAAATAAGCAGACCAAAAAATCGGCAAGAATTGTTGGAGATACGATGGGTAAATATCACCCTCATGGTGATATGGCTATTTATGACTCTTTAGTAAGAATGGCTCAAGATTTCTCATTAAGATATCCTTTAGTAAAAGGCCAAGGTAACTTTGGTTCAATGGATGGAGACCCTCCGGCAGCTATGAGGTACACCGAAGCAAAAATGAATAAGATATCTGACGAACTTTTGATGGATATTGACAAAAAAACTGTAAAAATGCTTCCTAACTTTGATAACTCACTTGAAGAACCTGAAATCCTTCCCGGAAAGCTTCCAAATCTTCTATTAAATGGTTCGTCAGGAATTGCAGTAGGTATGACAACAAACATGCCGCCCCATAACCTTAATGATGTGTGTGATTCAATAATCGCTTATATTGAAAAGCCAGAAATTGAACTGGACAAATTGATAGATATAATCAAAGCACCAGACTTCCCAACAGGAGGTTTTGTTTCTGGTGAAATAAAAGCAATATACCGGGAAGGAAAAGGAAAACTAACATTGAGAGGCAGAGTAAAAATTGAAACACCGAAAACCACAATAGGAAAATTAAAGATAGTCATAACAGAAATTCCGTATCAAGTAAACAAATCCAGCCTTGTAGAAGAAATTGCGAATCTTGTAAAAGATAAAAAACTTCCAGATGTCTCAGATATAAGGGATGAGTCCGCCAAAGGTAAAGTTCGTATTGTAATAGAACTAAGAAAAGACGCAGATGAAAAATTTACACTAAATAGATTATATAAATATACAAGACTCCAATCAAGATTTGATGCAATAATGCTTGCCCTTGTAAACGGACAACCAAAACTGCTTAATTTAAAGCAAATAATTGAGACTTATGTAAAACACAGGCAGAAAATTATCAGAAAAAGAATAGATTTCGATTTGGATAAAGCGGAAAAAAGAGTCCATATTGTTGAAGGATTATTAATTGCACAAAAGAACATTGATGAAGTAATAAAACTGATTAAAAGATCATCGGGAGTTACTCAGGCATCTGAAGAACTACAAGCAAAATTCAAATTAAGTCTAAAACAAGCCCAAGCCATATTAGAAATGAAGTTATCTTCATTAACTTCTCTTGAATTTGAAAAATTAAGCAAGGAAGAAAAAGAGCTAAGAGAATTAATTGAAAAATTAAAACTAATCCTAAATGATGAAAATGAAATTTTAAAGATAATAAAGTCTGAATTAAAAGAAATTAAGAGAGACTATGGCGACGAAAGAAAAACAACAATATCCGGAAGTGTGAAAGAATTTGAAGAAAAAGATTTAGTTGATAAAAAAGAAGTTGTTGTTACTATCACTGACAAGGGTTACATAAAAAGAATTGACCTGAAACAATACAAGGAACAAAATAGAGGCGGAAAGGGAGTAATCGGGACTGAACTGGCAACAGGAGATTTTGTAAAAGATATGCTTACATGCTCAACTCATGATTACCTTATGTTCTTCACCACTAGAGGAAAGGTCCACTGGTTGAAGGGATATGAAGTTCCAGAAATTGCAAAATACGGAAAGGGAAAAGCGTTAATCAACATGCTTTCATTAAAAGATGAAGAAGTTACATCAGTCATCTCTGTAAAACAGTTCGAAGATTATCTCATTATGGCAACTAAGAATGGAATTGTAAAGAAAATTGAGATGAAAGAATTCTCAAGCCCAAGAATGGGTGGAATAAAAGCGATCAACTTAGAAGGAAAAGATGACACTTTAATTGCAGTAAAACCAATAAAAGAAAAGCAAGAAGTCCTATTAGTAACAAAGCAAGGTCAAGCCTGCAGATTTAACAGCAAAGATGTAAGACCTATGGGCCGTTCATCATATGGTGTCACAGGAATAAAATTAAACAAAGGAGACTCCGTTGTTTCAATAGAAGTTCTTCCCCTTGAAAGTCCAGAAAAATCATCAATATTAACAATAACAAAAAAAGGCTACGGAAAAAGAAGTGCAATTGAAGATTACAGGTTAACATCAAGAGCCGGAAAAGGAGTAATCAACCTAAGGGTTACGGACAAAACTGGAGAAATAATTACTTCACAAAGTGTAAAAGAAGATGATACAATAATTGTAACAACAGCAAAAGGCATTGTAATCAGAACAAATGTCACAGATATTAGAATAATGGGCCGAGCAACTCAAGGAGTGAGAATTATAAAACTCCATGAAGGCGATTTAGTTACAGATTTGGCCACAGTTCCTGTTGTTGAAGGTGAAGAGTAAAACTATCGTTATTTCCTAACCTGCTTACTAAAAACAACCACATTAGGCGTCTTTCCGATATTAGCAAAAGGATTCTTTAAGATAAACAGATTAAGAACAACATTCAAGCAATAAGCAACAAAAACATAAATCAAGCTATCAACAAGTAGGCCCCCTATTTTTATTGGAATTTCCTCTGCATTCTCCAAATTCAACACAAAAAAAACCATAGGCAAACCAATCTCTAGTTTTATATCAAGTTTCCCGGATAAAAGAGCACTAACTGGAAAGTTAAAAGCACCAATAATAACCATTAGAATAAATATCATTCCAATAAGGTACCCCATTATTTTTGAAGGATAAAGCTCTTTTGGAATCTGTTTCACAAATTCGTCCCAAGTAAATTTGTCCGCTTTGTAATACTGGTTTTGTTTTCCAGGACTGTTTTTTATACCCCTCGGATTATCAGCAACATCAGTATCCCCAAGATAATTAGTACCCACCACCTCATTTGCCATATTACTTAATAGTTTTAGTTTTTATAAATGTTATTGATAATTAACTTAATTAGAAGCAAGAGAGTCAACTAGTTCTCTGTCTAGGGTATGAATTATTCTTGGTCTTATTCTTCTATCTTGGAGTGTTACAGCAACCATTTGCGGAGATACCTTAAATGTTTCTAAAATTATCCTACAAGCCTTTCTTAATTGGCTAGCTGCATTTTTCTAATATTATCCCCACTTTTGACTTCGCATAGGTATACTTGTCCAAATTCATCATGGGGAATAAGAACCAAGTCAGTAGTTATAGAGTCCTCCCCTCCTGTAAATTTGACATCTCGATATGAATAATACTTTCCTTTTATATTTATTAGTGAAGAATCCTTTGCAATATTGTCAGACAATCTTTCATGAGGCTTATAAGTACTACTAAGAATAATCTGGTTACTTTCGCAATACTTTCTAAACTCGTCTAAACCCATGAATTTACCACAAAAAAACAGTATTTAATATTTATTATACTTAAAGATAATAGGATTTAGTTAACAAATTTCTTCTAAATCATTTAACTTGTTAATCTTATTTTTGTCAAATCAAATAATCTCTGCTCAATAATCTAATCTTATCCTATTTTTATTTAGCCAATCAGATTATCTCTGCTCAATCTCCTAACCAACTATCCTAAAAATTTATTGGTCAGCAGATTTCGCCAAACCCAATCAATCTCCAATGCCCCTGCAAATTCCTCGCAATCCCAATTGACTCACCCTTTAATGGAACAACTGGAATCTTCAAAGAAAGCTCAGCAACACTATCCTTAATCTTCTTCACTATTCCAACAGTAGTAGAAGTATTAATCGAAAGCATCAGCATTTCCATTGGTTTAAGTTTCTGAACTTCTTCATGTTTCCCTGTTCCAAAAACTTCCCTAAACAAATCATATTTCAAATTAATTGTCTCTGTAATCTCGGGCAACTCTCCTTCAAGAGAGGCAATACAACCAGATAAAGAATCCGCTCTAGTCAAAGAAGTATCAAGTTCAGTCTCAATTGCCAAACTCCCCCCAGGACCAGCCTCTTTAACTTCATGTTCACCTCGATGCATTGAAACAATCTTAGATCTCACCGTCTGATAATAATACTGATTCTGTTTTTTATAAGAATAACCGGGCTTAATTTCAATTACATCTCCAATCTTTAACTTCCCTTGTTTTAATGCTCCTCCCAAAACACCACCATGTAATGTTTCAATAACACTCCCAGGCTTATTAATATCAAAACTTCTTGCAATCAAAAAGATCGGTTTTCCTTCCATCTTCCTTTCATCAATCTTAATTTTGCATAACTCCTCTAAAACTTTATCAAGATTAATACCTTGCTGTGCCGAAACAGGAATCACCGGAGCATTCTCAGCAACAGTTCCTTTTATGAAAGCTTTAATTTTTTTATAACTCTCCATTGCTTGCTCTTTTGTAACTAAATCAATTTTATTCTGAACAATAATTATATTCTTTATCTTCTTAGCCTTCAATGCTACTAAATGTTCCTGAGTCTGTGGTTTAATTCCTTCATTTGCAGCAATAACCAAAATAGCAGCATCCATAATCGCCGCCCCCGAAAGCATTGTAGCCATAAGCATCTCATGTCCCGGTGCATCAACAAAAGTAATATATCTCACTGGTTTCCCTTTACTGTCTTTATCAACAGTCAATTTACCAGATTCATCATAAACAACAGCATCCGCATACCCTAGTTTAATAGTAATTCCTCTCTTCAATTCCTCTGAATGAGTATCTGCCCACTTTCCAGTAAGTTTATACAATAAAGTGGTCTTACCATGATCAATATGTCCAACAATTCCTACATTGATTGTTTCTATTTTTGAAATGTCTTTCATAATTATTCAGGGGAAATTTTGTTTTTAAAGGTTTGTGACAAACCTTTAACTGTTCATTATTAATTTGTCTTGCCCTAGATAAAATCACGCCACAGCTTCTTCAGTCTTTTCACCATAAAAAGCGTCATGGTAAGGAGAATCTTCAAAACCCGTAAAGAGCATTGAAATAAAATCGACTATTCTCATTATCAATTCAAGAGCAACAATAAAAACTAAATAATACGGAATAGTACGAAGAAATAGAGGTATCTGCTGAAATCTTCCAATAAGCAAATCTATTGAAAAAAAATCAGGATCAACAAGCATTAATGCTAGAAGTGCAAAAGGAAGCATCTTTGCCAAATCTCTCGATAAATCCTCTGAAACATAGGAAGTAACCCTTACGGCAGCAATTAATGAAGCCGAGATAATTAAAATAGTTTCAAGACTTTGCGATTTAGAAAGAACCAAAATAAACAGAGCCAATATTGCAAACCAAAAAAATGTAATAATTGGAAGAATTACAATATACTCGATGACATAAAGAATTCCAGCAAAAAATTTCATCAATCCCTCATTCTCAGAATAACTATATTTACTCAAATTAAGATGAATAATATTTTTCCTTGCAAGAAATTTATAAAATTTAAAGACAAATAAAGAATAAATAGAAATTACCGCTGTAAAAAATAATAACATAAACACAAGCCTTACTTCTGGCGACATTCCTGCCGAAAAACTTGCAACAGTTTCCCTCAACCCCTCAATAATCCCCAAGTCCATATCTTAAATATTAATCCAGAGTTTATAAATATTTGTCAAAAATACTTTCTTATCATTTCGTTCTTGAATACTTTCTATCAACATCTATCCTTGCTTCTTTAATTTTGTGATTATAAATTTCCCGAGTATAACTATTTTCAATAAGCCCTACAATTCTTTGAGCTTCATCTATTTTGCACCATCTCTCCAAATAAGCAAGTCCCGGTTGTTCTCTTGCTTGTTCGAGCAAA
>Ga0268278_1001757_pt1 | contig 12155 bp, 12 predicted proteins | sample saktaG_3_FD_190135 | JGI IMG/M metagenome (GOLD analysis project Ga0268278, IMG submission 190135) | Saline water microbial communities from Sakinaw Lake, British Columbia, Canada - sak_2010_1_5_55m | ecosystem: Environmental > Aquatic > Non-marine Saline and Alkaline > Saline ... | reverse complement strand
TGCGTCTTATTGGGCGCCAGCGTTACCTCATGCTGCGCTTCAGCTATGCCTTTGACCCTGAGGATCAGCGGGTGGCTGCCGGTTATCTCGCCCGTGTTGGTGACCGACGCCGTGATGATGACGGGCTGGCCCTGGCGCACGCGCTCAGGTGAGATGGAAAAATTGCTTACCGTGAATGACGGCGGCGCCAGCGGGATGACGGTGAAGAATCCTCCCAGGCCGTCGATATCGGCGTAGTAGTCGCCCGCAGAGTCCTTGATTACAACGAAGCTGGAGGTCTGGCTGGCCCCCGGCGTCAATGTCGTATCGGTGATATTCTCTACCACCCCGCCGACCCGCAGGACAACGCTGTATTTACCTATCTGTGCCCCGTTATTGGAGACGATTATGCTGATATTCACAGGCTCGCCGACTTTAACATTGTTGGGCGTGATGGTGAGATTGCTAACCGAGAATTTGGGCATGCCCATTTGCTGGTAGGGCATCGCCTGCTGAGCCGAAGGCTGCATGGGAGGAGGGTACATGCCTTGCTGTGCCTGTGGTTGCATGAATGGCTGTCCGGCTGAGTGAGGTGCCTGCTGCATGCCCGGAGCGGGTGGCTGCATCATGTGTGGCATGGGCGGTGCAGGTGGTTGCATGCCGAAAGGCATGCCCGGCTGACCGGACGGGGCGCCTGAAATAGGAGGAGGCATGCCGCGGCCCTGTTGCGGGGGCATTGAGGGTGGCATACCCTGTGCAGGCGGTTGTCCAGGGTATTGCTGGCCGCCGGCCTGCGGCATATGAGGCTGAGGTGGATACTGTGGCCCCTGCATGGAAGGTGGGTGCATACCCTGCGGTGATGACGGTGACATGCCCGGCTGCGGCTGCTGCGGATACTGCGGCGGCATCCCCGGCTGGGGCTGTAAAGGAGGCTGCATTCCCATCGCTGCCTGAGGCTGACCCGGCTGCTGCATGCCCGGCGGCATGCCCGGCATGGGCATATCGTAGGGTGAGCCGTGTTGCCCGGGGCCCTGCATACCCATGGGCATGCCTTCAGGCATGCCCGGTTGCTGCATGCCCGGCCTGGCCATTTGACCGGGGAATGGATAAGCGTCAGGAACCCCCGGTTGTCCGGGTTTACCTTTACCCCTGGCCTGTTTCTTGCCCATGTCGGGCTGGGCGCCGGCCTTTGCTTTTCTGGACGGTTTGGTTACCACCAGAACGATCAACATTACAATTACGCCCAGGACAATGCCGAAAAACCCCCAGAGGTAAGGAGGAAACATGTCAAAGAATGAGCCGCCCTTAACTGTAAAGAAACCCTGCAGGTTTCCCACCTTTACATCATTGCTGCCGGAAGTCTGCGCGGTGACGGTAAACACTATATCCTCGCTCTCGGCAGGCGCCAGAGTCAGCTGTTTAGCAGTGCCGGCCGGGTTGCCGTTTACCTTTACTACAAGTGGATACGTCAAATCGAAGGGGCTGTCGTTGGTTGCCTTGACCTTTATGGTGACCACCTTTCCCTGCTCCACCTCTGTGGGTGAGATGAATGGGACGCCCTTAGACAGGGTCAGGCCGTCGGGTAGGTCGGTGGCATTATCAGCAGCAGCGTATGATGCCGACAGTAGAGAAGGCCCGGTATATACCGGGCTGATGAGGCTAACTCCCTGACCGGCAAACAAATTGCTGTCCGCATTTACGCTACAGGGCAGCAAAACAGCTGTTAATATCAGCAGCGCAATCGGTAACGATATTAGCATCCTTCTCATTAATATATAGCCTCCAATTAATTTACCGCATGCAACCTGATAATACTCTACTCTAAAATCAAGTGTAAATCAATAGTGTTTAGCTGCCGTGGCCATTTTCAATTACATGCAATCGCTCTTCGTCGAGCCCGAAGTAATGAGCTATCTCGTGTTTAACGGTTTTGACGATTTCCCGCTTTATATCTCCGGCCGAACGGCACTGCGCTTCCAGTGGCTTTTGAAAGATGGTTATCCTGTCAGGCAGCACCAGGTTATAGCTCTGGTCACGGTGTGTAATCGGGGTGCCCTCGTACAACCCCAGGAGCTCGTACCTGTCCCTGAGCCCCACGCTTTTCAGTTGTTCCCTGCTCGGCCAGTCTTCCACGAAGACTTCCACGTTGTCAAGCAATTCTCCGAATTCTGCTGGCAGGCCGGATACGACCTCGGCCACCAGTTCTTCGAATTTCTCTCTCTGCATATTTTCCTGTTCCGTTGATTTATGATATCAATTTTTCGAGGTGGCGGCATAAAATACTTTGGGGCGGGTTTTTAAACCCGCCCGAAGCACGCCGGGTGCAGCTAAAGCTACGCCTCTGCATTATATTGACGATCGAAGGCATAGGGGCTAAAATTCTGTCTATTATGATATCTGCTAGACACTATAATCCACAAGAAATCGAGAGGAAATGGCAGGATAAGTGGGCGAAAGACCGTTTATATGAGGTCAGGGAGGACGATCCGAGGCCCAAGTTCTACGCGCTGACCATGTTCCCTTACACCTCTGGCGATTTGCATATCGGCCACTGGTACGCCATGGCCCCTTCCGATGTATATGCAAGGTACAAGATGATGAGGGGATTCAACGTCATGCATCCGATGGGCTTCGATGCATTCGGCCTTCCGGCCGAGAACAAGGCCATTGCCACCGGCGTCAATCCGGCCGAATGGACCATGAAAAATGTCGAGAATATGCGACGCCAGCTGCGTAGCATCGGCGCCGTCTATGATTGGAGCCGTGAGGTCATAACCTGCCGGCCTGAATATTATAAATGGACCCAGTGGTTTTTCCTCAAGCTGTATCAGGCAGGGCTGGCCTATCGAGGCAAGGCGGCGGTAAACTGGTGCCCTTGCTGCCAGACCGTGCTCGCCAATGAGCAGGTGGTTGGAGACGGCCTGTGCTGGCGTTGCGACAGTGCTGTAGAAAAGAAGCAGCTCGAGCAATGGTTTTTCCGTATCACCAAATATGCTGACGAGCTGCTGGAGTTCAAGGATATAGACTGGCCGGAACGCATACGCATCATGCAGACCAACTGGATAGGAAAGAGCTATGGCGCAGATATCTCGTTCGGGCTCGGCCAGCCCGGCGTGAAGGAAAAGGAGATAAGGGTTTTCACCACCCGTCCGGATACGCTCTTTGGAGTGACATTCTTTGTGATTGCTCCGGAACACCCGCTGGTGCCGGAGTTGACCACCCCCGACAGGAAAGAAGAGGTTGAGGCTTATGTGCGAAGGGCGCAGAGACAGACCGAGTTCGAGAGGACAGCGGCCGAAAGCGAAAAGACGGGGGTCTTTTTAGGCAGCTATGTTCTCAACCGGGTCAACGGTGAGAAGGTCCCTGTCTGGATAGCCGATTACGTCCTGCCCCAGTACGGGACGGGCGCTGTCATGGGCGTGCCTGCACACGATCAGAGGGATTTTGAATTCGCTAAAAAATACGGTATCCCCATCAGGACTGTGGTCGCCCCACCCGGATGGGATGGCGGAGATCTCACTGCAGCTCATATTGAGGGTGGCAGCATGGTCAACTCCGGCCAGTTCAACGGCCTGACAGACCGGCAGATGGTGGATGCGATATGTGATTTTCTCAGGGACAAGGGATGGGGAGGGAAGACGATTACATACCGGCTGCGGGACTGGCTGATATCACGCCAGAGGTACTGGGGGGCGCCCATACCCATGGTCTATTGCAGCAAATGTGGTATTACACCCATCCCCGAGAAGGACCTGCCGGTGCTGCTGCCGCCGGATGTGGAATTCAAGCTGACGGGAGAATCTCCCCTCAAATATTGTGAGTCATTTGTGAATACGAAGTGTCCGAAGTGCGGCTCACCCGCAAAGAGGGAAACGGATACCATGGATACCTTCATGTGCTCCTCGTGGTATTTCCTGCGCTATACAAGCCCCGATTGTGATAAATACCCCTTTAACAAGGACAATCTTAAATTCTGGATGCCCGTGGACCTGTATACGGGGGGCGCTGAACATGCCACCATGCACCTGCTGTACTCCAGGTTTTTTATCAAGGCTATAAGGGATATGGGCATAGTTGATTTTAGTGAGCCTTTCACCCGGCTGTTCAACCAGGGAATCATCGGTAGCCAGGGTGAGAAGATGAGCAAATCGAAGGGCAATGTGGTTACGCCCGACGATTATGTTTCCCAAATGGGGGCGGATGCGGTGCGCGTTTACCTTATGTTCGTTGGACCCTGGGAACAGGGTGGGGACTGGAACGATAACGGGATAGTGGGGATGAGCAGGTGGCTGAACCGGGTGTGGAGCCTGGTAACCGCAGATTACGTTGAGAAAAGCATCGATGATGAAAGCTCAAAAGAATGTTTGCGGATCATGCACAAGACGATAAAAAAGGCCACCGAAGACATCGAGCGGTTCCGCTTCAACACCATGCTTGCGGCGCTAATGGAATATACCAATATTTTGAGCAAGGTAATGGAGGCTGGAAATATTCCTGAGGCGGAATGGAAACAGACTATTAAAATATTGTTGATATTGATGGCGCCCTCCACTCCACATATGGCGGAGGAGCTATGGGTTGCACTGGGGTATCCCTACAGTATTCACCGGCAGGCATGGCCTGCCTGGGATAAGGCGCTGGCCGCCGATCAAGAGGTTACACTGGTGGTACAGGTCAATGGCAGGCTGAGGGATAAGCTGACGGTGCCCTTCGATATCAGCGAGGATGAAGCCACAAAAATGGCTTTCGCCCAGGACCGCATCCAGGGATATGTTGCAGGCAAACGCATCGCCAAGACGATTTATGTGCCGGGTAGACTGCTCAACATCGTGCTGAAATAACATCTGCACGTAATAATCATAGATAGATGTAAAAGAGGTGAAATGATGCTGGAACCACTGTTGACGGATAAACAAAAAGAGCTGAGGGAGGAAGTACGGAAGTTTGTAAAATCCGTGCCGAGGCAACTCCTTCAAGATATGGATGCGGATAAGGTTCGTTACCCCCGGGAATACGTGGTTAACCTGGCGAAGAACAACCTGCTGGGTCTCCGCTTCAACCCTGCCTACGGAGGAAGGGGATTGAAATGGGTGGATGAGACCATTGCATTGGAGGAGATCGGTGTCATGGGCATGTCGCTGGGATGTCTTTTCTCGCTCGTCAGCATCGTAGGTGAGGCGCTGGATGTCTTCGGTACCGAGGAGCAGAAAAAGAAATACCTCGAGCCGCTGTTAAAGGGCAAGATTTTCTGCGCGGAAGCGCTGACCGAGCCCAGGGGCGGGTCGGATTTCTTCGGGGCCACTACGGCGGCGGTTCAAAAAGGCGATTATTATATTTTGAACGGGCAGAAAAGGTTTGTGGTGGGGGCGGACGGGGCCGATATCTTCCTCGTTTACGCCAGGACTGAGGGGGCGCCCGGGAAGTCCATCAGCGCATTCATTGTGGAGAGGGATATGGGAGTGGAAGCCAAGTATATCTATGGATTGCTCGGCACAAGGGGTGGTGGAGCGGGGCGCCTTGTATTTAAGGACACCAGGGTCCCGAAAGAAAACCTGGTGCTGGGTCTGAACAGGGGCGCCGATGTATTTAACCAGATGATGATACCCGAGAGAATGACCTCTGCCGCCGGGGCTGTGGGCCTGGCCAGGGCTGCTTTGGAACTGGCTACCAGGTATAGCGATAAGCGCAAGGCTTTCGGGCGCAAGATCCGTCAATTTGAGGGCGTCAGTTTCAGGATAGCAGATAGCATAACCAAGCTCGACGCCGCCAGTATGCTGGTCTACGGGGCGTCGGTGGCGGTTGACAACATGGGCAGCACCGGCTACACGCGCCGCCTGGTATCGGAGGCCAAGAGGTTTGCCACCGAGGCCTCGTGGGAAATAATTAACAATGCCATGCAGGTGGTGGGTGGGATAGGATATACCAACGTATATCCTATTGAAAAGATGCTGAGGGACGCCCGGCTGTCCATTATCTGGACGGGCACCAGCGAGATTATGAACCTCATAATCCAGCACGAGTATTATCTGGAGACGCTTGCGCAGTCGGCAGGTGTGCGCAATGTAGAGGACGATGCACAGGAAGCTCATGCTGCCGATGAGAAGATCTATGAATAGAGAGGGAGTGTGAGAGAAGAACAGGCTGTGCCGGTGTCGAAAGAAAGCATCGGGCATAATATCCAGGTCCTGCGCGGTCGCATTGAAAATGCCTGTTGCAGGAGCAAGCGGGACGCAGCGGAAGTTAAGCTCATAGCAGTAACAAAGAACTTAGCTCCCACTGTTATCCGTACAACGTACGATTGCGGGTTGAGGGATTTCGGGGAGAACAGGATACAGGAATCTATTGCCAAGTATGTCGAGTTGACCGACATAAGGCAGGAGTTGACGCTGCATTTTATGGGGCATTTGCAGACCAACAAGGCCCGTGATGCCCTCCAGATAGTTGACATAATACACAGCATCGATACGGTGCGTTTAGCCTCATTATTGAACGAAAAAGCGAGCAGTCCGCTGCCCGCGTTTTTACAGGTTAACCTGGCGGGGGAGCAAACCAAATACGGGTTCTCCCGTGGGGAGCTTGATCGGGCGGTTGATACGATTTCAGCGCTTGCCAATATTCAAATTCTGGGTCTCATGACCATTGCGCCGATTTGCAGTGATGCTGAGGAGGTCAGGCCGTTATTCGCTGATTTGCGGCGCCTGAACCTGGCCTATGGTTTCAAAGAATTATCCATGGGTATGACGGACGATTTCGAGGTGGCTGTTGAAGAAGGCGCCACCATGCTAAGGATAGGTCGCGCCATATTCGGTGAAAGGAGCTGTGTGCTGTGAAGGTTGCTGTGATTGGCGGAGGAACCATGGGAGGGGCCGTGGTCAAGGGCATACTGCGCGCCAGGCTGGCCGCTAAAGGGGATATCATAGTCAGCGATGTATCGCGGGAAAGGCGGGAGATCGCCAGGAAGAGGTACGGGGTAACGGTTACCGCTGATAATGCTGCAGCTACAAGAGATGCCGATGCCGTCATACTGGCCGTGAAACCACAGGAGATGGATGGAGTGCTTGATCAGCTTTCGGGGCATCTGGCGTCTCAATTGGTCATATCAATCGCTGCAGGGGTCAGCCTTGAAACCATTTCGCGCAGGCTCAAATATGATGTAGTGGTGAGAGCGATGCCCAATACACCGGCGCAGGTCGGCAGGGGCATGACCGTGTGGACATCATCAAAGGAGCTGGCGGCTGGCATGCAAGATATGGCCAGGTTGATACTGGCCTCCCTGGGGGAGGAAATGTATCTCAAGGATGAGCGATACCTGGATATGGCCACGGCCATCAGTGGCAGCGGCCCGGCCTACGTGTTTCTGTTCATGGAGGCACTCATTGATGCGGGCGTACACATCGGCTTGCCCAGAGATACGGCGCAGAAGCTTGTAATCGAAACCGTTGCCGGTTCCGCCGAGGCCATGAAAAAAATGGCAAGGCATCCTGCCGAGCTCAAGAACATGGTTACATCACCTGGAGGCACGACTACAGAGGCGCTTTTTCATCTGGAGAGCGGTGGCCTGCGCTCGCTTGTTATCAGCGCAGTATTGGCTGCTCACGAAAAGGCCGGGAGACTCGGCGCAAAGAAAGACGCGTAAACGTTGGGTCGGACCGCCTAAGCGGCTTCCGGCTTGCGGCAATATAAAACCGTGCTCTTGGGGAAGATGTGGTTGAGGCAGTTTTCCAGCCACTTTGTGTAGCGGTGACCGCTGTAAATATCCCACACCAGGAATTTATAATACAGTGAAGGCGCCAAAGCCTTTTCATTTTTCAGCCCGAACAAACCCTTCGACCACCAGTAAATGGAATGCAGGGCATGTTTGTACCTGACTTTATAGATATCGAGATCAAATTTTTTCAGCAGCCCTGATATCTCAGAGAGCCTGTAGATCCTGATATGCCCGCCGGGTGAATTATGATAATCATCCGATATCTTCCAGCAGACCGATTCGGCGAAATGAGACGGAACGCTGACTGCCAGAATGCCTCCCGGCTTCAGCACGCGGGTAAATTCGGATACGGCGGCATAATCATCAGGAATGTGTTCCAGCACTTCAGAGCATACCACCCTGTCGAATAGCCCATCCTCGAAAGGCAGGCTGGTTACGCTTCCGGCCACCAGGTGCCAGGGGCCCATAGTCTCTTTCTTTGCGTCCATCTCGTGAAGCATGCACCAGGCATGCTTGAGGCTGGTCACATCAAGGTCGAATGCCACGGACCGGCCTCTGTTGACCTTACACACCTGCCAGATGTGACGGCCCTGGCCGCAGCCCGCGTCGAGTATGTTTTCATTGCCGTTGATCTCGAGGAGATCAAGGTCGATGGTCAGCATTTATAAAGGTTATCCCGAGATACTGGTATTTACTATCACTGGGGAGTCTTGCCGGGATGCAGCTTCTTCCACTTGTCAAGAAGTTGATCCTTCGACTCCTTATTGGCGGGGTCGGGCACGCAGCAATCGACCGGGCAGACCTCGGCGCACTTGGGTTTATCGAACCAGCCGATGCATTCAGTGCACTTGGCGGCGTCGATAATGTAAATGGTCTCGCCCTCTTTAATAGCCTCATTCTTGCACTCCGCCTCGCACGCACCGCAACTGATACAATCGTCAGTTATCTTGTAAGCCATCCTAAAGGCACCTCCAATAATGTTTTAATAATTTAAGACAAAAATTCTGTCAATATGCTACCAGATTTCAGGCTGGTTGAATACCCTCAAGATAGCAGCTTCTTCTTGAGGGCGGCGCTGACATGCGGCGGAACCATGTCATCGAGGTTGCCGCCGAGCTTGATTATCTCTTTCAGCAAGCTCGAGCTGAGGAACTGGTAGCGCAGGTTGGCCATGAAACACACCAGCTCGATGTCCGGCGCCAGCTTCTTGTTCATCAGTGCCATCTCGAACTCACGCTCGAAATCTGAGCTGGCCCTCAACCCTCTGACCAGTACCTGAGCCCCGGCCTGACGGGCAAATTCCACAGTTATGCCGGAGTAGGATGTCACCTCCACGTTCTTGAAATCCACCACCGCTTTGCGGGCCAGTTCCATTCTTTCAGCGGCGCTAAACAGCAGCGATTTCTGCGGTATGTCATATACACCGATGATCAACTTTTGGAATATTGATGACGCCCTCTTCACGATATCCAGGTGTCCGTTTGTTACTGGATCGAAGCTGCCCGGGTAGATTGCTACAGTCAAGATGTGGCCTCCTTCTGGTATATTGCAATACAGGTATCACCATACCTTTTCTCTTTTATCTTCGACATGTCATCGTATTTGTCACTCAGAGGGGAGCGCGCCGCGTGCGAGACGGTAACAAGTGTGTCCCCTGATACGAGCCTGGATCTGGCCAATCCAACTATTAGCTCGCCCAGGTGAGTATCAGCATAGGGAGGGTCCAAAAACACCAGGTCGTAGTCCGTCTCTAAGAAACTCATAGCCTTCATCGCCGGGCAACAGTATACATGAGCCCTGTCAATAAATCCCGTTTTTGCCAGATTTTGTTTTATTATCTGGCAGCATTTGTTGTTCTGGTCTACAAAATCGACCCAGCCCAACCCGCGGCTCAAAGCTTCGATCCCCAGCGCGCCGCTGCCTGCAAATAGATCCAGTCCCCTCTCCCATTTGACCGACATAGCGGCCAGCATGGAGAAAACAGCTTCGCGAACCTTATCGGTGGTTGGACGTACCAGCAGGCCGGGAAGTGTTTTTATGATATGGCCCCTGGCGGAGCCTCCGGTAATACGCATTTTGGCTGATGTTAAACCGCGGCGACCGATGAAATAATGGTAATCTGAGCTTTCATTATAGTACGGTGACTCTATCGTAAGCAAACTCGTTAAGAAAGGTTCCGTCCAGTAATAGTTGCAGAGCATTACACTTTTGCTATCCTGATTTTCAAGCTAGCTTGCTAATTAGACTGCTGTTTCTGGCTTTCACGTTGCCTCCGTTTGGCTTCTCTAAAATAGCGCTTTTAATTTTAGGGTCGCTAAATGTGTGGATTAGGGAACCGTAATTTTCTAATCATTTATGTTTTCGCACAAATTTAATCTTAATGCCAGAAGGGAATCCTATCTCAAATTCTGAAAGCTCAAACTCGTGTATTCTTTCATGTAACCGTTTCCATATAGTTATAATTGTATTTTGCTTTGATTGTGTTAATGCTAATTTCACATCTACCAATAAGACTATTGCTCGTACCATAGTTTCGTTGGTAAATTCTTGTAGCCATTCATAGAGCGTAGATATTGCAACGTGCGTATGATACTGTTGCTTAAATTCATCTTGAACTTTATCTAACGATAGACCAGCATAATATAATCTTAATGCTGTGGCTATCTGGTCGCTTGGATAACGCATCTTAAACAGCGTGTCTTTGCCTGTTTGTTTCCGCTTACAGTCATCACACCACCAAAGCTGTTCACTACCTTGATGACCGTAGCGTTCCATATTGCTACCACCACAGTATTTACACTTGATTACTTCAATATTTACACTCATTTTAGCTTCACTTTTTTGGATTATAGCTAAACGTAAACTTTCTGTATATAGTTATAAATACCATCTTGTGGAAATACTTATCAGAATATAGTAATATCTATGGAGAAGTGCGGCTGGCATAGAGGATTAAGAGTTATGCAACAGTTATTCCAGTGTATTAGTTGTGGTTCGCCAGTTAGTCACGGGGTTGGATTCTGTGGTCATTGTGGAAGACCGTTAAATTGGGGTGTCCGGCAACCCACCCAGCAGCAGTTACAAAACGAACATGGTGATCCCTCAATGCATATAATCCCTCTCGACCCACTTAGCAAAGAACCAGTTTTACTCTACATAGAAAACAAACTGAATCTACCCGCAATTACTACAGACGGACGGCTTTCATATCTTAGTAGTTCAGACAATTTAATACCGGCCATTCACGACAGAATAAAGGAGCGTTACCCAAAAAATAAATATGCTGGTGTCCAAAGTTATGTTATGTGCGGAGTGTTGATGTATGACTCTGATAACAATGAAAGGAGATTTATATTTGAAATATGGGGATTTTGGGAGCGAATCAAAGAATTGGATGAACTATATCGTGCTCTTTATTACTTAGGTGGAACACGAGCAGGTGATACGTATTGGAATCAATGCACACAGTACCTTGCCAATGATCCTATCAAAACATGGGTAAATACTTTAATAGCCTTTCTGAAGAAAGAGCTGAACTGGAAAGATTATGTTACTCAGTCACTACAGAAAACACAATAGCCTATGGGCAACTTTGTGATTGTATCCAACTTTGCCTATGTGATAACATGAAGTTCGCATTGAGGTTGATGTAAATGCAACAGACAGTTCAGTGCTATCATTGTCGTGCTACAAATTACATTGGAACACAGTCCTGCTGGAACTGTGGCACTACCTTTACGCAGCAACAAATGCAACCACCCTTTGCCTACCAACAGCCTGTAAATTATCAGCAGCCATATTACCAACAGCCATCCCCAACATTTTATCAACAACAACCGGACTACTCCCAACAACCACAACATGAACTGAACTGGTTTCAACGGCACATTAATTGGACATGGGTAATAGTAGCGCTATCTTTTGAACTTTTACGTTGGGGACTTACACTTAGCAATATTACATTCCCCATCTATGTTTGGATATTATTTATTATTATTTATCTTGTATCCGAGATAGCAGTAACCTTGTGGGCACTAAAACAGAAATCTAGAAGTGGGTGGTGGGTTCTTTTCCCTATTGCTGTACTGTTACTCAGCAACAATAGGATAAAACAGAAATAGCAGATAGAAATGTAGAGGTGATCTATGCCAGAGGAAAACACATGGTACGCATTTACAAAAGAAAATATATCTGCTCTTAAAGATGACAACATCGGAATATATGTGATCGGTGATATTAACAAAGTACCAGTGTATATAGGTAGCAGTACAAGCGCACGAACAAGTATAAAAGGACGACTGTTGTCACATCTTCGCAATAAAAGATGCCCTAAGGGTAAATACTTCTTATGCACGTTGGCACGTGTGACCTCACCCCATGTTATAGTCCACTGCATAGTAAGGTTTTCTCGGTTTTGTAAACGTATTGTAATGGGCTTAAATCGCCCAATGATCTATGCGGCCTGAAT
>Ga0268278_1001751_pt1 | contig 12185 bp, 18 predicted proteins | sample saktaG_3_FD_190135 | JGI IMG/M metagenome (GOLD analysis project Ga0268278, IMG submission 190135) | Saline water microbial communities from Sakinaw Lake, British Columbia, Canada - sak_2010_1_5_55m | ecosystem: Environmental > Aquatic > Non-marine Saline and Alkaline > Saline ... | reverse complement strand
AATCCAAGCATAAGTTGGTGGGACTGTTGCTAATAAGGCCAAGAAAAAAGGCACAAGTAAAACTGCCGAATTCTTTATGGTCTTTACTAATCCAATCCAAAATGAATATGTCATATTTAACCTCCTTTTAATTTAGATGAATAATTTAATTATAACTCCAGCTGCTATTGCTGCTAAAAAACCTATTTGATATTTAGAAAGTCTTTTTAACCAACTTACATCAACACTTAATTTTGTCATATTATGATTTAAAACACTAATTAATTCTCTCATATTTTTTCTCATATCTTCAAAAGTATTCATATCAACGTAATTAGTTTTTTTCATTTATTTTTTTCTATTATAATATTTTTATCTTTATTTTTTTTAGTTTTAAAAGTTTTTTCATCTTCTTTAGTAATAAATTTGTGCCAAGAATATAAATCATTAAATGAAAACCAAACATTAGTTATTCCAATATTATCTAAGTTTCCTGCATCTTCAGTAGTTGGAAAGCTTGAAATATTATCATATTTTCTTCCATAAGTAGAATTGAGATGGTGCCAAGAAGAATCTTTAAAACTAAAAATATAAACTGTTAAATGTCCTCCTAAAGGAGTATTACCAGCAACACATCTAACTCTCCAACTTGGTAATCCTGATGCTAAATAAAAACTTGTTTGAAATATAGCCCAAGAATCACAATCTAAGCCTTTATTTCTATCTATTTGATAGAATGCTTCAAATGGAAATTCCCATACATCTGGTTGTCCCCATGTTAATTTATCAGAAGTATATTTATAATAGCTCGTTCTTATTTTATTATAGATTTTTGGTATTAATGTTTCAAAATCTTCATTTAAATCAAACTTCCAATTTTCTAATAGTTTATTTATTCTATAATTATTTGGTGTTATTAAATCAGAAACTGGAACGGATACTTTTTGTTTTGAGAAAGGAAGACTTCTTCCGCTCCATAATATATTTACTTTTGGATATTTATTATCATAATAAATTTGTAAACTGTTTTCTACTTTATTTTCTGCTTCTTCTATTTTGAAGTATTCTCTTTTAATAAATTTTTCGTATAAGTTTAAGATTAGTTGATTAAATGTCATTTTTATGTAAAAGTTGTATCTGGTGATGTACTCCATATTCTTAAATTTGAAACATATAAATTAACATAATCCTGATTACTTAACATTTTTATTCTTATAACATCTCCATTAGATATTATTAAAGGGACACTATATGAAGAACTAAACATACCATCATTACCTGCATGTGCTATAAAACTTGCAGAACCATTAGTAATATCTCCACCAATACCAGAAGTAGAAACAGAATTAATAGCATTTAAAGACGCATTTATATCAACCATTCCATAAATATTAACTGGACCCACCCCATTTTGTTCTCTATAATCAAATGTTAAAAATACTAATCTAACTCCTGAAAATCCTCCACCAATTGTTACTGTTTGTAAAGTTTGTAAAGTTTTAGCACTTCCACCAGTATAAGAAACTTCTGCTAAATCTTCATATTGTGCAGAATAACAAAACTGAAAATCATTCGCTTCACTCGCATACAAAATATCACCGTCTGATTTGGGAAAAGTTCCTTCTGCTGTCATTTTTATTTATTTTTCTCCATTTTAATTTTATTTTTAAACTATTGAATCTTTCTGTACGAAAGAAACCTCCACACTTGTTGTTTTACTTATTGCAGTAAATACTGCGTGACTATACATAAGAGGAGTTTCATCCTCATTAAATAATCCAAATTCTGTTATGGAATTTGAATTGCCTTCAGTAGTATTCAAAAAACATCTAATTGTAACTTGCATATTTGTTTCATCTAATGTTGGATAACCTGAAACAAAGGACTTTGTGGCACCACCATTAATATTTACACCTGTTTCAACATCTGTATCTGAAACTGTGGGGGTTGTTGTACCTGTACCAATCTTAAATTTTGTGGGTGCAAGATAATCTGGAGTTGCTTTATAAGTTCTATTTAATGAAATCTTCAATCCATTATTTGTGATTAATTGACCTGTTGCCATAGTATTTTTTAGTTTTTAATTTATTTAAATATTGATGTTTAATGATAATCCTGAATAATTATTTTACTTATTTCCCCTGTGGAACTATTATTTTCTGTTGCTCTCCACTTTAAATCAGTTCCAGTATTTGAAAAGGTATGGGAAGTTCCACTGGTTACACTTTCCCAATTTGTTCCATCAGCAGTCATCTCATAATCAAAACTTCCAGAGTCCTCTGTACTTGTTAATTTTGCAGAGGTTATGGTTCCATTATTGTAATCTATGCTTGAACTTTGGGCAATTTGTCCGCTTGTAAATAGAATACTTCCATCATCATCCCAAGTACAATCAGAATCTGTATCCTCAAAATCAGAATCTATAAAATTTTCAGTATATTCATTTTCATATTGTTTTACAAAATGATTTGTAGATGCATCTGCTTGACGACCCAACACATCAGTTCCTAAGACCCCCTGAGTTGTATGACTTAATATAAAATTGCTTCCATCTGCCATTGTTTCAGTTATTAATTTTTGATACCTTTGTTTTATAGTGGCTGCGGGAATATTTTTAATATCCACAAGTTCAATTATAATATCTTGATTTCTTACAAATTGTTCTTCTAATCTTTTTAATCTTTCTTCTGTAGTAGTTTGCCAATCAGCCAATCTCCACTGTTTATCACCTACCTCTAATTCTTCAGTTGCACTTGGAAATTTATATTTAATTTTATTTACTACATATTCTCCTGTTAGATTTAAACCATTTACAGTGGGTGTTTTTGCATCTATTATATTTATTGTTTGACATCTTAAAGGGATATTTGCAGATTGACTTTTTACTAAAAGTTTCCCATTAATATATGGAATACTTCTTTTGGATAAAATGCTTGATGCACGACTTTCTGCATCTGCAATTGAACTAATATCTGAGATCTCTATGGCCTTTTCAAAAATCCCGTAGTTATCTATGCTTTCTTGATTTCTCATGTGTATGGGGGCAGACGCAGACCAAATATAGTTTATAATTGCATAATGGTCTGTTGTAAATGTGGTTCCTGTTTTAGGCATAACTTTTTTATTTTCCTTATCAACATAATAAAAATTTGCTGAACTTGAATCTTTACTTCCACCAGTTTTTTGAGTTGTTGGGGGGGTTGCAGCATCCATATATAATTCAACACTATCTGGAGTTTTTGTTAATGTAATGCTTGTTGTAAGATACCCATCAGTTGTACCAATCTTACCGGTTTCTGAAATTTCTGTTTGAGTTGTTGCACCATCTATCCTTAAATCATTTATCATATTTGAATCATCAAAATCCCATTCTGGCATCCCAACTATTTCAGTTCCAACTGTTAATGTTTTTTCAGAATCGTTGTAACCAAGAGGTTCAAAATAAACTTTCCTATCTGAATCATTATAATATAAATCCCAGTCTAATGCTTTCTTTAAGGTTATTATCCTTTCAAAAATATCTGCGTTTATACATTTAAATTGGTCTATTCTTTTTCCATCTTCAGTACCACTTGCTTGAACAGATGCAGTCATTCCACCATATGTTTCAATTAAATCTTTTGCGATTTCACTTACTTCCCCTGCACTCGCATCTATCCCAGAGTCATAAACATGATTCACATTTTTTCGGACTAACATAATCATTTCATTTTTACAAGTAACTTTAAGAATTGCCCCTTCAGGAATGATACTATCAATATATCCATAAAAATATCTTAAATCTGTGCTAGTGGTCCAACCAGCCCAAATTTCAACTAATTGACCATTTTTTAAATCAACTAAATCATTTACACTTTTTGGTAGAATTAATTCAGCTTCAGAAATTGTTTCATCATCTTTTTCATATCCCCAACTAATTAATTTATTTGGATCAGGAGATCCGTTAGTATCTTTAATAGTAATAGAGTTTATGATTACTTTAGTTTTCTTCATTATTCATAATTAAAAAAATAATAAAAAATAGCAACTGGACAAAAAAAAATTATCCAAAACCAAAGCCAAAACTTACTACCCTGAAACTTTTTGTGTTTTTTCATATTATTCTATGGTTTATTTAATTTAAAAAACTAACTAAAGAGCTTGACCTTCCAATAATGTTAAGGTATAACTCACCCTATTTTCATCTGCTTCTGATTTATCATGGGTAAATTCTTGTATAAGCACATTTTTATTCACATTTGTCCAAGAACTTACAAAAGTTAAACTGCTTTGTTCCCCATTTTGTAAACCTTCTATATCTGTAACAAAAGTTCTTAATTCTGCTACTGTGCCTGTTTTTACACCAGTTACTGTGATGGTTCTACTAGTCCCCATTAAATCCATAATTAAAGTAGCATCACTATCTGAAAAGGGAATTGGTTGATTAAATAGGTTTGAACTTTTTGTTGAAGATTCAGAATTTACGGTTCCAAGGGATTTTGATCCAATTGATGCGGCCATTTTTCCTCCAATTTTAATTTAATTTTTTGAATATCCCTACCTTGTTTTTGTGATTCTAAACAAAGGGCTTTAATTAATTGAGTTTCTGCTATAATAAAAGTTCTAATTGAACTAAGTGTTTTATTTAATTCTTTCAATTCATTTAATGTTTCTTTCATTGTAAGATTCTCCCAGACATTTGCCTTTGTAAAACCCGACTTACTTCATTAGCAATTGATTTAATATCGCTTGATTGTCTGACTGATGGGTTATTTATATTAATTGTGATTGGATTTCCACCTAAACTTGCAGGATTCTTTGTTGCAATTATAAAATCATTGGGATTTGTATGGACTACCCCCTGAGGTGTAATTATGGCATCATCTACACTTTTAGAGCCTTTTCCACCACCAAATAATCCTTTAAACCAATTCCAGACAGTAGATGCCACATCAATAGTTCCCTTGAATAATCCTTTAAACCACCCCCAAATTGAAACAGCTACATCAATAGTTCCAATAAATAAGGTTTTAATAAAATTCCATAATTTTTCTCCAATATCTACCCAAAAAGAAAAACCAGCTTTTATTAAATCCCATAACCATATTCCAAAATCTATTACTGAGGAAAAACCAGCTTTTATCATATCCCATAGCCATATTCCTGCATCTTTTAAAAAATCAAAAGATGGAACTATTATGTTATCCCATATCCACTGTCCTGCATCCAAAAGAATATTAAATGTTTCTTTTATTCCTTCCCATATTGGCTTTAAAATATTTGCCCAAACCCAAGAAATTCCATCCCCCAGAATACCTACAAATTTTTCAATATAACCGGCAACCCTTTTCATTACTGGTGCAAACCATTTAATAAATGCTGCTAATCCCATCATTACTGGTTTTAGAATAGGAACTAATGGTAAAAATAATAACATTAAAATAACTTTTAATAGGGATAAAATTGGTTTTAATAAAAAGCCTAAAGATTCAATAACCAGGGCAATTCCGCCCACTGCTAATCCCACAACAGTCATAATGCCCCCTAATTTTCCGATACCTCCAGCCACACTATTTATGCCTTTTGATTGTTGAGCCATTGATCCTGCAACATCCCCTGCGGCTTCAGTTCCTAAAGCTCCAGCACTTCCGCCTTTCATTCCACCTCCACCAAAAAGTCCCCTTAATTTTTTTGAAATAGCCCCAGCTATATTTTCTCCTAGTTTTTTTCCTTCGGATCCTGTTTCTTTTACATTTATTGGTACTTCAATTTCAAATGCCAAAATATTATACCTCCACCTTTTGCATTTTTAATTTTTTCATTATTTGTGCTTCAATTTTTCTATGACAAGAAGGGCATAAGGTTATTAAATTTTTTGGTGAATTGTCAAAACTTATTAAAAAGGGAATTATGTGATGAATATGAAATGCCCCAGTTTTTTTAGACATTTGCAATCCACAATTTTGGCAAGTATAATTATCTCTTTTATAGATTAATATTCTAATTGCTTCCCAATCATCTCCGTATCTTGCAGGGGAACAATTCTTACTTCTTCCATCAATATAATTCCAAGGTTTAAGCCTTTTTTCAAATTTTACGGTTGTCCCATAATATCCTTTATGTCCTTTTATAAAAGGACTATTTAATTTAGCCCATGGACGCTTTTGACCCTTATTAGATTTAGAAATACTTTCTTTATGTTCTTTTGATAATTTTCTTCCAATGCATCCCTTATTTCTGCAGTTTAAACTACAATATCTCCTTCTTCTTAAATGAGATTTTTTCACATAAAACTTTTTACCACAAATTGGGCAAATTAGATCTGTTCCATTTTTTTTATATCCCATTTTTTGTTCTTTCTATTTTTTTAAATTCTTTTTCTAATTCAATCATATAAACCGCCCGGTCATATGGTAGCTTGTTTACTTGATATGGAGTAAATCCAAAATGATGAGCAAAGAACCAATACATTAATTCATCTGAGATTTCTTCATTATCTTGGTGGTACCCTTTTAAACTACCCCTAATTAATCTTTTTTTTTTAAGGATGGTTCTGCAAATTCTGTATATGCACCAAATAAGTAATCTGTTACTTCAGCAGGTAATTCTTTAATACCTGTTAAAGATTTATCAAAAGGAGCTTCTACAATTGCTTCTGTAAGAATCTTCTCTTGAATTTCTGAATCATCTACAGTAATATTTGGTTGACCTGCAATTATTCTAGTTTTAGTACATTCCCCACGGATTTTATTCCTTACACCAGTACTTAATTTCTTTATAGTAACTAATGCTTCTTTTTTGTTGATTAATAAAGGTACTTTTATTGTTTGTATAACTATCCTTTGTTGCTCGTCTAATTTCAAGTTTGGCACTTGCTGTTCTTGATTTTCCATTTTTTCCTCCCTGGATTTACTTTTTTGAATCACTAAGCTATGTTATCTGCTGCGACTGGGGCTGTTTGAATATCATTTGTATAAATAATATTCGTACAAGCTCTTGCCCAACCAGTAACATCTTCTTTTACAACTTCATTAACATTTTGTGGTAATGTTTCTTCATTAAGATGAACTCCTGTCAAATTAATATCTAAAATATCTCCATCATCATTTGTGAATGTTAATTCTAATGTTGCGATTTCTGTTCCACTTCCAGTAGTTGGTGCAGTTGCACTATTTGTTCCATTTAGAAAATATGTTAAAAGTGCTGTATGAGATTGGAATGCTGCAGTCATAGAAAAATTGTATTCTCTATTTTTTGCAACTTGGTCAGTCATAAATCTACTACCAATGCCATATACAGGATCTAATTTATTATTAATAGTCAATTCAAAAGATTGAACTGCTGCAATAGTTGTCCCATCAGGCATTTCTATACTTCCATGTGCAAATGTAAAAACTGGTTCAACATCTGCTAAATTAGAAGTTTTAGTTGTTCCTAATGCTTCATACCTATATGGGCATTCAAGACTAAATTTCAATGCTTCATTTACTGCTGCGGATATTGTGCAAGTGTTTACTCTACATCCTATTAAATTACTTGCGGCATCTGTAGTGCCTAACTCAAAACTTGTTTTAGTTGTGAAACTAGTTATTCTATCTAATTCTGTGTAAGTGTGTGTATAAGCCCCAGAAGTTCCTGCATCAGCATTTGCGCCTAAAACTCCCAATAACCAATAAGCATTTGAAAGTGCTCCATTAACTGTTACAGTTCCAGCATATTGTTTATTTATTGTTGCAGTTGCATTTCTTGCTCCAACCCCATAGATTCTTTCTGCATTGTTGTTTCTCGATACACTTACTTCAACACCCTGTCCAAAAGGCATATAGGTTTCATCAGATGCTGTGTGACTTGCTACTGCTTTGGTCCATCCTGTTTGATCTTCAAAAGCATATAAACAAACCGATTCTCCACCACTTATATAATTTTGTGCCATAGTTATTTTACCTCCTTTAATTTAATTTTTCTCGTTTGAGTAGGATATTTCCCCTTGACACTTGATTTAAGGCCATTAGGAAGCACTTTTTTTTGTTTTATGAGTAATTCTACATCTTTTTGGGTAATTTTCCCTTTTGCTAAGTCTGTCATAATCTTTTTTAGTTCTTTTTTGTCTATCATGCTGAATCCACCGAAAACATCCCAAGGAAATCTATATTTTTTTGCATAATTTCATCTTTTTTATTAAAACTATTAATCGTTGGACCTATCATTGTTGGTTTTATAAAGGATAAGTAATAAAAATTTTTAGCATTTGTGACATATAAATCTTTAATTGTTTGGATATAACCATCAAGATCATCCGAATTATCATCATAAATTACTATTGTAAATGCCACATTGGAAATAAATTTTTCTCCACCAATCCCAAAAGCTTCTGTACTCACATTTAAAATATCCGTAGCAATTCTTGGATAAGAATTTATTGTTAAATCATCTCTTGGAAAATCTGGATAAATTTTATCAGACCCATAATCGTGAGATACCACATAATCCCCTGTTTGATTAGATCCAAAAGTAATTACACACCCAGTTGCATGGTTATAATTGACGGTATAATCTGTGCCTAAAGATTTTGATACTGATGCAACTATAATTGATCTAACATTTTTTACATTCGTTCTAGAAATTGTTATAACCTTTGTTCCTGAAAGGGTTCCAGTAGCATTTGCTGTGGTTACACCCCTAATTGTCGTTGAGAATATATCCTGATTTCTTAAAAATACAATTTGTTCTTGTTTTATTTTCTGGATGTCCATTTTCCTCTTGGAATTTTACCACTTGGTTAAATATATAAAAATCCTTGAACTATTTAAATATTGGTGTTTATTTTATTTATTTCTTCAATAATAATTTTTTTTAATTTTAATTGAATTGTATTTCTTATAAATGGATTTGGCCTAGTCCCATATTTTGCAATTTTCTTTGCAATTGGATATGCTAAATTTTCATCACCTAATTTTAGTTTTGCCCACCTCTTTAAATGTTTCGCACTAACCACATGTGGATTTGTTCCATATTCTACATATTTTGCATAATCTACCATCCAAATTAATAATCCCCTATTAGTTGGTTTAACCTTAATACTATTTCTAAGGCGACCAGTATCCACAGGAGCAATCAAAATAAGTTCGTTCTGAATTCTTATTGCAATCCTTGGGAGGGCTAACTCCAACATTTCTTTAATTTTACTCATCTTTTAAATAAAAAAGGTTTACTGTTTTGAACATTAAAGTTCCATTAAAATTCCTTTTACTAACTGTATCCACCCTATAAACTTTTGAATCATGGGTTATTTTATCATATTTATTCATTGTTTGTGTTGATTTTATAAATATTTTAGCGTCATAAACTTCTGTTAATCCTGATTTATCTAAACCAAATTTTTTATTGGGATTTGAAAAAACGACATCAATTGTTTCATTGGTTCCATCAGAATAAGTTTTATTACCATGAAAATTTGTAGTCATTGTTACAGGGGTTCTAGTTACTTCTACCCCAAAATCTGCTAAAGGTCCATTAGAAAAATCGTCACCAGTCATTTTTATTCATTTTTTATTTTTTTTGTTATTTTTATTTAATAACCACCCTTTTTCATTTTATACCACTACTGAAGGTCTTGGTTTTATTCTACTTAAAAGCCTATCCCTCTCTTTAATTAATTGGGTTGCAGTTTCTCTCCACTGGGTATATGGTTCCCCCTTCTGTACATGGAATTCCCCCAACCCATAACCCACTATATCTGTATAAGATTGCCCCACAATTCTTGCAACCATTGCAATTGAACAAGCAAAGTTCATTAATTTCTTGAATATTTCATTTATTTGTAATTTTACAATTTTACTTCCAGATTCATGAGTATAAACTAATTGATCAACAGTTATTGTTCCAGTATCTGTTGAACTAACTTGAGCAGCCTCTTTATAACCATCCATACCATAAATTTCTACCCAATCATCTGCACTAAATCCAGTTTCACTTGCAACAGATAATTCTACACTTGTCCCTGCAACACTTGCTGCACTAGTGGTTGTTTCTGTTGAACTCTCTTCTAACCAACCATAAAGATATTTGCAAATCACCTTTTTAGATCCCGCCTTAAATAAACTATTTGTTAAATCCTGACTAGTATCTAATTCTATTTTTCCACTTTCTTTATAAATATGCAAATATGCTGGATCTTCAGTATCCCCATCAATTTTTAAGGCCCTCACAGCTAATAAAGGATTTTTATCTAAAAAAATTCGAATAGTCCCATTCCCATCTAAGATGTCTATTCTTTCCTTTGGTGTGAAAACAGTATTAAAATGTCTTTCTATTTGAGGCTCACATTCTACTATAATTGCTTCTACATCGGTGTCATTAATTTCAGAACTTCCTATTCCAGAGGTTCTTCTAACTGAGGCAACTGTTACATAATTTCCCATTTTAAAACCCTATAAATTTTTTTGCTCCTGTAAATATTGTTAATAAAAATAACCAGATATATTGCACCTTTTTTTGAATTTTATACTCTCCCAATTTTTTTCTAATACAAATTAAATTATTATAGATAATTATATCCTTATCTATTTTTCTCATCCTTTTAAATTCTTCCAATCCAACCTCTAAACCATTACTTGCCATATTTTCTCCTTAATTTTTTTTCAACATCATCACGAAAAGGCAAAGACTCCTTTTTTTTAATTACCCTAATTAATTTTTCTTTAGTTCCCCAATTTACTATGTCTTTAGCAGTTTTAGTTCCGATCCCCTTAATTTTTATTAATTCTTTAAAAAATAAATCATCAAAGGGATGGGAGAATAAATCTATCATTTTTGTTTCCAACACTCTTTTGCCAATTTTTCCTTTTAGAGAACTTATTTTAGGTACCCCTAAAACTTTTTGAAATCCATAAGATTCTCCAATAAATTCTGGTAAATCTATTATTTCCCCATTTTTTAAAAGAGTCCACTTATATCCCTTTCCATCATTTTCTCTTACTTGAACTTTTAATCCATTATTTATAAATTTCATTTAAACTCCATATTGATTTCTTTCTGAACTGTATAAGTATGCGACTTCATCACTGCTTAATTCTCTTTTATGTATTTTTAGGTTACTGATTTGTCCATTAGCATAACTTGTGTCGTATCTTCCTATCCATACATCGTGATTAAGGTTTTCCATTGCTGTATAATCTCCAGATATGAGATTCTGATTGTCAATAGTTACACCATTTAAATAAATATTTATTCCATTTTGTGCATTAATGCCACCAACTCCACTATAGGTGGCAACAAGATGTATCCAATTATTCTCGTAAGAAGTTAAAGCATTATCACTATATCTTCCTCTTCTACAATTTGTGATATTATTATCAAATAATATAAAATATACTCTGTCGTTACTAATTAAATTCAACATCCACTCTGCATCAGTGTTATAAACTCCCTTACTTACTATTTCAAAACTTGTAGCATCAGCCATATTAACCCAAGCACTAATACTAAAAGGACTATCATCTGTTGTGTTACCAAAACTCAAATCATCTGTGTCTGCTATTGAGATATAATCATCTGTCCCATCAAAATCATAAGCTGGTCCTGTTGTTGTCCAAGTCCCTGTTGATTGAACAGCGTTAGCTAAAGAGTGTCTTTTACCATCTATTTTAAGGTTAGATACTGTATCTGTATCATCAATATTTACTACCAAATAGTTTGAAGTTGTATAATCAGTGTTTGTTATTGGGTTAGTTCCTGTAGAAGCTACAACAGTTGTCCAAGAATCCCAACCGAAAGCTCCACCTTTAATATAAACAGTGAATACTCCAGCTAAACTTCTCGTTACCTTTATTCTGTAATCCGTATTTATAGAAATATAAGAAGCAGCACTAACCATTAAATCTCCAGAAGCTGGTTTTGATAAAGCTATTGATTCATCTACTCCTATATTTATTGAATAACTATTTAATCCACCATCATTATCGTCTGACACAAAATTAATTACTAAAACTGTATCAGCTCCACCTTTATTAAAATTCCACTCCCAAGTTCCATAAGCCTTATCCTGATTAATATAAGCAATACCAGCACCAGCATTTACTAAACCATCGTATTTAAGAGTTGCTCCGCTTACTGTTCCATCATTTGAGTAAGGTGTGCAATCCTTAACAATACTATCGTTTTGTGCCGTATAGGGACTACACAATGGCATATCGAGCAATAAACCTTTTTGAAGTTTAGGAGTAATA
>Ga0268278_1001744_pt1 | contig 12202 bp, 9 predicted proteins | sample saktaG_3_FD_190135 | JGI IMG/M metagenome (GOLD analysis project Ga0268278, IMG submission 190135) | Saline water microbial communities from Sakinaw Lake, British Columbia, Canada - sak_2010_1_5_55m | ecosystem: Environmental > Aquatic > Non-marine Saline and Alkaline > Saline ... | reverse complement strand
ACGTAAGATCACAGGCACTCGCGCGATTGTGTTCGGGTTCAAGCAGAAATACCGCAGATTCGGACTGCCGGCACTTCTCTATCATGAAACAGAGCAAGCAGGTTTGAAGCGTGGGTATGAATGGTGTGAGATGTCTTGGAATCTTGAAGATAATGACCTTATTAACCAGTTTGATGAAAAAGTAGGCGGTAAGCTGTATAAGAAATATAGGATCTACGAGATGCCTATTTCGTAATATATCATATATAAACCACAGAGTCCACTGAGAAATTTCTTAAAAACTAATCGTCAATAAATAAACCAAGAGAGATAGTTAATCCGATATAACTAATAATACAATTTCTGCCCCGGATAAATATACACAATATTCTTCCCATTACTCGTTTTTGATTTGAGATCATTCATCTGGATCAATTTATCCGATGCGACACCAAGCTTTGATGAGATCGAGGAAAGTGTGTCTCCTTTTTTCACCACATAATATTTTTCAGGGTTGGTCTTTATAGAGATCAGATTTAATTTTTGTCCGGGATATATTGTCGCAGATGTTAACCCATTTATGCTCATAAGATTCGACACAGAAGTATTATAGCGGGAAGCGATTGCCCAGAGATTTTCACCGCTTTTCACGACATGTTCGGTGAAGTATCCATTATTCTCTTCCAAAAACTGGCGTTCAATATGAGCAACTTCATCTGCATTTGGAATTGAATTCTTCGGAACAAGAACAGTAAAATCACCCGGGCTTACCACCACGTCGTTCACTGACGAATGCGTGTAATTATTTCTCTTATAAATTTTTAGCCAGGGATTGAGCTCCCATACTTCTCGAATAACTGTTCCCTGCGCTTGTGCCCAAGCATCGAGTTTGTAATGTCCCTCTAAAACTAAGGGAACGATGCGGCAGGTCTCATAGATACTCGGCTCTTTATCAAATGGTTTGGTGAAAATCTGATTCTCATTCTCAATAATATATTTCATGGCAAGAGTGCGCCATACATAGTCGTCAGTTTCGGATTTCCTTTGTATTAAGTTGAAAAAATCCTTACCACCCTGTTCATCAATGGCTTTTGTGATGTTACTCAAGCCGGAGTTGAATGCACAAATCGCCAGGAGAATATCGGGTGCTCCTTTATTTGTAAGCGCCTTCAGACTCCAGCTCAGATACTCACATGCTGCTTTTGTGGAAGCAAAAATATCCCTGCGCTGGTCAACGAATTGATTCATCTCAATATTATAATATTCCGCAGTGGACTTCATAAACTGCCAGAATCCGGTTGCGCCTGCTGGAGACTGAGCAAGCGGACTCAGGTAGCTCTCTGCTACTGCAAGATATTTGATATCATCATCAAGTCCGTATTCAGCAAGGATATTTTCAATGACAGGAAAGTATTTTGTGGTGCGTGGAATATATTTGTAGGCAAATTTGATCTCTGCCTTGTACCAGTAATAAAATTTTTGGAAGATCCTCTCATTCGTGAGATCAAAAGCATATCCTGCATAATAAAGTGTATCGGGAAAATCAATCTGTTTTTTTATACGAGTTGTGCTGCTCAGAAAAGCAAGTGAATCTTTGAGTGTTAAAATTTCATCATAAAGTGAATCAACCTTCATATGATAGGCGTAATTCTGCTGTCTTAAGCTATCAATCTGATCCTCATAATGAGTGCTGTCTTTCTGCACAATAGGTGTGATCTGCTGCACGGGTGTAGTTGCACAACTCAATGCAGTGATGATAATTACAAAAATTATAATATATTTCTTCATAATAAAAAGGAAGCCATCCGCTTTTCACGAATGGCTCAAATCAAATGCTTCGGTAACTTATTCTGAAATTGCTTCGGTTGGGCATTCCGGAATACAGGCACCGCAATCAACGCATAGATCGGCATCGCATTCTGCGAAGTCGCCTATCACAGAAAGGGCTTCTGTAGGACATACATCAACGCACACACCACAAGCAACACACTTTTCTTTATCGATTTTTACTGCCATTGTTTCCTCCACGAATTTTTTTAAATTTCATATCTATATTTTGTTCGAAATATTTTACTCGTTTTATTCTAATCAAGTTTTTTATGTAATGAGAAAAAGTTCTCTGCGTTTTCTGTGGTTTGACGGGCGATTTCATTTGGACTCTTCCCCTTGATTTCTGCGATATGCTGAATAATATACTCAACATATTCCGGTCTGTTTCTCTTCCCGCGATACGGGTATGGAGTAAGGAATGGCGCATCGGTTTCCACAAAATATCTGTCATCAGGAACATCCCTGATAATGCCATGGTAATGTCCCCTATCAAAGGTTACCGCGCCGGTAAAAGAAATGAACCATCCCTGCTCAAGTACGTCCCGTGCGAAATTATAATCACCGGAAAAGCAATGAAAGACCACACGCTCCGGTTTATATTTTTTTATCATATTGAAGACATCTTCGTGAGCATTCCTGTCATGAATTATCGTGGGCAATTCTTTTTCGATAGCGATCTTAAGCTGGGCTTCGAATACTTTTTTTTGCACATCTTTCGGACTTAGATTTCTGAAGTAATCAAGCCCGATCTCGCCGAGTGCGACAATTGATGTGTCCTCTAATAATGCCAGCAATGTATCTTCATTATATGAGACTGCGTCATGAGGATGCCATCCGGCAGTTGCAAAGAGATTTCTATATTTCTGTGCCAGCTTGATCGCTTGTTTTGAAGTGGCTTCATCAGTGCCTACATTAATTATTGCTTTTATGCCTTTTGCGAATGCCTGTCGTATAACTTCGTCCCTGTCCTTATCGTAGGAATCAAATTGCAGATGGGCGTGCGTATCTATGAATTTCATGCGCCGATTTCTTTCTTCAATTTACTCACAATACCGTTGAAAGTATCCATTTCATTGATCTTAACTTCGAGCTTTGCGAAATAAAATTTTTCCATATCTAAATCCAGCTTGCGTAATTTTTCAAAATCTTTTTCTGTTGTGATGATCGCATCGATTTTCTGGTCATTTGCAGCATTAATTATAGGAGTAATATCTACTTTTGAAAATTCATGATGATCACTAAATTGGTAATGATGCACAAAATTCAAACCACACTCCTTCATGCTTCTCTCAAAAGAATTCGGATTACCGATTCCTGAAAGTAAAAAGATCTTCTTGAGTTTAAAATTCAAGCTTTCAAATTTCTTCCCATTATAATGAATGATGTGTTTTATTTTGTAGGATGTCGAGAGGATTGGTATGGAATATTTTTTGAATATTTGAGGTATTCCGCATTCTCCATGTATGTCATTAAGCACAAAGCAATGAGCAAATTTCATGACATGTGAGGATTCACGAAGCATGCCAGCCGGTGTGATAAATCCGTTACCTACTGGATTCTTCCCGTTGAAAAGAAGAAAATCAAAATCATGATGTACCTTTATATGCTGATAGGAGTCATCCAAAATTACCACGTCCGGATGAATTTTTTCTTCCAAATACTTTATCGCAGCTTTTCTATTTTTTCCTACAATAACAGGAATTCCTTCCAGGTTCTGTGCAAGAAGTAAGGGCTCATCTCCAGCTTGATGCGCATCCTCAAATATTTGATCTTTATCAGAGATCAGTTTGATGGTATTTTCATACGCACCTTTGTACCCGCGATGAGAAACTGCCACACTCAATCCCTCTTCCTTGAGCGCTTTCGCAAGCAGCATCGTGAAAGGGGTTTTCCCGTTTCCTCCAACTGTAAGATTCCCTACTGATATAACAAACACGCGTGGGTGATATTGCCGAAATATTCTCAATTTGTAGAGTAACCTTCTACAGTTCAGGATCAGAGAAAAAAGAAAAGCAAAGGGTAAAAAGAGATATGAGAGAACGCTTCTCTTTACCCAATGCTTCTCAATAAATGAGTGAAAAGACATGGTTAGTCGAATTTTACTTGAGGAGTTTCTTTTTCGCTTTCGTCTATCTTGTAGAGAGGTTCTTTTTCAAAATGGAACATGCCTGCAAAGAGACTGTTCGGGAAGATCGAAATATCTTTATTGTAGAGAGTGACAGCTTCATTATAGCGTCTTCTGGATACTGCGATTCGATTTTCCGTTCCTGCGAGTTCATCCTGCAGCCGGATAAAATTCTCATTTGCTTTAAGCTGAGGATAACTTTCTACTGTCACCAGCAAACGGGACAGCGCACCTGTCAACTGATTATTAGCATCGATTGATTCCTGGCGGGTTTCAGCTTTGCCCACACTGGCGCGCGCTTCTGTCACCTGAATAAATACCTCTTTTTCGTGTGAAGCATACCCCTTTACGGTTTCGACCAGATTCGGAATAAGATCGTAGCGCCTTTTCAACTGATTTTCCACTTCAGCCCAATTATTTTCAACATCGAGCTGTTCCTGCACAAAGGAGTTGTATTTGCCCTTGACATAGGCATATATAGATACTGCGAGAATTGCCAGCACGGCAATAATAATAATTGCGATAACGCATCCTTTATTTTTCATGTATCCTCCGTTTTATTGTAGTTCCTTTAATATTTCTTCTATTGCTTTTTTTAACTGAACATCATCATCGGCAATTTTTTGCTCATTGGTTATATCCAGATAAATATCAGGTGTTGCACCTGTACCTTCCATATTGATATCCTCTGCGGTATACCATCCTGTGCCGGGCATACGCATACTCGATCCATCCATGAAATAAACATGACCGGTCCCAATCACAGATCCGCTTGTTGGCATGCCTATGACTTTCCCGAGCTCGAAATGTTTGTAAATATTCGGGAATATTTCGGCATCTGAAAACGAGTTTTGATTGATCAGCAAAATAGTGGGTTTAGTCCAGGTTTCTCCGGGAAATGGCTGTTTTTCCACATTGAAGACCCTGTTCGTGGTAAATGCATAGGGCTTTTTGGTCAGTAGTTCGATCAGCCAGTCATGGATCCAGCCGCCCGGATTATTCCGCACATCTATTATGAGCGCTTCCTTTTGCCAGTTATTTGCAAAGACATCCTGTACAAAATCTTCATACGAACCCCATCCCATATTTCTAATATGAGCATAGCCAACCTTGCCGTCAGTACTTTCGTCCACGATCTCCTTGCGTTCTTCAACCCATGTATCATAGTTCATCATGCTATTTTGCCACCAGGAAAGTCCTTTAAATTCGACCGTCGCGATACTGTCAGGTGTTTGAACTTTCAGGGTGATTTTTTCATCGATCTTATTAAAGAAAAGCGGTGTGATCGGAGTATCTTCGGTTATTTCTACTCCATCTACTTCCAGCAAAGTATCTCCCTGTTTGATATTATAGGGTTTATTGAGTTTGGATTTACGGAAGATCTTCTTAAATTTTATGCCCTTTTTTGGAATGTCCTTATAATCGAGAATAAAGCCTCCGAATGCGATATTATGCTGGGTTACAGGATCGTCATTTCTTGCATAAAAACCCGTATGTGAGGCATTTACTTCACCCATCATTTCAGAATATATCTCATCCATGATTTCCGGTGAGTAGGCGTATTCCATATAAGGATAGTACTTTTTAAATGCCTTATCCCAATCAATTTCATGCATTTCAGGATCATAAAAGTCCCGTTGAAAAGCCTTCCATGCCTGCTCAAAAACAGATTTATTTAAGGCGAGTGTATTATATTTGTATTCAAACTCATTCTCAAGAGTTTCCATTGTACCGCTGGTTGTGATCTTTTTCAGAGATTCTGATTCGATACAATAGAAACAGTCATTTTCCTCATTATATATCATGTGACGCGGACGGGATAGGAAGGTGGTTATCTCCTCATCCTTTTTGCCTTCGTAATCAACTTTTCTCAAGGTATACACATCATCTTCTGAGCTGTTTACATAATATAGAGCGCTATCTTTATCGGTTGCAATAAGGTAGTTGTCTCCTTGTTTGGAAGCGATCACCTTTACGCGCTTTCTGATATCCTGTAAATCGATGGTGACCTTCACGCTATCTTCTTCTGCTTCACCTTTTTCGTCATCCTCTTTATCAGCATCCTTGTCTTTATCCTTTGACTCTTTATCCTTATCCTTTTCTTCCTCGTCCTCATCTTTGGGATTTAAAATCTCTTCCCAGTAATCCTTATAATCCCAGAAATCCTCTTTTGCATGAAGTTCCATTCTGCAAATATCCTGATTTCTGTTGAAGAAAACATACGCTCCCTGCTCACCCCACATTGGTGAATTCATATTCCCATGATAGGGATAAAGAGCAGCTTTCTCTTTTGTTTCAAAATTATAAAGATAGAGTATCTCATCCCAGGTGCCGGGCGTGAGTACAAAATAGAGAGCATACTTCTTATCCGGACTCACTGAGAAGTGCGAACTCACAACCTGGTCAGTGATCAGTTCCTGAACTTTATCATCTTCTTTATCTACAAGAGCAATTTGATTTCTTGCTTTTTCATCCGAGTATTGCACGAATAATCCCATCTCCTCTTCAAAACGTATATCCTGTACATATTTGTCTTTGAACCAGGAGAGTTCATGGATTGTATCCGGCTCTTTAATATTGGTTTTACAAAGCTGTATGTTGCCCATTTCGTAAGTGGTAAAATAGATCGTCTGATCGTCATCGGCAATTGCAATGCTCTCGATCCCTTTTTGGTCTTTGGTCAACTGCTTAACCTCTCCCCCCTTTTCAGGCATTGCAAAAAGATCAAATTTGTATGTGAATGCAATCATTTTCCCATTTGATGAGACTGAAAAATCTGTTGCCTGATTAACAAACTTCTCAGTGATCTCGAAGCTTTCAAGAAAATCCTGTTTGATCTCAATTGGTATTTTTTTACATTTTCCGGATTTTGCATTATATAACCAGAGCTCATCAAATCTTTTAAAAACCATGTTATCATTTTGGCGTGCAATAGAGAGCTGTGTGGCAGACCAATAATCAAAATTTGTGAGTTTCTGAGGGTTGGAAAAATCCATGTTTTCAACAAAATAAATCTGAAAAACTGCCCGATTATCTTTTACAAAATCAGCTCCGACAAAATAAATGCGGTCATTTACGTACGAGCACACAGGATATTTTTCTGTATATTCTGCATGAGTAAGCTGAGTATAGGATTGATTCTTTATATCATATTCCCATATTTGTCCACTCACGCTTCCTTTATATCTTTCACGGGTGTCATCCCCCCTGCTACTGTAAATGATCTTCTTATTATCGAGGGTAAGTTGAGCAAGACTGCTCCCTATTTCCGTGATCAGTGTCGGGTGCGAGCCATCGAGAGGAACTTCCATAAAATTCCAGCCATTGGAAAATTCGTATTTCGTTCCAAGGAGTTTCTTTCCGTTGGAAAACCAATCAATGACAGTGACTCCTTCTTTGCAAATACACTCTGCAACACCACCTTCAGCGGGAATCAAATAGGTTCCCCAGAATCCATCTCTATTTGAGGTAAAAGCAATGGTTTTTCCATCAGGAGAAAAAACAGGATGTGTATCATTGCCTTTTGATACAGTAAGCCGTTTTGCTTCTCCACCATCGAATGGAACAGTCCAGATATCTGACATATAGGAAAAACATATCGTGTTTCCATCAGGTGAAATTGCTGGTTGTTGCATAAAATGTGGTTCGAGCGCAAAGAGTGGACTGCACATCAATACGATTGTAATGAGGATTATTATTTTTTTCATGGTATCTCCTCTAATAATATTTTAGCTGCATTTTGACCAGCCGCAAATCGGACAGCTTTTACATCCTTCTTTGAATTCAAGAGTTGCGCCGCATTCAGGACACATCGAGCCGACCGGGGTAGTTTCATCAAAAGAAGGACTTTCTGCAATAACTTTTAATTGATCTTTTCCCTTACCTTCTTTTGTCTGCTTGAGTCCATTTCCGTCCTGTTCGAGAAATTCTATGATGGCATTTGCAATGGCATCTGCGCAGGAATGTATCTTTTTACCCTTTGACCACATTGGTGCAGGACATCGAATAAGCCGGAGCTGTTTTACAATGGATTCCACTTTCACATTCGAGCGAAGCGCTAGTGAGATCAAACGTGCAATTGCTTCAAGCTGAGCAGAAGCACAGCCGCCGACCTTGCCCATTTGAGTAAAGACTTCGCAGGGTCCGGTCTCATCAATATTGATTGTCACGTAAAGGTGTCCGCAGCCGGTATTGACTTTTTTTGTCACGCCAATTGTTGTTTCGGGACGGTGACGCGGTTCAATTCTTGTTCGGTCATGTTCGCGCATCTTTTTGCCGACATTAAGTACCTGTTCGTCACGGCTGCCGTCACGATAGACCGTCACACCTTTGCAACCAAGCTGATAGGCAAGCATGTATGAAGTATAAATGTCCTCTTTTGTTGCATAGTTCGGAAAATTAATCGTTTTGGAAACTGCATTATCGACATATTCCTGGAAAGCTGCCTGCATCCTGATATGCCATTCGGGAGTGATGTCATGAGCGGTAACAAATACACGCTTCACATCTTCGGGAATTTCATCTATCTCCTGGAGCGAGCCCTTCTCGGAGATCTTCTCCATTAGTTCTTTTGAATAAAATTTTCCGTCTTCTGCGATTTCTTCAAAATATTTGTTCACATAAAGCAGCTTCTCGCCGTCCATCACATTCTTTATATATACTAATGAAAAGATCGGCTCGACACCGCTTGAGGTATCTGCGATCATGCTGATCGTACCTGTGGGAGCAATGGTCGTGGTCGTGGCATTGCGAATGCCTTTTTCTTTGATCTCTTCAATTAAACTCTCCCAATTCAGCTTATAACCTTCCCGCGAAAAAGTGCCTTTTTTATAGATGCTCTGGCTAAAATTAGGGAACGGTCCTTTCTCGACAGCGAGCTGCATTGAGCGCTCTTTCGAGTAATAATCAATGAATTCCATGATCTCTCTGCCGGTATCAGTTGCTTCATCAGAGCAATAAGGAATGCCGAGTTGAAGAAGCAGATCTGCCCAACCCATGATACCCAATCCTATCTTTCGATTCTTCTTAACCTGTTTTTCGATCTCAGGAAGTGGAAATGCAGATCGGTCAATGACATCATCCAGAAAATCTACGGCAGAATAGACAGTTTGCTTGAGAAGATCCCAGTCAATTACTCCGTCTTTAACCATAAGTGCCAGATTTATCGATCCGAGATTACATGCTTCATTGGCAAGCAAGGGCTGCTCTCCGCAAGGGTTGGTCGCTTCGATCTTACCATCTTTCGGTGTAGGATTATATCTCTCCAACCGGTCAAGGAATACGATGCCCGGCTCGCCGTTCTTATGAGCCATTTCAACGATAAGTTCGAATACATCCTGAGCTTTCAGACGCCTTTTGACCTTGCCTGTATGAGGTGCAATGAGCTCATATTCTTCGTTATTTTTCACTGCATCCATAAACGTTTCTGTAAGCCCGACACTTATATTGAAATTGGTCAGTTCCGTATTTTTTTCTTTTGCTTTGATAAAATCTATGATATCGGGATGGTCAATATTGAGGATCGCCATGTTTGCACCGCGGCGTGTTCCTCCCTGTTTCACTGCATCAGTTGCGGAATTGAAGACTTTCATGAAGGTGATCGGACCGCTGGAGACCCCGCTTGTCGATCCTACACGGGCATTATGTTCACGGAGTTTAGAAAACGAAAAACCAGTCCCACCACCGCTTTTATGAATGAGTGCTGCATTCTTGACCGCATCGAAAATGCTGTGCATGCTGTCTTTGATAGGAAGCACAAAACAAGCGGAAAGCTGCTGCAGATCGCGTCCTGCATTCATAAGAGTGGGAGAATTTGGTAGGAAATAGCAGTTATTCATAATGTTGAAATAACGCTTTGCTTTCTCCTTATTCCCTCCTGCAATGTTTTCACTCACGCGGGTGAGCATCGCTTTTTCATCCTCAATAATATCACCCATCTGGTCTTTTTTGAAATATCTTTTTCTCAGCACTGCTCGAGCATTATCAGAAAGCTCCATTGAATTCCTCCGTGATTAGATTCAGCATCCTTTAGCAGTTAATCTTCAGGATGGTATAATTTGGGATGCTCAATTTTTTTACGTCAAATGCTTTGAATATTTTTTTAATATTCCGTTCCCTCGCGTGCAGGAATATCCATTTGATAATAGTGTTTTATCTCTTCCATACCAGTAACCAGATCAGCAATTTCGATGAGTTCTTCCGAAGCGTATCTACCGGTTATCACGAGTTCCAGCTTGTCTTTGTGCTCTTTTATGAATGGAATAACTTCTTCTAGTGAAACGAGATCAAAGTCCAGTGCAACATTTAATTCATCCAGGATGACCAGATCATATTCCTTGTTTAGGATGACTTCTTTTGCTTTGTGAAAACCTTTTACAGCTTCTTCGATGTCGATCGGTTTGGAATTTTTCTTATCAACAAAATCAGGAGTACCGAACTGAATGATATCAATATTTGGAATATTCTTAAAAAAATTGATCTCACCGTACTCAACATTTTTTTTCATGAACTGAATAAGGCATACTTTTTTGTTATGACCGAGAAATCGTGTTGCAAGCCCGAGAGAGGCAGTTGTTTTTCCTTTGCCGTTGCCTGTGTATATTTGAAGCATATCGTTCCCCTTAAATTAAAATGGTGGGTGATACTGGAATCGAACCAGTGACCTCTACGATGTCAACGTAGCACTCTAACCATCTGAGCTAATCACCCACAGATTGTGTGAAAGAATTCTGGAGGGTTATTTCTTTGTCAAAAAATTTAGAATATTCTTTCCCAATGAGTGATTCAATCGCTTTATAAATTAGTAATCACCACCGGTCTCCGTTTCACTACGCCCTGGCTAGCAGAGAACATCAGTCTCCGCTTCGCTACGCCATGACAGGCAGAGAACACAGAGAGATTTAAAATGTAAAAATTCAGACGAATAAACATTACTCGTTCCTAAGTTGAACTTGGGAACGAGGTGAAATTCTGACTGATTCTAAACGGGTAATTATGATTATTATACTTCATATTCATTGAAATTCAATTTACTAAACAAAAATCAAATTTGTATATCCAAATCAGGTGGTACTAACGTAAAAAAATCTTCCCTAAATTTTTTACACATACCTTCGACACCAGGAAATAATGTCATAGCATTAATATTCATCAAATCAAGTTCCCGCATTATATATGGGTGGTCTTTTTTATAAAATTTCCACTCATATAAATATTGTTCTTTCTTTTCATTCAACTTAATATGTTTAGTTATATTTACAATATTAGTAAACATAAAAACACTTTGTTGAATTATATAGTTATAATTCCCCTGCAATGGAGGTTGTATTATGCTTACGTGTTTTTCGGGTGAATTATAATTATATACTTGCTTATAATCAGTTAACCAAAGTTCAGCATCAAACATAAAAACACTTGAAGAATCTGATTTTATTTGTGTATTATTAGAATCAGCAAGTGCAAAATAAACCGCGATATAAGGTGAATGAGTCCAATCTAATAAAGGTGTCGGGAAACCATGATGTTGAAGAAAAGTAAGTAAAGATGAACGTTGTTCAGGTTTACTTAAATCCCATTGTTTACCTGTTATTGTTCCAATTCTATCAGCCATAAAAGGCAAAATTTTTTCAAAATATAAAGTTATATCTGTTTGCCCTGTTCTATGATATGTAGTAATCAGATCCCATTCTGTATTAGATTGACCTCTGTATATTGCTTGACCTATTAAACGCACTTCCTTTTCAACAAATTCTTTAAATTCCCCCCATTCAGAGGATTTCTTCATTTTTTCATCTGACATTTTAACAATATATCCTTGATTTTATTACATAAAAAATTTAAACTAATGATTAAATTCTATGTCAATAAAAAAACTCTCACTTTCGTATTATTATAGTAATGATATCCGCACCATAACACACCCCGTCTTCCAATAAATTGGAATCCACCCCTCTCGAGAGGGGATTTTTCCCGCATATAAAGAAAATGCGTTTAAAAGAATGGCTGTTTGAGTCCATTTTTCGGGACGAGTTGTTATTCTTTCAGCTTTATGAATTAAATTTTAGTATTTTCTTAATCAGCGGGTGATTCTTTTGCTTCGTTTTCTCATCAGGGAGAAAATGAAGATGTAATTTTTTTACATAATAGACTCTTCTCCGCCTAGCGGATTAATCACTCCGTGTTTCTGCCAAGCTCAGGGTGACAACTATTTTGTTGTAACCTATAATCACTCAGCGAAAACTTGAGATATGTCGAAGAGCATGTCTTAAG
>Ga0268278_1001735_pt1 | contig 12242 bp, 9 predicted proteins | sample saktaG_3_FD_190135 | JGI IMG/M metagenome (GOLD analysis project Ga0268278, IMG submission 190135) | Saline water microbial communities from Sakinaw Lake, British Columbia, Canada - sak_2010_1_5_55m | ecosystem: Environmental > Aquatic > Non-marine Saline and Alkaline > Saline ... | reverse complement strand
TGTCATACCAAAAGGAAGAGATAGTTATGGAGAAACTTTCTCAAGAAAATATTTAATACATATTGATGGATTGCACAGGATGCTGGGAGAAATGTATAGGTTGGAGAGGAAAAGCTATAAACCTGTTAAATGTATTATTGCTGTAAGGGGGGAATAAAAAATGGATAAGGTAGAAGCCAATATTTATTTGCTAAGGCATGGAGAAAAAAATAAAGACGGAACCGCTTTATCTAAAAACGGAATAAGTCAAGCGAGCTATCTTGCAAAAAGATTAAAAGATATAAAATTTAACAAAATTTATTCTAGCGATTTAGTTAGATGCAAACAAACAGCTGAAATAATTTCTAAAAATCATCCAATTAAAATTATCTTTGATGAAAGTTTAAGAGAAGTTGAAGGAAAGGTTAAAGAATTTCCAGAAAAGTATTTCAAAGAGATAAAGATAATAAAATCATTTTGGAATAAAGTTACAAAAGAGAAAGGAAATATTTTAGTTGTTGCAAGTGGAAATTTTAATAGGGTTCTAATTGCAATCGCTATGGGAATTAACCCATCAATTTTAAGATTTGCCCAAACACCAACAGGATTAACTCATTTTGAATTTATTAATAAAAATAAAACAAGAATTGAATATGTAAATGATACTTCTCATTTGCCAAAGAAATTAAGAAAAAGACAAGCATATTAATGTTTTTATCCCTTCATCCTCCAAATAGCATCAAAATATTCTAATAAATATTTTGCAATTTCTTGAGATTTTATTAAAATTCCTGTTGGAACATTTTCCCAGGAGATTATAAAAACATAATTTTTTGTTATATCATAATTTCCCGGAACAGGAAGTTTTGTTGTTTTTATTTTCATAAATTTCCACCTTGGATTAATTGAACCTTCTGTCGGACCAATTCCCTTCCATGTTATTTTTTTTGTTTTGTAATAATCTTCTATTTTAAACTTAAACTGAGGATAGGTTATGTAAAAATCTTCAAGAGCTTTTGTGTCTTCTTTTTTATTTGAGAAAAAATATTTCATTTCTTCATTATTTTTAAGAGAATCTAAAATTATTTCATAAGCAGTTAAAATTCCTTTCTTTCCTTTAAATATTTGAACACTTTCCTCTGTATTCTTTTCAGAAAGATTTTCTAATTGAGGCATAATTGATTTTAATACTGACTTGCTTTCCTCAATTTCTTTTTCTTTGTTAGTTAAGAAATCATTTAATCTTTTAGGAGGAAGTGCTTGAAAGTGTTTTGTTTTTTCTTTAATTGTAAAACTAACTAATCCCTTTTCGATTAATCTCTCAAGAACATCGTAGATTTTTGAGTTAGCAACAGCTGATTCTTTCACAATCGGACCTACTGTTGAATTTTTTAGTTTAAGCAAAGCCAAGTAAACTCTTGCTTCTCCGCTTGTTAATCCTAACTGTTCTAATTTTTTTGTATCCATCCCTCCCTAGTAGGGGGATGATATTTATAATTGTTTTGGTCTTTGGGAAGTTATGAAAACAGAAAAACTTGAAACATACATGAAAGGAGTCATTAATCATTATGAAAAAAAATGTTTGACGCCTCTTTTTGGGGAAGGAAAATTGAAAGAAACTTTACTTGAAGGTTTAGTTGAAAGTTTAGAAGAGAATTATAAGAAATTCCCAGAAATAAAAAGGTTTGTGAAAAAATTAGATTTCCATGAAATTGAAAAATATATGGGAAGACAAAATATTGTAAATGCTTTAAAAAGTAATGGAATTGAAACTTACGAAGATCTTGAATCTTTTGGAACATTTGGATTGCTTAAATTAAGAGGACTGGGAAGAAATTCTTATGATAAGTTTATGGCTTATCTTTCAGAAAAAGGATTTTCTTTTTAATCCTTTATTTATTACTTTCTTCTACAACTTCAGTTTTTGCAACTTTTTTTTCTTTTTCTTCTTTAACTAAAGGTCCGACGACATTTACTAATAATCCAGGTAATCCAGTACCAACAGGAACAGGTTGGTTTAATATTATATTTTCAATAACACTTAATAGTTCATCACTTTGACCTTTGATTATTGCGTTTGTAAATTGTTTTATTGGGGTTTCAAAAGTTGCTCTTGCAAAAATCGATGCCTTTTGTGCAATGATTCCCATTCTTGTAACACCTTTAACCTCTCCTGTATTTGTCATGGCGTCGGAAACCAATTTAAGATGTCTTTCATTAATATCTAAACCTTGACTATCTATAACTTCTTTAATTTCATTTATTATTAATTGTCTTGCAACTTCAATTCCAAAAACATTCGCAACTTCGTGAATATCATTTGAAATTAATTTATCAGGATTTACTTCTTTTAATTCAATTATATCTTTTAAATTACTTCCGAGAGTAACCACAACAAAATCTTTTCCTCTTTTAACAATTAAAATTTGTTCAACACCTTTTATTCCTGAAATAATTGTCTTCTTTAATTTTTCTTTTAATTGATAAATTTCTTTAAATCCTAAATCAGGAACACTTAATAAAATAGTTTTGTTATTTTCTTTAGCATTATATCCTAATTCGTTTAGTCTTTCAACAATTTTTTTAACAGTAGAGTGTGTTTTTCTCAATCCATCTTTATCAATAGTTATTTTTATTTTTTTATTAGAAAACTCTAAATTAATCTCAGATGAAATTTCTTTTAATGTAATTTCTTTTATTTTTTCTGCAAGGGTTTTTGAATCTTTTTCATTATTATATTCATTTTTAAGATAAATTTCCATTTTTGGAGTAGATGGTTTTTTTCTTGCATCAAATATTTCAATTAAACGGGGAAGTCCTGTAGTAACCTGCATTTCTTGAACACCTGCAAAATGGAACGTTCTCAAAACCATCTGCGTAGACGGTTCACCAAAACTTTGTGCAGTAACAAGACCAATAGCTTCGCCAGGAGCAAGTTTTTTCTTTAAATGTAATCCTGCAACATCATATCCATCATCTCCAAATTTAAATTGTATAATATTATTTCCAGAATCTCTTATAGTCCCATCATATTCTACTCTAATATCTTGTAATGCATTTGCCAACCTTCTATATAAATATCCTGATTTTGGAGTTCTTAATGCAGTATCCATCATAGAGTCTCTTCCTGTAATTGATTGAAAAAAGAATTCATCTGGTTTTAATCCTTTAATAAAAGCACTTCGAATAAATCCTCTTGCTCTTGGAGATAAATCTTTTCTCTTAAAAAATGGAAGTGTTCTATTTGTATAACCAAAATCAACTCTTCCTGCACTAATAGCCTGTTGTCCAACACACGACGCCATTTGTGCAATGTTTAAAATTTTTCCTCCACCACCAGAGTTCATCATGATACTTGCTTGATTCGACTCAGGGAAATTCTTTTTAATTGTATATCCCAAATCAGTTCTAATTTCATTAAGGATTTTAAGAATGTGCGTTTCTCTTGATTGTTCAATGGTTTTACCTGGGATTAAATCAATAGTTCCATTTTTTTCCTTTTCTAAGATATCTTCAACTTTTTTAAATGCATTATTTACAATTCTTTCGCCTTCATTAATCAATTTTTCATCTAAATCAAAATCTTCAATAGACAATGAAATTCCGTGACTACTTAAATAATTTTTACCAACATCAAATGCTTTTCTAATTGTTTCAAATGTTTTTTTTCTTCCAACTGTTTTATCGAGTTCTTTTACTAATTCTCCCTCTTCGTCTCCAAAAGCTGTTTTATCAATAACACCTTTTTTAAATTCCCCGTCTTTAATTGTAAAAGAATCATTAGAAAAATTTATGCTCTTTGGTAAAACTTTTGATAAAAGCTCTAAACCTGTTATTGTCTTTTTTGTAATTTCTTCATTAATTCCAGAATAATACAATAATTGATTTGCATCTTCTTTTGAAAATTCTTTTAATCCAACAAGATAATTTCCAGTTATAGCGTCGACAATACATCCAATTAAATTTGTATTATTTTTGGGAGACATTAAATTTTCTTTAACATCTAAAAGGACTTTTGCTTCTGCTCTTGCTTCTTCATTTTGAGGAGAATGAATATTCATTTCATCACCATCAAAATCTGCATTGTAAGGTGCACAAGCTGCAGGATGCATCCTAAATGTTCTTCCAGGTAAAACCTTAACAAAGTGAGCCATTAAACTTCCTCTGTGCAAACTTGGATGTCTATTAAATAAAACAATATCTCCATCTTGTAAATGTCTTTCAACTTGATAACCTGGTTCAAGCTCGTCAATAATTTCTTGTTTTAAATCTTCAGATATTTTTTTTCTTTTTCCATCTGGTCTTATAATATAATTTGCACCTGGATATTCTTCAGCTTTTTCAATTAATTTTTTCAATTTTTTAAGATTCAAATCTGTAACAGTTTCTGAAACAGTCACAACTCTTGCAATTTCATAAGGCACACCAATTTCATTAATTCTTAAATTTGGATCAGGACTAATTACAGTTCTACCAGAATAATTTACTCTTTTACCTGCAATGTTTTTTCTGATTCTTCCTTCTTTACCTTTGATTCTTTCTTCAATTGTTTTTAGAGGTTGACCACTTCTATGTCTTGCTGGAGGAATTCTTGCAACTGTGTTATCAAAAAATGTTGTAATGTGATATTGTAAAAGATCCCAAAGATCTTCAATAATAACTTCAGGCGCACCAGCATTTAAGTTTTCCCAAAGTCTTTGATTAGCTCTTATAATATCAGAAAGTTTGTGCGTTAAATCATCTTCACTTCTTTCACCAGATTCTAAAATAATTGAAGGTCTAACAGTTACAGGGGGAACTAATAATAAAGTTAAAATAGCCCATTCAGGACGACAAGTTTTAAAATTAATCCCAACTTTTTTTAATTCTTCATCTGGAATTTTGCCCAGCATTTCTCTAATTTCTGTTGGAAATATTCTAGATTTACCTTTGTAAAAAGAAGTTGGCTTATCTAATTTTATTTTTTCTTGAGTTGCTTGACAATGAGGGCATCGCTTAGAATCTTTTGCTCTTTTAACTCTTTGAGAAGGAGGATATTTTTCTAAGTCTTTTTCAGTTACCATTAATTTTCCACATTCTTGACAAAATGATCTTAAACAAAGTTCAATTAAAGGAACATATTTTAAATGAATAACTGATTTTGCTAAATCAATACTTCCAGGATGGCCCAAACATTCTTTAATTCTGCCACCACAAGTTCTACACCTCACACCCGGGTCAATTGCGCCAAGTCGCAAATCCATTAAACCACCGTCGACAGGATAGCCGTCAATGTCATAAAGTTCTGGTGTTACAATTTTTGCAACTGTTATTTTTTTAATTTGTTCAGGGCTAAGTAATGAAAAACTTATTCTTCCTATTTTTTTTCTTATTGGATTTTGCATTTTAATTGTAATTTTTAATTTTAAGTGTATTCATTTTTATTCATATTTATTTTTTAATTCAAATGAAGTATTTACATGTAAACCTTGAAGTTCTTCAACAAGTAACTTGAATGCATAAGAAACTTCAACAGATTCAATTTCTTCTGAACCACACATCAAGCAAATATTTTTGTTTCTTATTGAATCTTCAATTGCAATTGAACCGCACTTTGAACAAATTGGTAATCTAACTTTATCTGAATCATATCTCTCTTTTAATAATAAAGAAGCACCGTGTGCAACTAAAGCTTGTTGTTCCATTTCACCCAATCTCAACGCACCACCACGAGAACGACCTTCAATTGGTTGACGAGTCAACAAAGCAACTTTACCAGAAGCTCTTCCATGCATTTTATTACCAACCATATATTTTAATTTCAAGTAATATAAACTTCCTACAAAAATTCTTGCAGGCATTTTTTTACCAGTAATTCCATTATGCATTGTTTCTTTACCGTCGTATCTAAATCCCATTTCTTTTAATTGTTTTTCTAAGCTTTCTTTATCTTCACTATTAAACGGAGTTCCATCAACAACATTTCCTCTTAATGCTGCAACTTTCCCACCAATTAATTCAAGTAAATACCCAACAGTCATACGACTAAGCAACCCATGAGGATTAAAAATTACATCTGGTTTCATACCTCCAATAGTAAATGGAACATCTTCTTCTGGAATAATTGCACCAATAACACCTTTTTGTCCGTGAGGGTTTGCATATTTATCCCCTAATTCGGGAATTCTATGGTCTCTTGTTTTAACTTGAACAATCTTATTGCCTTCGTAATCTTCTGTAATAAAAACAGCGTCGACAGTTCCTTTTTCTTCTTGTCTCATTGTAACACTTGAATCTTTTTTTGTTCTCACTGAAATTTCTCTTGCTTCTGACAAGAATTTTGGAGGAGATGTTTTACCAATCAAGACTTCACCTTCACCAACATTTGCTTCAGGATAAGTAATTCCATCTTCTTCAAGCAATCTATAACTTGATTCCATTTTATAACCTGAAGTATCTTTTTCAGGAACAATAATTTCATCTTTTAATCCACCTGCATAATTCATTTCAACAGCAGAATAAGGTCTAAAGAAAAAACTTCTTCCAACACCTCTATCAATACTTCCTTTATTTAAAACAATCGCATCTTCCATATTATAACCCTCGGCAGTCATAATCGCCACAACTAAATTTTGTCCTGCAGGATATGTTTTCAAAGTATCATAAACAAAACTTCTTACAAGGGGTTTTTGAGGATATTGTAAAATTGAAACATCTGTGTCTAATCTACATAAATAATTTGCAGAGTAAATTCCCAAAGCTTGCTTTTGTGTTTTACCACCTTTAATTAATCTTGCACTTGGATCGTGATTTGCATAAGAAACAAGTGAAATTGATAAACCTAAAGAAATAATTGGGTCGACTTCTAAATGAGTGTGTTCTTGTGATAAATCCTCTTCATAGATTGCAATTAAAGATTCTTCTTCTTCAGCAGCGTCGATATATTCTACAATTCCTTTTTTAATTAAATCTGCCCATTTTAATTCTTCTTGTTCTAATTGAATTAGATGTTCGTTTTTTAATTTAGATAAGCCTTCTTCAACAACAATCAAAGGTCTTAAAACTCTTCCTGGTTCTGTTGAAATAGAAATTGTTTGTAATCCTTCATCTCTTCTAATACTCATTTGTTCAGGTAACTCATTATTTCTTCTTCTCTCTCTTATTGTTTTAACAAATTCTTTTTCTTTAACAACATTTCCAATATAAAGCCCATTAAAAAAAACTTCAAATCCATTTGTCCCTTCTTTATCTAACCCTAATAATTCTAATTCTTTGAAAAATTTATTTTCATCTAATTCAGCCCTTGTAGAAACTCTACTCAAAATTGCAAGATTTTTCCTTAAACCAATTTCTGTTCCTTCAGGAGTTTCAATAGGACAAAATCTTCCGTAATGTGTTGGATGTAATGTTCTTGCTTTAAAATTTTCTTGACCTGATTCAAGCATGCTTGAAACTCTTTGCAATTGTGAAAGTGTTGCCAAATAATTTGTTTTATCCATGTTTTGTGTAACACCACTTCTTTCACCAGTCCATGCACCAGTAGCAATTGCAGATTCAACTCTATGAGAAAACAAAGTAGATTTAGCTAAAACTTTTATTGAAAAATATTTTTTTCTTTTCGAAGATTTTTGTAAAGAATATTGCAAATCTCTAATTAAAATTCCAAGATTAACCCTAAACAGCGTCGCTAACAAATCTCCAGAAAGTCTAACTCTTTTATTTGCATAATGATCCTTGTCTGTTCTTAAGTCTGGATTTTCTTTTGCAATTAAATATTGTTTAATTAATTTACAAAGTGTTACAGCTTTTTTGTTTTTATCTTCTTTTTTTTGCCCAATGTGCGGAAACAAGTAAGAATCAATTCTTTGTTTAACTCTATCTAAAATTTCTTTTTTAGTTCCCTGAAGACTTGTTTTTTCAGCAATATACATCATTGCATCTTCTTTTGTAGCTAAATTAACAAATTCATACAAATTAACAATAACACTGTCTGCTTCTTTTCCCAAATATCTTGCAATGTCTGATTCTTTCAAAAGACCAAGGGCTTTTAAAATAACAATTGCAGGAATGTCTTTAAATCTACTAAAAGACACATTAAAAATTCCTTTTTTATCTTCAGTAATTGTAATTGGAATTCTGTAAGTTCCTTTTGAAGAAAATAATTTTAAAGTCATCCCGCCTTTTTTGTTGTCCTCGATAAAAGGTTGGTTTTCTGCCAAATCTTCAGCCATAACCATAACTCTTTCATTTCCTTTGATTATAAAATATCCTCCAGGATCCATTGGATCAGAATAATTTTTAATTAAATCTTCCCTTGATAAACTATTTGTATTACAAGCTTTACTTTTAACTAAAATAGGAATTTTTCCAATTTCAACAAGTTCAGAATCAACATGCCCATCTTTTTTAACAGTTAACTCTAAATAAATAGGAGCAGCATAAGTTAAACTTCTCAACCTTGCTTCAAATGGCATAACTTTTGAAGAACTTCCATCTGCTTCAATTACTAAAGGATTTCCAACACTTATTTTTCCAAGTCTTATTTCAAAATCATCATTGTTAATTGTTTCTTGAATTTCATTAACAATTTCTTGCATTCGGTGTTCAATAAAATTATTAAAAGAAATAATGTTTGATTCAACTAAAGAATGATCTTGCAAATATTTTTTTACAATTAAATGCTTTTCCATTATACAACAACTCTATAATAAATTACAGAACCCCCTTCTTCTTTTCTTTCTATTTTAATAAGGTCTCCAATTTCACAACCTTCAGGCAATGCTGAATCGTTTGAAAATATTTTGGGTAATTGAGCTTTAGAAATGTTTAATTTGTTTAGAAACTCTTGGGTTTCTTTTTCATTCATTTTTGTATGTTTTGGTTGTAGAATGTGCATGTGGTTTTCTCGTCGGTATTTTATCTAATTTGCATAATTGTCTCTAAATAATAACAAATGATTATGTGGATAATAAAACAAACCAAAATTTGGTTTAAAAATGTTTCGATTAATTTGTCTTTTCAAAAAATATGAATTTTTCAAGGCCTTTTAGGTTTAACATTTCTTCTTTGCTTAAATTTTGAGGAGAAATAATTTTTATGTTAAAACAAGGCTTAAATATTCTTTTTATAATGGGAAAATAAATTTCTGCTTTTCTTTCTTTTTTAGTCTTATCTTCAAAAAAATCTGTGTAAAAAGAATTGTATCTCCACTCCCCTTCAAATCCCTCTTGTTCTTTTAAATAATTTATAATTTTTTTAATTCTTTTTCTTACTTCTTTTTTATAATTCCCAGACAAAGAATCATTTTTTTTAAAAGAATACTTTGCAACAAGAATTGTTTTTTTGTTTTCTCTTTTACATTTAACTTTCATCGCTTTTATTTATTTTTAGTTCTTTAAAAGAATTGTTGCATTAAAGTTCTAAAATACATTAAATTTTTAAACCAAATCTTTTTAATCTAATCATTATTAATTTAATTATGGCTCCGTAGCTCAGCCTGGTTAGAGCACTGGACTTTTACTTCATTTTGATGAAGAAGATATCCAGGTGTCGGGGGTTCAAATCCCTCCGGGGCCATAAATTCAATACATTTCATAACAATAATTTATTTAAATTAATTTTTTTATATCTTTATTATGAATCTCAACAATTTATTTCTAAAAAAAGAAGAGTTACCAATTTTATATGGGTCTTGTTTTTAGATATCAAATTCTTTTCAAATAATGAGAAACTAGTAGATAAATTGACAAATAAAATAATTGAGGGTATTAAGGAATTTGATGTATTTGTTTTATTGGAAGACAAAAAAGGAACAGAAATGTATTAGGAATTATCTGCAAATTTAATATTAAATAAAATATATGAAAAACCTAAAGTATATTTGATAGGAGCTAAAAGAAAGAATTCTGTTTTTTCATTTCATCATTCTGTTATTCAAAAAGATTCTTTAGAGGATATTTTATAAGATTTAAAAATTAGAGGTAATTGCTAGTTAGTTCACCCTTAGGAAATGCCTTCACAAACCTATCTTCATGCTTAAAAAGAATGCTCCCTTCAAGATTATTTTCAGTTAATTGCCTATATTTATTTGATATTCTCAATCCAATTTTTTCCTGTGTTATTAAGGGAAATTTTTCTTTATGACAATTTTTATTATTATCTATATAATTTATTTCTAAATCAAACACTCCAAGAAACCCCCCACCTATATTAGCCTCTATATCTATTGGGCCAAGATTTTTTCTTTTAATTTCTTCAATATATTTTTCAAATTTTTTCAAGTCTGACCGTACCATTTTACTAAGTTTAGATGGTACAGTGGTTTTTAAATTTTTCTATTGTTACTCTTACAAGGTGGTTAAAGAACTTTTCAGAAAAATTCCAGGATAATTTTATTTAATTTACTTTTAACAAAAATAGCACAATTTTTTCCAACATATAACTCTGCAACTAAATATTTTAATTTTGAAAGTTCAATTTCATTGATTTTTCTTTTCTCATAAGCTTTGTTTAAAAAAGTATGAAATTAGAATATCTTTTTTTCAACAAATTTAATTTAATGTATTAAGAATTAAACATATCCTTTAATAACCTCACCTAATTCTTCTTGAGTCATTGAACCAATAATTTGTTCTACGATTTTCCCGTCTTTAAACAACACAAAGTTAGGAATTGAAGAAACATTAAATTTAGAAGCAAGTTCTGAATTATCTTCAATATTTACCTTACCTATTTTTATTTTTCCTTTGAGTTCATCACACAAATCTTCAAGAACAGGAGCCATCATAACGCAAGGCATGCACCATTCTGCAAAAAAATCAACCAGCACAACACCGTCTTTGATAAATTTATCAAATTCTCCATTTGTTAATTCAGGTATTTTATCATTACATGTCATGACTTCAAAATAGAAATGATTATTTATAAATATTTATATGAGATTATTCTTCATTTAATTCAAAATCTAATTTCGAATTTATATAGTCTTCTCGTTCTTTTTTAAAATTATCATGAAATTTTTCATTATATTCTACAACTTTTTCTTTTACTTTTCCACAACTTTTTCCAAATGAAAGTTCAGGACAAAATCCTGCAGAATGACATTTTGGACCAATTAAGGATTTGACATCTTCTCCAACTTCTTCACTATTTTTAATTAATTGCATTTCTATTTCTGTTAATTTTCGCATTTCTGGTTCAGCAGTACTACAAAGCCTTAACGAAGAATATCCTGTGGTTAAATTGTACAAATCAAATTGTTTAACAACACCCAATTTAATTCCACGAGGAATAATTGCAATAGCATCACTTTCTTTAATTCCCGTTTCTTTTAATTTAAAATAAGCATCTAAAGATTCATGAAATGCAGAAACCCATAAGTTCTTTGCTTCTTCATTTTTTCTTAAAAAATCAGGCATGGAAAGAACATCTTCTGTTACCAAATTTTCATTGTTAATTTTTGCTTCATTTGCTCTTTGAACTGCATTGTAAATAGATTCTGCGTTTTGAGAGAGTGTTCTATGTCTTTTTACTTCACCCCAAACTCTCCAAGGAGTATTTGTTAAAGTTGTAACTGAAATGGTGTTATTAAAATCAGCAACAATGTTTTCCAGCTCTCCAAGAACATTTTTCCAGTTTGATTTTATTGATTTCAAATTTTTAAAAATTGAATCTTTATATTTCAAAAAATCTTCTATTCTTGATTTTCTTTCTTTACTCTTTAAATCAAAGGTATTTATTATTTCTGAAGAAAAAAATCTTGCGTTTCCTTCTTTCATTAATTCTTGTGCAAGATTTTTTCTAAAATGAAAAATGTTTGGGTTTGGATTCCCTGTTCTTGGAGCAGCTTTACGAGCCTCGTAAGTTATTCCTGCACCAGCTTCATGAGTAAATTCTTCAAATTGTTTAATTATTTCTTTTGCTTCTTGAGGAATTGCTAAAGGATCTTTTTCAGACAGCTTTGAAAAATAAATTAAAGTTTCAAGAGGCATAAACATAAATCCCCCTCCTCTGTGACCATATTGAACTATTTTACTAGCTTCTTGTTTGGGCATTCCCATTTCTTGCATTTTTTTGTAAATTTCAATATTTTTTTCAGAAGTTTTAACATATAATCTTGTTGCTCCATTACCTTTATCAAAAATTCCTTGAGGAATTAAAATTGCTTCTTTTGTTATTGGAACTCTTCTCCCTGAAGGCATTAATGAGCTTGAAAAAACAGCACCTGTAAAAACCGAATCCACAAATTTAGAAGAATCACCTTCAACAAACGCCCAATAACCAGG
>Ga0268278_1001733_pt1 | contig 12244 bp, 8 predicted proteins | sample saktaG_3_FD_190135 | JGI IMG/M metagenome (GOLD analysis project Ga0268278, IMG submission 190135) | Saline water microbial communities from Sakinaw Lake, British Columbia, Canada - sak_2010_1_5_55m | ecosystem: Environmental > Aquatic > Non-marine Saline and Alkaline > Saline ... | reverse complement strand
GTGAAATTATTTCGCATATTCTCATTTAAAAATGGTGTATTATTGAAATGAAAAACAATAAATTTACATTCATAAACACATTGTTGATGTTTCTTTGTTCATCCATTCTTTTCTCTCAAACCAACGATACACCGCTAAGTTTTGATGAAGATGTTCCTTTTTCTCTTGTATCGGGCTATTTATTTAGAGGAAATGAATTCTTCTATGAAAAAACTTATAGTAGTGTAAAAAAACTTAGAGATTGTTTATTTTACTTCCAAATTGGCGGTTTCATCAATTCAAATTCGAAGTTATTAGCTTTCCCTGAGAAGGGTTTAGATTTAACGCCAACTGCTTTCAATGGTTTTTTGGAAATAAAAGGCATCTTAGGCACAGATATTTTATTTCCGTTATTTTATCAGTTTTATGCCTACTTTAGAAACTACATCTATTTTCAATATTCAGATGATAAGGACGACAGTAATTCAGACAATGATGTGAGATTTATTGGAGAGTATACTTCCGGGATTGTGAGTGGAGCATTGGGTTATGATAATAACTGGTTTACACCTATAATTGTCTGGAATAAATTTGAAGCTGAGCATAAGAATAAAGAAGAAGAGCTAGGAAAAATACCGGCAGAATATCATAATATCTATATTGATAGATACAATGAAGTTTATTCCAGATTTGATTCACTGGGTATTGAAGAAAAGGAAGATAATAATATTTCCTTCATCGGTTACAGCAGGAAGCTCGATGTTGGTTGTATTATTGCACCTGAATATACTAAAATCGACTTGAATTTTGTATCTGGTATTAATTCCATTAATAGCATTTTGCCATTTAGTCAACACAAAATTAAAGTAAGTAATATCTTTGATTTCATTTTTCATACAAATATAAAACACTGTGTTGATTATTCTATAAAAACAAATTATCAAAAGCCAAATTTCAAGCATTTAAAAAATACTGTTAGTGATTTAACGATAAATACACGAAGTATCTTCAAACCTCTCAAAAAAGCCATTGAATCGAGTTCCAAAAAAGATGGTATGGGAAATGTTTCTGGTGATATAAATTTATTTGCTAGGTTTCAATTTGATCATTCAATTAATGAGTTAGCATCAATAGAAGTCGGGTTCATATTTTATGCTTTTCAAGTTGTGTATGAGCATAATAACACAAAATTGTTCATGCCTGATGTAGATAGATTATACAGTAATTCGCTAAGCTTCAAATTGGGAGGTGGGTTTGGAAAAGGTGGTTTTGTCTTTGGTCTTTAATTTTCCTTTAGGGACTCTGAACTATTGATTTTCCCTAATGGGATAAAATATTTCTTCCTTTATGTGCGTAAACAATTACTCATTCACTATCAGGAACATGATCTAGATTTTTATGAGGTTTCCACAGATGTAAATTTACCAGCTAATAATTCCCCTGATTTAATAGAGCCATCCCAAGATTTGCTTAATAGTTAATTGAAATTACAAATGATTTTATGCGTTTAGTGGCACCCTATGATGTACAGGTCAAAGCAAAATTCCAGACAGACAAAAAACTTCCTGAAGTTGATCAGGCAATAAGCCAACTCAAAATTGGAGAATGGGCAGAAGCCATTGGTTTATTTATTTCAGCCACTGAAAAAGCTGGTATAGATGCAAAGATCAAAGCCAAAGCATTTTACGATCTCGGTCTAGCTCAAATGTATGCTGGTGATTTTGATAATTCCATTGAAAATTTTAAAGAAGCATTTAAACTTACTAACAGTAAAATGTATATGAATGCTATTAACGAAGCTAAATCTGAAAAAGCAAAGGCTGAAAAGCTACAGGAGCAACAAGGATAATATACCTTTTCCTGATAAAAGAATAAGGGTCTTCAGTTAGTGGAGCCCTTATTCTTTTCTTACCAGAAAATCACTTCCCCATCCTCGATAGTAAAAATTCTGGGATCTGGATGAAGGTACGATGTATGGTGTAATTAATCCTTCATGCAAACAAACCTTCTTATAAAATTTATTCTTAATGAACTTTTTAGATAAAGTTTTATTATGTTTATATTCTATTTTTCATTTTTCGCATGAGCAATATTCCATGATTCAAATCGGAAGTGTCATGTTTCTGAAATTTTGGGGGTATGCATGCAATCCTCTCATCATAATAATTGACAGTAAAATACGATATTTAACACTTTCATTTCATAGGTGATATGGAGATTACCATGAAGAAATTCTATTTATGCATTTTTATCTTAACATTACTTATTGTTGTTTCCTGTGACAGGGGGCAGCAAGAATATAAAATCGGCGCAATATACAATCTTGAAGGTTCCCAATCCTCACTTGACGTGCCTTCTGCAAAAGGCGCTGAATGTGCAGTCGAGCTGGTTAATGCACAAGGAGGAATTAATGGGAGAAAATTGAAGCTTATTCTTTATGACGGAAAATCCGATCCGGCAGTCATCAAAGAAGCTACACAAAAACTCATTTTTGAAGATAAGGTTCCGGTCATTATCGGCTTCAGTGATACAGATATGGTGCTGGCTTCTGCACCGATCGCAGCACAAAATGATGTGATCTTTATTACTTCGGGTGCAACATCTCCAAAATTACCAGAGCAGGTTCCGACCTACCTTTTCCTCTCATGCTTTGGGGATAATGTACAGTCGGCAGTGCTGGCAGAATACGCATATGAACGGCTTGGCTTGAAGTCGTGCTATGTAGTAACAGATGAGGAAATGGATTTCACAAAATTGCTTTCACGTTATTTTAAAGAGCGATATTCAGAATTGGGAGGGAAGATCGTAAAAGAATCATTTTTCAAAGGTGGAGCAAAGGACTATTCAAAATTTATTTCTGAGACACGAGAACTCGATCCGCAGCCGGACATGCTTTTCATATCTGCAGGTCCCGATGATGTGGGGAATATTATCGCACAATTTCGTGCAGCAGGTATCATCCAGCCGATCTTTGGAGGGGATAGTTATGATACTCCTTTGCTTCTCGAAACAGCAGGTCAAAAAACCAATGATGTCTATTATACCACGCATTTTCTGGTTGAAGAATACGCAGATAATATTTATTTCACCACTCCTCCGGTAAATAACCAGGAGGTTGCCCAGGAACCTATAATAAGATATATCACAGCATATAAGGAAAAATACGACACCCTTCCTTCCAGTTCTTTTGCAGCGCTTGGATATGATGCGGTTATGCTTGTTGCAGGCATCTATCAGAGAGCAGTAAGTATGGAATCTGAAGAGCTCATGAGGATGCTGTCAAATACAAAAGATTTCGCAGGAGTGACCGGAGTGTTGAGTTATGTGAACGGACAACGAATTCCACAAAAGGGTGTGACACTTATCAAGATCCAAAATGGAGAACTTGTATTTCTTGAATCCCTGGTTCCAACAAAAGTGCCAAATCCCTGATTGCTACAATAACGATGCACGCGTGAGAGAAATATTGACATTGCATATAGATAAATGAAAAATCTCTTCAGTTGAATATAAGATTGATTGGAGACCCAATGTATGGTACATATGACGTTCCATTTTCTATAAAAGAAAAGGAACTCTCGATTGATGTCAGCAAGACTGATTATGGTTTTTTATATGCCCGAAAGCTTGCTGATAAACCGGTTTTTGAGAAGATAATTTTATCTGAAAAGTCCCGAATCATTATTAATCCTGTTGAGCCGTTGAATCACCCAAAGCACATTACAAATTATCTGCTCTTGGAATTTGATAAAAAAATCTCGATAGCGCCTCATAAAGAGCAAAGTTTTTATGCTACATTTCCTATAGAAATTGGTGTTTTTATTTTTACACGGCAGGATTTTGCACCCTTTGATGATATCAGCTTGATACCTGCAAAATATAGTTTATATGGAGACCCGCGTATCGGGATTGTGACAAGATATTATGCGACTTCGATCTATGCAGACATTCCTGAAGTCGATCCTCTCCAACAGGGTGTAGTGCATCTCACCATAAAGAATTCCGACTCTCAATGGAACACAATTTCTAGAATTGTTCTCAATGCCTATGGCATGAAACTGTATTTTAACGAGAAGTTGGTTCAACTTTTTGCTTCGATGAAAATAATCAATGAAATTACCGCTGAGACTGACTGCTATGCTCCTCACTCAGAAAAGGGTTTCCGCAAAGCGATGGAACTTTATAAAAGCAGGAAATTAAGCATACTTTCTACAAAATTTGTTATGATGGAAGGACTATAATGCTCAATACAATTGTCTGGGGAAAAGTAACACTTCTACGATTGATTATAGCTCTTGCAATCTTTATAATTTCAATAATAATTTCCAAAATACTCTCCCTCAACGTCCGCCGCGCATTGAAGAACAAAACATCGAAGGACAGCATGGAAGTTGTTGTCAAAGCTATATCATATTTAGTCATAATAATCGGGTTGATCTGGGCGCTTTCTGTTATTGGATTGAAACTATCCGGGCTTTTAGTTGCGGGTGGTATCATTAGTATAATTATCGGTTTTGCAAGCCAGAGTATTGTGGGGAATTTGGTTTCCGGCGTTTTTCTTATGATAGAACGTCCTATTCGTATTGGAAATACCGTGAATATTGGTGACATTACCGGAATTGTTGAGGATATAAGGATTATCTCGACAACCATTCGCACATTTGACGGCTACCAGGTCCGAATTCCCAATGAAGAAGTATTTACTGCAAATATTTCAAACTATGTAACGAACGTGGTCCGCAGGTTTGAGTATGATGTGGGAATCCGCTACAATGATGATGCGGATAAAGCTATTACGATCATAAAGGAATTAATATATAATGAGCCCTTTGCGCTGAAGAATCCCGAACCGCTGGTGTGGGTGAATGATCTTGGTGATAATTCAGTGAATGTGAATGTGAAGATATGGGCACCGGTGAGTGAATGGTGGGCACTCAAGACAAATATGCTCTGGAGAATCAAGAAGGCACTCGAGCTGCAAGGTATTGAAATTGCCTTTCCACAGCGGATTGTTTGGTTTGGAGATCAGCGGCAGGATAATGATTCACTCCCGATAATCAAACCTGAAAAGGAAGATTAATACTTTTTTTCATGAGAAGAGTTTTTTATAAAACTGTGCGGATAATCCTCATAACACTTGCAAGTCTTGTATGCTTGCTTGTGCTTCTCTTTCTAATTGCAGGCTCCTCTATCGGAGAGGGATTTATAAAAGATCTTATTGAGAAGAACCTCTCCAAGACCTTGAATATGACTGTATCTGTTGAGGAATTATATACGAATGTTCTTTCCCATCTGGAAATTCGTAATATACATATTGATAACCCTTCGCCGCCTGAGATATCCTCACTTTCCATTGCTTCTCTCGAAGTAAAGTATAACATCTTTGGTCTTCTCTCAAATAAATTATCGATCTCAGATATTCTCATTCAAGGACTTGATGTCAATCTGATCAGAGATAAGGAAGGAAATTTTCTTATACCGGAGATAGCTTCTGATAAAGAACCCCCAAAAAATCCAATGCAGATTGCTGTTGGGAACATTGAAATAACGGGATCTTCGATTTCCTATGATGATCAGGCGCTTCCATTGGAAACAAAGCTCCTGGGATTCATGTTGACAGTTCATAATGATGAAGCAATTACCAAATATAATTTTCTTATGCAATTCCTTACCGGCGAGATAGTTCAGGATGAGCAAACGTATGAAATAGAGAAATTCCTGGTGGAAGGTTCGTATGAAGAAGAATTTCTTGAAGTATCCAATATCTCATTTTCATCTAAAGGTATAAACTGCTCAGGAAAAGCAACTGCTCATTTCACTGAATCCGACACGACATTTCAGGCACACCTCACAATTGAAGGCGATCCTTCACAATATCTCAAAATCTTCGACAATCAATTACCCCCAAAGCTTAAACCTCATATAAAAAATGTGGTTGCAGAAATAAGTTTAGACGGAAGTCAGGCACAACCAAATATAGTTGCAAAGCTCACTATTCCCACAATTCAGGCAGAAGAAATTTTGCTGAATAATACAATATTAGAAGTCACGATGCGCAATGACACACTCAGACTAAACGATTTCTCAACAGAAGTGTTTGAAGGTTCTCTTTCGGCGCAAGGTTGGATGATGATGGACAGTACTGAATCCTATAACGCTGAACTACAAATAGCAAACATCAATTACACTCAGCTATGGGATTTTCTCTATGATAATGAATCACCGTATAAAGGTTCTTTGGGCGGTACGATCAGCTCATCAGGTTCGGGACGCTCTCTTCTCTCGTCACAAATATCAGGAAATGTACACCTCGGATCGATCATATACAAAACAAAGAGCATAAATCCACTTGACTGCACGTTCTCGTACAAAGAGGGATTGGCAGCGTTTCAAATACTTCAAGGCACTTCATCTATAATAAGCAATTTTACTATTCAGGATTCAGAAGTCACCGGTTCTACTCAAATCGACATAAACAATATCGAGTATATAGCGGGACTTTTCAACCTTTTGGATGCAAAGGGCGCGCTGCATGCGGATGCTGAATTTGCAGGAACACTACTGAATCCTAATATTAAAGTAAAAGTGAAGGGGATTGGACTTTGCTACATGAATTTCCCTGTCGATTCACTTGAAGCAGAAATCCAGTATGCGGACAGTTCCTTGGTAATTAAAACGAGCTCTTTTGAGGGAAAGATCGATTCTCTTGCTCCAGTTGCAAAGAATTTTATCAATGAAGAAGTAAATGGAGAGGTTCGCTATAAAGGAACACTGTCCGGCACTTTAGAAAATTTTTCCGGAAGTATTGCGCTTCATGCAGATCGCGTTACCTATCAGACCTTTTCTGTGCCGTCACTTGCGCTTGAGTGTTCAGCAAGGAATTCTGATATTACGGTGACAGCACTTCATATTGATACTGAGAAAATACGATGTGAAGCCCGTGGCAATTTCTCATTAACTGAACGTTCCGGAGCTCTATCTGTGGATTTCAAAAAGAAAGAAAAAAGTGACAAAGATAACCTAGGCTCAATTGAGAGCACGATCTCTCTTGCAGAAGATATATCTTTCAATGCCAGCCTGAAAGAACTTTCTCTTGAAATGCTTGGTGCAGTTTCTGATTCTCTTTCCGGTATTCAAGGGAGTGTTTCGGGCAATCTGTCATTTAACGGTTCGATGGAGAAGCCGAATGGCTCGATAATCCTTACCGTTGAGAAACCTGCATATAAAGACATATTTGTAGATAAAATTTCTGTTGAGGGAAATCTCACTCCCTCTGAGTTCGTATTGAGCAGCGGTGTTATTCAAATATTTAATAATGAGATCCGTTTACGGGGAAAGCTTGAGCTTGATCAAGTCGATAATAAAATTGCGATAAGTCCTCACTGTTCGATCGAGGGGGAAATAGCGCTGACAGAAGTGAAACTCTCAGACTTTTCCCAGGAATTGCTCAACGGTGTACAGGCGAAGGGAACACTTACTTGCACAATAAATATCAACGGTATTGTCTCAAACCCGGTTGTGAATGGTTCTCTGAGAATCAAGAATGGTTTCATCCAATTGGACACTCATAAATCACCTGTTGAAGAGCTTAATGCAGTAGTTATTTTCTCTGACAGCACATTGAATATTAATAAATTTACCGGTCTTTATGAAGGCAAAACCTTCTCTCTTTCAGGGAGTATTTCTCAGAATGAATGGACATCCTTTTCGCCGGATATTGCACTTTCTGTGAAAGGGCTGCAGACAATACATATCAATGGAAAATTTCAGAAGGAGGATATTGATTTAAATCTTTCTCTTAATGATTTTGATATTGCTTTTACAGAAACATTTTCACCAGCTATCATGAATGCACAGGGTTATGTAAACGCATCGATGAACATTCGTGGGTCTATGGAATCTCCAAAGTTCAGAGGGTGGCTCAAAGCAGTGAATATCGAAGTCCTGCCGACAGATGTTCCTGTGCCCCTCTCAAAATGTACGCTCGATATTTCTGCAACTGATGAAAGAATGGATCTCACAACTTTTAAATGTATGTTTGGCGAAGGCTCGATAAAGAGCACCGGATACGTCGGTTACAATAACGGCACAATAAATGATATCGCATTTCATATAGATGCTGAAAATATTTCATTAAAGGAGCCAAAGAAATTCCAATTTGTGGTAAAGAGTTGTGTGCTGGACTACTCCCAGAAAAATAGCATGTATTATATCGACGGAAATGTAGTTCTGGGAAAGACAAAATATCTCGAAGATGTTCAACTCTCAAAAGTGCTCAATTCAATCACCAAACCAAAAATATTCCGAAAGCCCTCTCAGCTTATGATACAGACAAAACTCCGCATACGAATTACTGAAAGCAAGGATATCTGGGTAGATAATAACATTGCGCGTATTAGAATGAAGGCTGACCTTAGCGTGATAGGCACACTTGCTCAGCCAAATCTTACAGGACGTCTCGAAATTGCCGAGGGCTATATTGTTTATCTTGATAGAAAATTTGAGATCACGCGTGGTATTCTTGATTTTGCTGATCCCCATGTGATAAATCCTATTCTAGATATACAAGCTGAAGCTGATATAAAAAATTATCAACAGCCGGATGCCGATCCGTATCATATTATCTTTGTAATTACTGGACCTGCAGACAAAGCAAAAATTTCGCTCAAATCCGTTCCTGCTCTCGATGAAGCAAATATCCTCTCTCTACTGACATTTGGCACAACAAGAGAGCAACTATTTTCTCAGTCACCAGATAAATATAATACTTCACTTAAGAATATTCTCCTGGAAAGGGCAGAGCAGTATTCCAGCCAGAAGATAACAGGATTTGTCGCAAGCAGAATATCAAATATTTTTGACCTTGATGATGTGTCCATAGAGGGAAATCTGTTCAATTTTGGTGATTCCTGGGGACCTCAACTCGTGGCATCCAAACAACTCTCAAAACGCATGAAAGTAACCTATTCTACACGCATAGGTTATCTGAACGAGCAAAGCGTCGAGCTTGATTATAAGCTTACCGATAAATTTTATCTGCAAGGACAGGCGGATCAGGAAGGTAATGCAGGTCTCGATATTATCTACAGGGTGAATTTCAAATGAAAAAGAGAAAAATCCTCTTTTTGATTATTCTCCTGTTTTTGGCGAGTGCTACAGTACTTCATGCAGAGAAAAATGCCTATAAAATTAAATCCATTACTTTTCAGGGAAATGACGTATATAAAGCACGAACTTTACAGAAAGTAATGATAACAAGACAATCCAGGTTTTTAAGTCCTGCTCGTTATTATCCTGAAATCTTCAATGAAGACCTGAAAAATCTTGCGCTTTTCTTTCAGCAAAATGGCTATCTGCAAGCAAAGGTTGCGGATTATTCCGTTGAGAGGAATGACGAGAAAAAGCAGGTCTCAATAATTATAGATATTTTTGAAGGAGATCCCACATATATTGAGGGCATTGAAATATTTGGAAATAAAGTATACACGGACTCAATTCTATTTAAAACCATTGACCTGAAGAGTGGGCATTTGCTTCAGCAAAAAAAAGTGCAGGATGTCACATATAAACTCCTCACAATATATGCGAATAATGGATATCTTGATGCAGAAGTTGTGCCGGACATTCTTATTAATAATGAACATCACCTCGCACACATCGATTTCCGTGTTTCCGAAAACGAACAATATTCAATACGGGATATAAACATTCAGGGTTTGGAGATCACGAAGCAGAAGATCATTTGGCGCGAACTGACATTCAAGTCAGGTGAGATCGTTAACTATTCAAAACTGCTTGCATCCCAGAGAGCATTGTACCTTACAGGTCTGTTTGAAAGCGTATTCATTCGACCTGTAACCATTGATTCTTTGAGCTCTCAAAAGGATATACAGATAGATATTAAAGAAAAAATTCCCGGACAGTTCAACCTTGGAGCTGGATACGGTTCACTGGATAAGTTTCGGGTTTTTGCTGAAGTACTTAATAGTAATCTCTGGGGAACAGCTCAAAAAACCAGTTTGAATGGAAAATTAAGTTCTATTACACGCAAGCTCGAAGCATCTTATACAGAGCCATGGACGTTCGGGATCAGACTCAAAACAGATGTGAATCTTTTTGATACATTTAATGAAGAACCGGGTTATGATGTTCTGCAGTACGGAGCAAAGGTTATTGTCGGTAAATCTTTTACCGAGTATTCCAGCGCATCAATTGCCTACAGGTATGAAAAAGTCCGCTTCAGTAAGGTTAAAGTTCAGGAATTGCCGGATAAATATAAGTCTAATTTGAATTCATTTACCTTCTCTGCAATCCACGATAAGAGAGATAATATCTTTAACACGACCAGCGGATACGTGCTTTCCATGGATAGTGAAATCGCAGAATCTTATCAAACTACTTCAGATATTTTCGGACGATTAGTATTAAAAGGGAAATATTATGTGCCTGCTTCAACATCTACGACACTTGCTTTTTCTCTTGAAGCGGGTGGGATGAACCTTTTTGGAAGGTCAACGAGTATTCCACTCAATGAGAGATTCTATGCCGGCGGTCCCAACTCATTGAGAGGTTTTAGCTATAGGAAGGTTGGACCACTGGACGATAAGGGAAATCCTATCGGCGGAAGATATAAAATTGTGGCGAATCTGGAAGTAAGGCAGACTCTCTATAAGTTTATTGGCGGCGTGATATTTTTTGATTTCGGCAATGTATGGAGATTTCTGAAGGATGTGAAGAGACAGCCGATGAGAAGCTCTCCGGGTATTGGATTGCGGATTGCCACGCCGCTTGGAGTGGTGCGTTGCGATTACGGATTTAACTGGTTCCCGAAAAAAGGAGAGCCATCAGGAAAAATTTATTTCAGTCTCGGGCAGGCATTTTAGAAGGGTTTCTTATAAAAAAATACGCGAATTCACCTTCTCGTTCCCAAAGCCCTTTTGGGAATGCAGTCATAAATCCCATAAGGATTTTTAAACCACCAGTCTTCGTTTCACTACGCCCTGGCAAGCAGAGACCTCGGAGAAATTTTCTTTTATAAATCTCCTCAGCCATTAATCATCAAACTATTTGACAAATATTTCACAAAATAATTCCTAAAAGAAAATGGTAAAATTATCATGAGAATGAAAAATGTAAGTCATAAATCTCTGTGCACTCTGCTTGCTGCGGTGTAGTGCAACGTAACTGAGTGTTCTCTGTGGTAAAAAGTATTGATGAAATTTGTATTTTGTATTATGAAAAAGTAAAAGGATTAAAAAGTATTATATGAAAGAAATACTCGTCGTTAGTGATACTCATGGCAACTATGAGATATTGCAGCATGTACTGGACAGCAATATCCTTGTTGATGTAATAATTCATCTTGGAGATAATTACGGAGATCTGGATTCCTGTGTTTTTAACAGGAGAGGAAGACAAATTTATCGAGTTCCCGGTATTTTTCATCCGGGATACAGAAACGGAGATCTACCTCATTCACTTGAAGTTAAGATCGAAAACAAGAAGTTCCTCATTGCGCATTCTCCGGACGATTTGAGTCATTCTGCCGATGTGCTTCTTTTTGGGCATACGCATGATTGGGAGTGTGCAAACAGTATTTTTGGTGTGCGATTCAATCCCGGACATCTCAAAGCACATATCGATAAAAAGCGCATTGCGACCTATGGGATTATTGAGGTCAGGGACCAAAATATAACCTTAAAAGTGCTCGATCTTCAGCATAAAGTAATTGCTGAAGCAAATATAGAAAAACTATGAAAATAAATTTTGGACTAGTATCCAAGAAGGAGAAAGAATGAAAAAAAGATGGAAAAGTATGATTTTATTAGGTATGATAACCTTATTATTTGCTGGTTGCTTCAATATTACGCAGCACATTTCAAAAGAAGGGGATGATCTCAATGTATTCGTCAAATTTGCCGTGAGTAAAAGTATATTTGAGATGTCCAGCAGCATGGGAGGTAAGAAATCCGATGACAATCCCTGCGAAGATATATTCAAATATAATGAAGAGAATATCATAAACGGATTTCCTAAGAATATCAAGGCGAACTATGTGAAAACAGACACCGAGCTGGAATGCGGGTATGAGATGTATATGAGCGTGGATGTCAAAGGTAAGGAGTATAAAAAGCTGAAAAAATCAAATGTTCCTGCGCTTTTCCCGCTTGTGGGAGATGGTGAGATATATATCAAGTTCCCTCAGGGTGATGAGGAAGACAGCGGCGGCGATCAGATGGGTACTGCATTTATGTCCAGTGCGGTT
>Ga0268278_1001732_pt1 | contig 12246 bp, 11 predicted proteins | sample saktaG_3_FD_190135 | JGI IMG/M metagenome (GOLD analysis project Ga0268278, IMG submission 190135) | Saline water microbial communities from Sakinaw Lake, British Columbia, Canada - sak_2010_1_5_55m | ecosystem: Environmental > Aquatic > Non-marine Saline and Alkaline > Saline ... | reverse complement strand
GCGTAGTCCAGCTGATCACGCCGGGCCAGAGTCAGCCGCTCAGGCAGAGTGTTGAGCATGGCGCCCAGCTTGAGCCGCTTGAGCAAGGGCTTGAGTTCAGAGACGTTGCTCATAAATCCACCCCGCTTAACATATCGGAGGCAATGGCAAAAACACTGCCGTGGCTGGCAAAGCGGCCCGGTGGCGAAGCGACTGCCGTGGTGAAGTTATCGATGACCAGGTAATGCGGCACGCCGCCCAGAAAAGCCCAGCAGGCTTCAAGCCCCTCGATGATCTCGACCAGCGTCTGCCCGAACAGCGGCCACAGAAAGTGGTGGCGTGAATAGGCCAGGGTGACTACCATGCCCTGGGCCAAACGCTTCCGCCCTGATTGGTTATCCCACATCACGCCCAACCGGCCGAAATCCATCTCAGCCACCTGACCTGGGTCGGTATCCTCCATGCGCACTGTCGAACGGTTACTGCGCCCCCAGCCATTGCGTATCACGAACCTTCGCAGCGATGAGTAAGTTACTTCACAACCACGTTGCTTGAGCAGTTCCTGAATACGGGTAAGCTTAAGATGTCCTTGCTTTATCCAGTCCCGGATAACCTCAGCCCACGGTGCGAGAAGTGGCGCTGTAGGTATCACAGCCTGAGTGCGCCCGACTGTATTCAGTTGAACCAGGCTCATCAATTGCTCTTCCGATGGCGGAGGCCCGGCACGCGATAAACCGCAGTCCGCCGCTGCACTCAGGTACTTCTTTACGGTATTGCGGGACAGGCCGGATAAACGGGACAGCGGCCGTATGCCGCTTCCGGTCTGCCATATTCTGATGATCTCTTTTATCTCCACTCGGGAAAACTCCTTATACGCCATTGCCATCCCCTTTTTAGGTTTTCGGCAATGGTAACTTATTTATTTCCCGGGTGGGTCAATGCTGGTGAAAATGGTGGGTCAAAGCTCGTGAAAAAAACGCTGTTTGGTGGGTCAATGCTGGTGGTTATTTACAGATGTCGTCCTCGGCGCATCTTTAGGAGTTACCGTTCGTGAATTTCCTCCGACCCGGGAAGCCGATAGAGAACGCTTTCGTCGAGAGCTTCAACGGCAGACTGCGTGTGAGCGTTTGAATACCAATTGCTTTATCAATCTGAAACACGCCATGGAGATTATCGAAGACTGGCGCAAGGACTACAACGAAGTCAGGCCACACAGCTCATTGAATCATAGAACACCCACGGAGTATGCTTATACAACGACCGGATTCTAAGATGAGGTGCTACTAAATCCGGGGTTAGGTCAGCCGAACTACGACTGCTATTTAAATTCGATAAGGAATTGCATATAATAGTCGAAAAGAATCATTATGAAACATGCACTCGATACTTCCAATGATGCTATGCGCCAATCTAAGCGAAGTACACGGAACGCTAAGATAATCGAAGCTGTCAATTATTCCAAGCCCATTTCGGGGCTTACGCACAAGTATTATCGCTATCCAGCCAGTTTTCCTCCAGAATTTGCCAGGGAGATCATCCTTAATTTCTCTGTCGAAGATGACTTCGTATACGATCCATTCATGGGTGGCGGCACTTCAATCGTTGAGGCACTGGCACTGGGCCGCAAAGCCATAGGAACCGACATCAACGATCTTGCGGTATTTGTCACTAAGGTGAAGACAACCCCACTAAGTAGCAACGATTGCGATGCTATAATGCACTGGCTTGACGAACTTGATCTCCATGATAGTAATAATCAAGTGGAGGAGCCATCTGACCCACGGCTAAAGAATGTACCAGAAGACATGCTGCCGCCACTACTGTATTCATCTGAGAAAGTAGGTGAGCTGCCATTGCCCAGACAGCGATCATTCGCTCGATGCTTGCTGCTCAATGTATGGCAATGGGAACTTGATAACGGCAAACGCTCTCATTCCGTCGACGAAATCACGCGTAAACTTAGGAAGCAGGCTACCGAAATGATCAGTGGGCTGGATGACCTTACAGTTGCTGCTCAAGAGAGAAACATCCACAAAAATGCGTTAACAGGGAGGCGAGCTCTTTTTCTTGGAGCAGCCGGAGAAACAATTCATAAGAATACAAGTAAGATCCTCCGCGATGCCAAACCGAAATTGGTGTTGACTTCGCCACCCTATCCAGGAGTCCATGTCCTTTACCACAGATGGCAGATAGATGGGCGCAAGGAGACCCCAGCGCCGTACTGGATTGCAAACTTACAAGATAGCAACAATGCAGCGTACTATACTATGGGTGGACGCTCCAGCAAAGGCATCGGACTGTATTTCAAGAATGTCACCGATAAGTTCACCGAAATGAAATCCGCAATCGATCCAGATGCTCTCGTAGTTCAATTCGTTGCTTTCTCTAAGCCGGATTCGCAACTAGACTCCTACCTGGCTTCTATGCAGTATGCTGGCTACAAGGAACTGCTTCCATTGAAGGATTCTCACACCGACAGGCCATTCAGGACAGTACCCAATAGAAAATGGTATGCGCACCTAGGTGATAATCAAAGTGCCAGCAAAGAGATACTGCTCTTTCATAGACCACTTTGAGTTATACGCTAAACAGGAATGTGAATGCTAGTCTTCGTCCGCGACGATGCTACCTGCCTCGTCCACTTGATCTTCTGTGATCGATCCTAGAGACTCGATTAGTGGCAAGAGAACTGGCGCAATCGCGGATGTGATGTCAAATACGTGCTCTTCGAACGATACAGTATCTCCATCATCCGCAGATTCAGTGGGGACACTCTCAGGATGCCTTATTTTCGCTTGAGATTGTATCAATGCAATCCCCAATAGGGTCAGGCCACCTATCCACTGTGTCTTGATAATCCCGACATTTTGTTTGCTTGCTTTTGCAGCTGACTTATAGTAGATATTATCCATATTGACGTAGAAGCTATATTGGGCGGTTCCACCATTTCCTATAGTTTCCGCATCAACCGCATCATCCTGGACTATTTCTAGCGCTGAATATCTGTCAAACGGATGTTTGCGTCCTGCCCAATCATTCTCGTATACCTCTCTTATGTCCGGCAAATCTAGGCCAGCTGGCAATTCCCTGGAATTTCCGTCTTTCTTTGTTGGGGCTCTACCCCTTTGACCGGCGGTCTTCTGAGCATTTTGGGCTGGCCCAACGGTTATCTTCATCCTGTTAACGAATGGATCAACTAAGGTTGGGTCATTCACCATCGATTCTAGAACAATTATGTCCCCAACGTTTGAATCGGGAGGTAACTTGACACTGAGTGTCGCTTTACCATTGAGCAGGTTCAGCCCATACGTGGAGACGTCACTGGACTCATTTCCATAATATCTCTTAAGGCTAAATACTCCCCTATTCTGTGACCTGTCGAAGTAATCATTCTTCACATTTGTCTCAAAAGTTACTCTCGATCGCATGTTAATTGGCGTTGTGTGACTCAATTCTTGCCCATAAGGAAGGTCTTTGAACTTAAAATATGTAGGATGGTAATTTCCATTATAAGGCACTTCTGCGCTAGCAACAGCTTGAGTTTTAAGTGGATTAGATAGTCTACTCCCAGAAGCGAATAGCACTGATAACGCTGGATTTGCATCCAAAATGGACTTCAGAGTATCCCGAAGTGGTTTTAGATCACTCAGTTTACTTTCTATTTCCTCACGTTTTCGTTTTTCCCGCAATGCACGCAAGCCCTGATGCTCCTTTATCAAGATCTCAAGTTCATGCTCTATCGAATTGCGAAGCTCTCCATTCCGTAGTCGATCACGGCTATTCATGAACAAATCTTCCCTGGCACGTCCGCTAATATTGCTGCAATCAACAATGACAAGAATTGATTCATCTATCCTTCCCATCCCTACGCGCGTTCGGTGAAAGAAGTCCTTTGGCAGAATACCATGGGTCTGCCCGTTTACCGTGAATATTATGCCCTCGTTCCTTTTATAGGTTTCGGCCTTGCCTTTCTTGAACGCATAGATTTGAGCGCTCATATGTTCACCTTGGGCATTCAATTGACTAGTCGTAGGGAAATCATCTTCGAGATTGTCGGCCTTATTGTCATCGAGCCTGACCATGAGACCATTCAAGTTAGTTGACCAACTGCCAGCATGACCACCAGTATAATTTCGGCATTCATATAGGCGGATGGGCAATGCGATTTCCGAAAGCAGGATATCCAGTTTCGAAAGTAATCCATCTCTTCGCAATATCTGCCCTCTAAAGCCAGTTGCCAGATACTCGTATAACTTGATTGCTGTGCCCCAATCAGCTACACGCCCATATGCATTGCGTCCTTCAGGGAAGATTGGGAAGCGTTCTGCATCAAAGCGCAATATATCTCCGTGTCGCTCTTTCTTGGCAGCACCTATCGGGGCCAAATAAGTATAGACTGAGCTCTTTTGACCCTGTGGCGGATTCTCTCTGCGTATAATTGTGAATCCCCACATTCTATCCGACGGTTGATTCTTGCTATTGAGAATTCGAGGATTACGGCGGCTAATAACAAATTGCAGGTTATGTGTGCTACAGAATTGCAATACTCCCGTTCCACCCATATTGAACTTTCCTTGCACAAATTGTATCCTCAGTTTATTTTGCTTATCAAGAGATAGTATCGTGTCTGGCATTGAATCAGGAGTCTGTCCCTCACCTGAATCTGCTATCACGAAACAAGGATTGGACGTAGTGTCCGACGCAACTGAGCCAGTCGCTGCAAGGGTTATCAGTTTGGATACTTCCAGCCTCTTATCCTCCCCCCAATTCTTAATTCGACCGAGCGTCTCAGCCTTGTTCGCATCACCCATGAAATAAAGCGCAACTGCCTCATAAATGCTCTTCGGTGCGTTATCACTTTCAGGTGGCACGCCATGCAACCAACACTCGTTCATAAGAACAGCATCAACCGAATTCACGATCTTCTCAACAAGAGCAGCTTCGGGTCGGCTTTGTTGGTTCCCAACGATTGAGAAATTATCTTCTCTATCTCCATAATACCGCCAGGATTTTGCATCATCCCAGAATCCAGCAGCTTTCAGATTCGCAATGACTTGCTCCACCGTGTCTGACTGAAAAAGCGATAAACCTAAGTCCATGATTTCTTCATTTGTCATGTTACTAACTCCATTAAATCGACTAGACAGCTAAATGATTAACACGCGAAGAAGATCAGACAAGTTTCTTCCAGACTGCACGTATATAGGCATGTTCCAGCATAGTTTGAAGATCATCCTTATCAACAATGATAGCCATATTTGTACTGGCACGAGCGCCCTTGACGATCGAATTGTATCTCTGGATTTTAAAATTCTTGTATTCATCAGGTATCTTTTGTGAAGGTGACAGCTGCGCACCATTACGTAACCTGATAACTCCTGCTAAAAGTCCATTATTTGCATAGTCATTACTACCGGTAAATTCAACAATAGCTCTATTCCCATACCATATTGTTACTTTTCTGCGAAGTAGTTCAGCCACATTTCTATTGCCGAAACCTAACTTAAAAGTTAATGGATTCCCGTTGAAGTCCTTTGTTGCTTCAAATGCCTTGTCATAATGTTCTGTGACATTCCCTCCACCGGTTTTAGGCCATTTAAAATCAAAGGCATCTATCTCAGTCAGTTCCCATCTAGTACCGGCAGGGCTAGCTATATGTGATTTTTGTTGATCTGACTCGACACCTTTCCAGTCGCCACGAATATATGCCAGTAAATCCGTATTGGAGCAGCGCCATTGATCAGCGACCTTAAACCCATGTAGTCGACCTTTTTCCAGCTCATTCAAAATTGTGTCCTCGTCTACTTTGAGGTATGTAGCTATTTCTTTTACAGTCAGAATCTTCGGTAAATCATTCTCAGGCATTCTTCACCTCCATCTCAATTAAGTATATGATAGCAAGTATTAACCTATATGTCAAGTATTAACCTTTTACGACGTAGTATATGTACAACTACGTTTTACTGTGGTTAACGTACAACCCATGCCTCATAGCTTCAATAAATATCTGAGAATATCTATGACCGTAGGCTGCATTGCTGGGCGATAATAATAGAAATAGCCACCCTCGATTTACCAGACGGCTGCCTATTTAGACGACCAGATACATTGACGCTCGATTGACGCTAACACTATCTCGCATCGAACAAATCCACTATATTCAACAGCCTAGCATCCAGCAATGCTCTGACTTTCTTTATGATGTCATCACCAACAGTTTTATAGTACGCCTGCGCTATGCCGCCGGTTATACAGCCCTGTGTATCGGTATCTCCACCCAGCGATATGGCTTTACGCACGGCGTCTTCATAACTGCTTGATTCCAGGAAGGCGATAACCGCCTGCGGCACGGAACCCAGGCAGGTCGGGTCAAACCTGTAATGGGGACGTATCTCGGCCAGCGTGGCGCTGAGGTCATAGCTGAAGGTTGATTCGATGTAGTCCTTTATTTCATTCTTGCTTTTGCCGGTCCTGGCAAGGTAGATGGCGGCCGCTGTGGCCCGGGCGCCCTTGATGCCCTCCGGGTGGTTATGCGTGACTTCTGCGCTCTTCTTCGCCTCTTCGAGCACTTTGTCCAGGGTGTCGAAGGCGAATCCGACCGGGCTGACCCTCATGGCCGAGCCGTTGCCGAAGCTGTTATAAGGGCCCATATCGTCCGACCTCAGCCACTGCCTGAACATCCCGCCATAGCCGGCATGGGGATACAGCCTGCCCCATTCCCTGTATGACTCCGCGTAGCCTTTGCCCGCCAGGATGGCGTCGGCCGTGGCAACGGTGAGAACTGTGTCATCGGTGAACCTGCACCCCGGACTGAACAAGGAAAATTCCTCTGTCTTGATGCTATGGGTTTCATAGACAGACCCGATGATGTCGCCGGCAATGGCCCCGATCATCCGCATAACCTCCCTTATTGCAGTCTACCAGAGCGTGCCATCATATATTTCTCTTAATCACGGCCGGTGAATATATCCAGGTATTCTTTGTATACATATGCCTGGCCATATCTCTTGTCCTTATCTTTGGGGCTAAGTATTCCCAGTTCAATAAAACGGTTAATAACCGTTTGCGCTCCGGCGCGGGTAAAACCCGTCCATTTCTGAATAGTCGACACGTTCACAATCGGCTGGGCGTATAGTTTGGTCAGAACCTTTACAGCACTCTCAGAAGCGCGTTTGCCGAGCGACTGGATTTCAGACATATCCTTTTCGCGCAGAACAGTAATTTTGCCGACAGTGTCAATGGCTTCGTTGGCTATTTCAATAACACCATCAAGGAAAAAGTCTACCCATTGGGTAACTTTTCCATAACGATAGCCCTCAAGTTTTGCATAATAAAGCTTCTGATGCCTTTTAAAAAACGATGATAAAAACAGGACCGGTTTTTCCAGGTAACCTTCTTTCCACAGATAAAAAGTGATCAGCATCCTCCCGGTTCGCCCATTTCCATCCAGGAATGGGTGGATCGTCTCAAATTGGGCATGTATAATGGCCGTTTTGATAACGGTGGGCAGGGCATTATCTGCATGCATAAATACTTCAAGCTCTCCCAGCGCCCTGTGCATTTCGGCAACGGGTGGCGGCACAAAACCCGCATTACCAGGACCGGTGCCGCCTATCCAGTTCTGGCTCTTACGGAATTCTCCGGGATCAGAAAAATGGGTTACCCGCGCCTTTTGCAAGAGTTCCTTGTGTAGTTCCCGAATGAGCCGTAACGCCATCGGGAATTTATCTTTAGTAACCCGCTTAATTCCATAATGCAGGGCTTTGATATAATGCAGGATATCATCAACATCAGCAGGGACGCTTCCGCTTATTCTTACGGCTGCTTCAATAGCATCTACCATTGTCGCTTTTGTTCCTTCGATCTGGCTCGAAGAGGCCGCGTCTTTGCGAAGATACATAAGCAGAAAGAAATCGGCGTCAGGAAGAAGCTTTGTAATGCCGTCGAGTTTGCCGAGAAGCCTGGTCGCCTCTTCGTTTTTCCTTAAAGTTGAGGGGGCAAATTCAAAGCCCTCTTCCGGAGGGAACGGATTGGGAATAAATGCTTTAAATCCGCCGGGCTGAATGGTCAGGGCGCCTATTTCAATGTTCTTCATTAGTTTGTTGGCATTTATTTATAAATGTATACAAAGTATAGTAGTTTGTAAACATTGTGTCAAATTATATATACAAACTTGCCAGGAAAGTAATTACCTTTGCTCCGGTTTCGATATTCTTTTTCATTGACTGCTTTTATCCTCCTTTTTACACCCGGTATGGTCACGCGGCCATCAATAGCTTTACAGCGGAAACGACGGCCAGCACCGTGATAAAGACCACGGCGATTACCAGCGCCGCTGCGCCCAGGACGCACAGGCTTGACGTGATGCAGAAGCCGGCGCCGACCCTGGCAGCCGTCCATCCCTGCCCTGTACTGGTCAGCCCGCGGGTTTTAATCACTGCGTAGCAGGCAAGAACCAGTATCAAAAGCCCCGCAAGCGTGAACCACAGGTTGAAATGCAACCACAGCAGCCCCAGGCCCAGCGGGATGCTGCAGAAAAGGGCCACCCTCTGCCAGGTCAATGACGGCCAGGGCAGTATGCCGGGCTTATCCACAGGGCGCGGCGGCGGGGGCGGGGGCGATCCCGGACGGGCCCGGTCGCGGCTGCTATCTCCGCTTTTCCGGCGGCAGTAATGGTCGTACCGCGCCTTTCTCTGCGGATCGAAGAGGACCTCGTACGATTCGTTGATCTCCTTCATACGCTGCCCGGAGCCGCCGGTGTCCGGGTGGTATTTGCGGGCAAGCGCAGTGTAGGCAGCCTTGATCACCTCCGGCTCGGCGCCGGAACTGATGCCCAGTATGCCGTAGTAGTTCTTCCAGTTAAGCTCGTACTGCTCCATGGTTTAAATCTGCACTATGCCGCTGCCCCCGCAGACGTGGCAGCGCTTCTGGGACTCAAACCCCGGGGAACCCGCCTCCTCCATGCCCGTGCCGCCGCACCTGTTGCACCAGCTGTCCCCCTGGTCCATCCTGACCCTGCCACTGCCGCCGCAGACGCCGCAGTCATGCGGCTTGCAAAAGGCGCCGTAATGACCCTGCCGGCCCGTGCCTCCGCAACCCCTGCAATTGACTACTTTACTCTGTTCTTTCATGTGATCCTCCTATCTTTGTTTTCAATAGATATCTTCCTTTTTAAAACCGATGGGGCCGCCTTCCCTGCGGCTGATCCTGCGCAGGACGGCGTCCACCTCCTCCCTGGTGAAGCTGTAACCTTTCCTGATGTCGTACAGGCTCTTGTGCTGTATCACCAGCCCGTAGATCACCTCCTGCACCTGCGCCGGCGTGTAGCCTTCCGTCATGCCGACCACGTGCTCCTGCACCGCCGGGTCGAGCGGTATCCTGCGGCACAGGTTGCGCACGATCTCGCGGCGCAATTCCCTGCCGGGCGGGCGCATGGTGATGACGCGGTCGAAGCGCGAGGGACGCCGGCAGAGGGCGTCGTCCAGCGCCTCTGCGTAGTTGGTGGTGGCGATGGTGACCACCTCGCTGCACTCTTTGACGCCGTCCAGTATGTCCAGCAGTTCGTTGAGGGCGTCCCCCCGTGAACCCGGACCGCCCCTGCTCTCCCCGATCAGGTCGATGTCCTCCAGGAAGACGATGGCGGGCCTGAGGTCGCCGGCTATGTCGTAGAGCTCCCTGATGTACCTGGCATGCACCAGCAGAGCAGGGTCGGCCGCCAGGCAGGTGACACCGGGGCTGTTGCTCATGAGCACCTTGGAGATGAGCGTCTTGCCCGTGCCCGGCCTGCCCGCTAATATCAACCCGCGCTTGCGCGGTATGCCGTACTTGGCCAGCTCTTTGCTGCGCTTGAGGAAGCCCACCGTGTTGGCCACCAGCTCCTCCTTGAGCCCGGGCTGCAGCGACAGGTCGTCCCACGTCCTGGCGCCCGGCTGCAGGAACTCCAGACCGCCGTTGTACTTTATCTTCTGACCTTTATAGAGACGGCGCTTCCTTACCGCCGCGTCGATACCGGCGGCGAAGCGGTGGACCTCTTTCTTGCCGGCCGCGGGACCTTCCACGGCCACCCAGGCGCGCTCACCGTGGCGGCTGCACTTGATGCGCAGCGATAACCTGCTGTCGCCGCGGCTCAGCAGCAGGCGGCCGAAGGTCAGCACGTTGACATGCCTGCCGGGACCCGTATTGACCCGGTTGTAATCCGGCCTGGAGTCCCTGGACAGGCCCAGCACCCGCACCACCTTCCATTTCTCGCTTTTCAGGTAGTCCTTCAGCGCCAGAGCCAGCAGGTCCTCGTAATAGTGCTCCACCACCACCGGCAGCTCGATCTTACTGCCGCCGCCCAAAAACCTCTCCGCCAGGCCGGCCTTTTTTAACCGCTGACCGACTGCTTTGGACAGCGCCGCGTCATCCCGTGCGTCATCCCCGTCATCCTCCCCGTCTTCATCGCCTACGCAGTCGATCACGTTGTACATATCGCCGGGGTCCATTTTCACGTTGTTAACCTCTTTCAAAGACTGTGATGATACTTTATAACGGGGACGGGACAGCTATCTGTCACTCCGCCGCGGCCGTGTCAAGCGGTTGTTGCCGCCCTGCCCGCCACGCTTTGAGCGACAGGCGCATGTGGTATAATTTGCCCCGTCGCCGCAGAGGTGTGAGTTATGAGGGAGAACAAGAAGGACAGGCTGGCGCGGCTGAGCAGGGTGGAACACCTGCTCTACCAGTGCCCCGACGGCCTGACCGTCAAGGCCATAGCTGAAAAATGCGGCGTGTGCACCAGGACGGCGCGGCGCGACCTGGCAGCCCTGGAATCGATCGGGGTGCCGATCTGGGAGGACAACTCCAAACGCGGGATCGCACCGGGTTACTTCCTGCCCCCCATCTCCTTCACCCTCCCCGAGGCCATGACCATCTTCCTGGCAGCCCGGCTGCTGCTCTCGTACAGCAACACCTACAACCCCAATATCGACTCCACCTTCGTCAAGCTCAATTCGGCCGTCCCCGCTCCGCTGAGGGACCAGGTGACGCGCACCATCGCCTGGATGCAGAAGCTGAATAAGGACGACCGCCTGCGCCGCATCATGGACACGCTGGCACACGCCTGGATAAACGGGCGCAGGGTAAAAATAGCTTACCAGGCGCTGGGACGCCCCAGCGCCGGCGACAGGGTGATCGAGCCCTACTTCATACAGCCGGCCACCTTCGAACGCGCCAACTACGTGATCGCCTACTGCAGCCAGGCCCGCAGGGTGCGCACCTTCAAGGCCGACCGCATCACTGATATCGCGCTGCTGGACGAGCACTACGTTATACCGCCGGACTTCGACGCCAATAAGTTCCTGGCGCCGGCCTGGGGCATAACCGTCTACGGCAAACCGCTGGCCGTGAAGCTCAGGTTTAATAGCGAGATAGCCAGGCTGGCCCTCGAGACGCGCTGGCACCCGTCACAGGCGGTGAAGACTCAGCCGGACGGCTCGGCCATGGTGACCTTCAAGGTGCCGGTAACAGATGAGTTCATCGCCTTCGTAATGAGGTGGGGCGAGAAGGTGAAGGTGCTCCAGCCGGCGAGCCTGCGCAGTAAGGTCACGGGGATCGCGCGGGGGATGCTCGGTATGTATGGCGATAAAACGTAATTATCTTATAGAGTCGATTTAATATGATATCCGAATTGAAGAAACGCTTTCGCCCGCATCAGCTATGAAACCGATAATTTTCTCTCAACATGCGCTGGACCAGATGCCGGACCGCGGCACGACCAGGGAAGAAGTAGAGATTACTATCAGGACTGGCGAACCAACCCCTGCTAAAAGCAGGAGATTATCTTATCGCAAGAATTTTCCATTCAATAAAGACTGGAAAGAAAAGCAATACGCTATAAAACAGGTTATGCCTATTGTTATCGAAGAATCTGATAGAATATTAGTGGTTACAGTTTATGTTTTCTATTTCGGAGGCACAGAATGAAAATTAAATACGACCCACAGGTCGATGCCCTTTATATATCCTTCAAGAAAGGACCGACCCAGGTGACCACCCTGCATCTCAGCCAGGACGTATCCATAGACCTGGGCCCGCACGAAGAAATAGCCGGTATCGAGATCCTCGGCGCCTCTGAGCACCTTGCACTTGAGCGCCTCAATCCAAAGGTCCTTCTCGAAAACCTCAGCCCGGCTTGATAAATGGCTGCTCTATACACCGCTGTCTTCGGCGGGGGATGTTTCTGGTGCACCGAGGCGATCTTCGCCGGGCTCAAGGGGGTAACCAAGGTTA
>Ga0268278_1001729_pt1 | contig 12251 bp, 13 predicted proteins | sample saktaG_3_FD_190135 | JGI IMG/M metagenome (GOLD analysis project Ga0268278, IMG submission 190135) | Saline water microbial communities from Sakinaw Lake, British Columbia, Canada - sak_2010_1_5_55m | ecosystem: Environmental > Aquatic > Non-marine Saline and Alkaline > Saline ... | reverse complement strand
GTTTCCTTTTTCGGTTTTGGGTATTCTCTGAACCCGATGAACTCCGCTTTCGTATTTCATACTGCTGAAAACATTTTCACCCTTTATTTTGAAGATAATCTGTTTTAATCCGCCGACTTCAGTTTGGTACTCGTCTAAAACATAAACTTCCCAATTTTTTGCGAGCGCGTATTTTGAATACATCCCAAACAAATCTTTAGCAAAGAGGGTGGCTTCATCGCCACCCGCTCCGGCTCTTATTTCAACTATTAAAGTATTTTCTCTAACTTCGGGCATTCGTTTATTTCCCTTGTTTTTTTATTCTTGGCTTTTTCTTGACGAGTTTTTTTTTCTTAGATAATCTCTTTTTAAACTTTTCTACTTGCCCGGCGCTGTCAATCATTTTTTCTTTACCGGTATAAAAAGGATGACAGTTAACACAGACCTCTGTTTCAATATTTTCTTTAGTTGAACCAACTTCAAAAACAGCCCCACAAGAACAGTGAACCTTAGCGTTAGGATAATATTTTGGATGAGTATTTTTTTTCATTAACCGAGCCTTTGCGAAGCAAGGGCGAAGGTGAAGATGAGAGCGAAGCTCTCATCGCCTACGAGCCAACGAGTTAAGGTAAAAGTAATCTTTCATTGCCTATTTATTGCTATCATATCTCACTACTATTGAAAAAGCAAGGCCAATGTTGTAGTATTTTAAGTATATGGTTAAAAAACAAAGTTTAGAAAAAGAAAAAGTCAATACGAAATTCAACCTTGAAGAGATGATGGGAAAGGGCTTACATTTAGGGCATCAAATTTCAAAACTTCATCCCAAAATGTCTGATAATATAATGGGGGTTAAAAATACTGTTCATATTATTGACTTAGAAAAAACGGCTAAATCATTAGAGGAAGCGATGATTTTTATTGAGGGTCTTTTTCGAGAAGGAGGGAGTATTGTTTTAGTGGGGACGAAGCCTCCTTTTAGAAAAATAATTCAAGAGACCGCGGAGGAGTGCGAAATTCCCTATGTTGTTGAAAGATGGTTGGGAGGGACATTTACCAATCATAAAGTTATTTCCAATAGGACGAAATACTATCAAGATATTAAAAAGAAAAAAGAGGGAGGGGATTTTGAATCTTTGACTAAAAAGGAAAAAATAAGAATTAACAAGAAGTTAGAAAAGTTGAGAAGAAAATTTGAGGGGATAAAGGATTTGGGAAAAATCCCCGAAGCAGTTTTTGTTTGTGATATTTATAGAGACCAAGCTTGTGTGAAGGAGGCAAATAATATAGGAGTTAAAGTGGTGGCCATAGTTGATACAAATGTTGACCCTTCGTTGGTTGATTTTCCTATATTGGCTAACGATGACGCTATTCCTTCTGTCCAGTATATTTTGGATAAACTTAAAGAAGCTATAATGAAATCCAAAATTCCAATGCCAAATAACATCAAATCAAATCCAAAATCTAAATAGCAAACTTTTAATTACCGAGTTTTCACGAGCAAAGATTTTTGAAAAAATCTTTTTTAAAAATTTTAATTTTTAAGTGAAAACGAAGGTAAAGATGAGACGAAGTCTCATCGCCTTCAAGATTAAAGTCAAAGAAACTTCGTTTCTTTTCCACCTTCGCTGACGCTCGGTATTTGATATTTATTATTCGTTATTTATTATTTTAAATTTTATGTCAATTGAACAACTCAAACAACTTAGAGAAGAAACAGGCATTTCAATGATGGATTGCAAAAAGGCCTTAGAAGAATCCAATGGCGATATTGAAAAAGCCAAAAAAATTCTAAGAGAAAAAGGTAAAGAGACAATCAAAGGAAGAGAGGGGAAAAGCGCTTGTCAAGGTATAATTGAAAGCTATATTCATCCCGGGTCTCAAGTTGGTGTCTTGCTTAAACTTCAATGCGAGACGGATTTTGTGGCGAAATCGGAAGAGTTTAAAAAATTGTCTCACGAAATTTGTCTGCAAATAGCGGCGACCAAACCTCTTTTTGTTAAAGACGAAGATATCCCAGAAGATTTTTTAGATGAGGAGAGAAAAATTTATCAAAAGCAATTTAGCGATTCCGAAAAACCGGAAGAAATAGTAGGGAAAATCATTGAAGGGAAATTAAGTAAGTATAAGAAAGAGATTTCTTTGTTGTCCCAAGATTGGGTGAAAGACACAACAAAAACAATCACTAATTTGCTTAACGATTATATTGCCAAAACGGGAGAAAAAATAGAGATTGGGGATTTTACGAGATACGAGATATAGGAACGAGATATTTAATTCTAAAGTTTAAATGTCGGGCAAATGCTGAAAGTTCCAAATGACAAATAACGAAATTTAAATAACAAATAACAAATCACAAAACCCAAACAAATCCCAAATAATAAATTATAAATTATAGACGGGTTTGAAAATTTGAATGTTTGAATTTTGAATTTGTTTAGAGTTTAGGATTTAGAGTTTAGAATTTTAACCCCAATTAGTCATTGGGATTTCATTAGTTATTAGAAATTAGAATAATTAGAAATTTTGTTATTATTATGCTAATTATTTTCGCGAAAATTATTCTTTGGGGTAGTGTTTTGGGGATGGTTGCGATAGCCATTATGAAAATGCCGATTTTGAGAGAATTGCCATTGGAGGGGGAAGTAGAGAAGAAAAAATCCTTTTCCTTTTTTTTGAAAAAAATAAAAGGGAAGGCGGTGTTTCCCGGTTTATTTTTCAGAAAAAATTTTTCTTTAATAAAATCAAAATTTTCTAAGAGAGAATCTCTCAAAGAAGAAAAACCGGAGTTTTCCGATGATTATTGGGAGAAAATAAGGAAGGGACAGTAGTTTTAGTTTTGGGAATAATAGGCGAGGATAAAATAATAAACCGCCGAGGTAGCTCAATGTCCCGATTTTACCTAAAACAAAGTTTTAGTTGTAAAATCGAGGATCCTCGAAAAATATCAAAATCAAAGATTTTGTATTTTTCGGGAGTAGAGCAACCCTCCAAAGTTTTGCCTCTTTAGCTTAATGGTAAAGCAATAGTTTTGTAAACTATCGATGCCAGTCCGATTCTGGCAGGAGGCTAGCAAAATTTAGACGGGCAGGCGATAAAGCTAAAGCTTCACCTTCACCCTTCGCCTTTGCTTCGCAAAGGCTCGGGTGGTTGGGGGTTCGAATCCTCTCCTCGGCTACGAAGTTCCCCGCAGGGGAATGAGTTGAAATGAGAGCGTAAGCTCTCATTGAGTACAAACTTTTACGAAGTAAAAGTGAGTTATGATTAAGATTGATGTGGGGTTGACAGAAAAGATTATATAAGTAAAATTGAGAATAGTTTGTTCTTTTACAATTTATAGTTATTTTTTCCTTCGATAAATTCAGGACTATCCTGATTCTGTCGAAGGGTTGGTTTTTTTGAGTTACTTCGATGTCCTAACAGGATAACACGGATGACGAACGGAAAGTGTAGATTTTTTTTTACACAAGTCCACGCAATCATCGGTGTAAATATTCTTTTATATTGAGAGTTTGATCCTGGCTCAGGATGAATGCTGGCGGTGTGGATAAGGCATGCAAGTCGAACGAGCCTTGTGCTTCGCACAAGCCCACTGATAGATGCTGATTTAACTGATTAATGCTGATATATTTTATCGGCATAAATCAGCAAGGCGAGTGAAAACGAGCCAATCAGCGTAAATCAGTGGTCTCGCGCAGAGCACGAGGTTAGTGGCGAACGGGTTAGTAACACGTAACTTACGCATCTTTAACACGGGCATAATTCCGCGAAAGCGGAGCTAATTCCCGATGGTCCCTGAGAGTAATCGAAGGGTAAAGGTTAACTTTGTTTTCCGGTTAAAGGGCGGGTTGCGGCCCATCAGCTTGTTGGTAGGGTAATGGCCTACCAAGGCAATGACGGGTAGGGGGCGTGAGAGCGTGATCCCCAACAGAGGCACTGAGATACGGGCCTCACACCTACGGGTGGCTGCAGTCGAGAATCTTGGACAATGGGCGAAAGCCTGATCCAGCGACACCGCGTGTTCGAAGAAGCCCTTTGGGGCGTAAAGAACTTTTCTCAGGGAATAACCTTGTGCTTCGCACAAGCTCACTGATAGATACTGATTTAACTGATTAATGCTGATATATTTTATCGGCATAAATCAGCAAGGCGAGTGAAAGCGAGCCAATCAGCGTAAATCAGTGGTCTCGTGCAGAGCACGAGGTGAACTTACCTGAGGAATAAGGGGCCGCTAATCACGTGCCAGAAGCGTCGGTAATACGTGAGCCCCAAGTGTTATCCGGATTTATTGGGCGTAAAGAGTCTTAAGGCTGTTCGGAAAGTTTTCGGTTAAATTTTTGGAGCTCAACTTCAAAACTGCCGGGGATACTACCGAACTCGAGGGTGTTAGAGGATAGCGGAACGTACGGTGTAGGGGTGAAATCCGTTGATATCGTGCGGAACACCAAAAGCGAAGGCAGCTATCTGGGACATTCCTGACGCTGATTGACGAAAGCGTGGGTAGCGAAGAGGATTAGATACCCTTGTAGTCCACGCTGTAAACGATGGATGCTAGCTAGTGGAAGTGTCGACCCTTTCACCGGCGAAGCTAACGCGTTAAGCATCCCGCCTGGGAAGTACGACGGCAACGTTGAAACTCAAAGGAATAGACGGGGGTCTACACAAGCGGTGGACCACGTGGCTTAATTCGACGGTAAGCGAAGAACCTTACCAGGGCTTGACATACTAAGTGAAAATTCGCTGAAAGGCGGACTCCGCAAGGCACTTAGAACAGGTGCTGCATGGTTGTCGTCAGCAGGTGCCGTGAGGTGCTCCCTTAAATGGGGAAACCTGCGAAACCCTCATTCTATGTTTTACATGTCATAGAGGACTGCCCAGCCTTTTGCGCACAAACATAATTTGTTTGTGAACAAAAGGCTGGGAGGAAGGAGAGGACGACGCCAAATCCGCATGGCCCTTATGCCCTGGGCAGCACACGTGGTACAATGGCCGGTACAATGGGTTGCCAAATCGCAAGATGGAGCTAATCCCATCAAAACCGGTCTTAGTTCGGATCGAGGTCTGCAATTTGACCTCGTGAAGCTGGAATCGCTAGTAATCGCGGATCAGCTACGCCGCGATGAATATGTCACTTGACCTTGTACTCACAATTAAAAGCGCCCGGCAGGCACATAAACTAAGAAGTTAAAATCTTCTTCTCTATAAACTCGTCTATAGAGCATAGCTGAAAGATAGTTATTTATCGCGAGGTAAATAGCGAAGGATCTGGAAGCAAATAACAGCCCAAATATTATATGAGTTGGCTGACCCATGGAATCGGTGGTGAGCGTGGGGAAAGTCATTATAGAAAGCTCAATTTGGGATGTTAGGAACAGTTTATGTATTGACCCGGGGAGATCTGATGCTGTATATCAAAGTTTGCTTTGTTATTATAGAACTAACGCAGCGTCAGAAGTCAGCTGGACCATAGTATTGAAATATATAAAAATTATATATTCAAGAAGGGTCCTCTCTAATGATATGCTTAATCCAGATTATATTACTGGTTTAGTAGACGGCGAAGGAAGCTTTACTGTTTATGTTCGTAATCCTGATGAAAAGAAAATGGTAAAAAGAAGGGTTAAAGCTGAGCCAAGATTTTATGTGAAATTAGTAGAAAAAGATAAAAAGATTCTTTACGATTTGAAAAAATATCTTGGTTGTGGGAGTATCTATTTTCAAAAAGATATTCGCAAAAACCATCAAGATTGTTATCGTTATGAAGTGGCGAATCGAAAAGAGTTAGAGAAAGTTATAGTACCATTTTTCATAAAAAATCATCTCAAGTTCCCTTCAAAAAGAAAAGATTTTAAAATTTTCTGCAGAATAATAAAGTTAATGGGAAAAAGGATTCACTTAGAAGATAAGGGTTTACGAAAAATATACAAGATTAAGCAAGGAATGCATTAGAGCTCGCTGTATGCGGGAAATCCGCACGTACAGTGGGAACGTCAACTCTGAGTTCTCAGAGAACATTCGCCCGTCACATCAGGGAAGTTGGGGGCGCCTGAAATCTCAGTTTTCTGGGCCTAAGGCGAATTCAATGACCAGGATGAAGTCGTAACAAGGCATCGGTAGGGGAACCTGTCGATGGATCATTTCTATTTTTGTTTTTTTTGAATCGATTTTATCGAGACATCAAAAACAAAGTCGACAAAAATTGGAGTTAAGGAATCAGAGCACTACCTTATTATGTGCTCAATAGAGCATAAAATAGTTTTGTGCTTTGGTTCTATCTTTAATTTTTCAGATGTTGGTCAAGTCATCATATAATTTGACCCATCGGAGTAACTCAAAGAAACCAAATTAATAACTGTTAAATTATAAAAAACAAAAAACTCCCAATGGGAGTTTTTTGTTGCAAAAGGAGTTTTTTTATTGTGAAAGGAGCTTTTTTGTTTTTTCATTTATTGTCTTTATTCGTTTTTTGCCTTACCCCGTATAGCCCTAACAAATCCCGACGATCGTCGGGATTTGTTATTTTTTCTTTTTTTGTTCATTTTATTTTTAATATCTTTATGTGCCCTACTTTATAGACGATCGTCTGTTTAAAGTAGGGCAAGTTTCTTTCTTGCAATAAAAGTTTTTTTTGTTATTATAAAATCGTATAAAAATACAACGGGCGCATAGCTCAGTTGGTTAGAGCACACGACTGATAATCGTGAGGTCGATGGTTCGAATCCATCTGCGCCCACATAAGAACAACTAAACTCGGTTCGTTTGTTAAGTTGCTTTAATGGGCCGTTAGCTCATTTGTCCCGATTTTATCTAAAATGAAATTTTAGTCCTAAAATCGAGGATTCTTGATAGTTTTGGTGGGCCGTTAGCTCATTTGTCCCGATTTTATCTAAAATGAAATTTTAGTCCTAAAATCGAAGATTCTCGATAGTTTTGGTGGGCCGTTAGCTCATTTGTCCCGATTTTATCTAAAATGAAATTTTAGTCCTAAAATCGAGGATTCTCGATAGTTTTGGTGGGCCGTTAGCTCATTCGGTAGAGCATCCGGTTTGCATCCGGAAGGTGGCGAGTTCGAATCTCGCACGGTCCACCAAAACTATCGGAACATACCGGAAGGTGGCGAGTTTCTCCGATTTTATTTTCGTTAGACGAAAACAAAATCGTGAGTCCTCGATACCATAACAAAATTTTATCAAATTTTGATGATATCGGGAGAATCTCGCACGGTCCACCAAATTAAAGTCGTAAAAGATCTAAGTATTGACATAGATATAGCATATATGCTATATAGTAAATAGAACTTAATAATGAATTATCAGCAAAAATATAGGGCATATTATTATAAAAATAGCCAGACAGGGAAAGTGCCTGCTTTAGAATATATTGAAAGATTATCTAAAAAAGAAAAAGTGAAAGTATTGAAATATGTTGATTTCTTAAAAGAAAATAAAGGATATTTAGATGAACCATATGCTAAACATATTAAGGATAAAATCAGAGAATTAAGAATAGATTTTTCTAAAAATAAACATAGGATATTCTATTTCACTTTTATTGGGAAAAGAATAATTCTTTTACATATATTTCTCAAGAAAACTGAAAAGACGCCAAAACAAGAAATAATTAAAGCATTAGATAATCTTCATGATTGTGAATTAAATAAAACATTTATAAAATATGAATAAAAAAAATACAACATATCCTTCGTTTGAAAAGTATTTAGCTAAACAAATGAGAGATAAGGAATTCAAAAAGGCCTTTGAGAAAGAGGGTAGGCGCCTTGAGGTTGCCTATAAGATTCTTCAATTTCGCAAGCAAAAGAAATTAAGCCAAAAAGAATTAGCAAGTAAACTAAATACAACTCAAAGCGTAATTGCAAGAATGGAATCAGGAGGCCAGAATTTTACCACTGACACCCTCCAAAAAGTAGCCGATGTTTTTGGCTATAACCTTAAGATAGATTTTATAAAGTAAATAACCCTTTCGGTTCCCGCATAATTTGTTTCCAATTAAAATACACGAGGTCCACCAAAACTATCGGAACATATCGGAAGGTGGCGAGTTTCTCCGATTTTATTTTCGTTAGACGAAAACAAAATCGTGAGTCCTCGATACCATAACAAAATTTTATCAAATTTTGATGATATCGGGAGAATCTTGCACTGTCCAAAACAATAAACTTCAAAAATCAAAAGGGTATGAAAACTAATCATAAAATTATAATTGGCGATTCCCGTGATATGGCGGATTTACAAAATAATTCTGTTCATTTAGTTATTACCTCGCCGCCATATTGGCAATTAAAAGATTATGGGGATACTAATCAGATTGGTTTTAATGATAGTTATGAAGAATATATTAATAACCTGAATTTAGTTTGGAAAGAATGTTTCAGAGTATTAAATGACGGTTGTCGTCTTTGTATAAATATCGGAGACCAATTCGCTCGCTCTATATATTATGGACGATATAAAATTATTCCTATTCGTACGGAAATAATAAAATTTTGCGAAACCATAGGATTTGATTATATGGGGGCTGTTATTTGGCAAAAAGCGACAACGATGAACACTACCGGCGGAGCTACCATAATGGGCAGTTTTCCATATCCGAGAAATGGGATTATTAAACTAGATTGTGAATTTATCCTGATTTTTAAAAAGTTGGGAACAGCGCCAATAGTATCAAGGGAGATAAAAGAAAAATCCAAAATGTCTAAAGAAGAATGGAATAAATATTTTATCGGTCATTGGAATTTTAATGGCGCAAAACAAGATAAACATTTGGCTATGTATCCAGAAGAGTTGCCAAAACGGCTTATAAAAATGTTTAGTTTTGTGAATGACACAATATTAGACCCATTTTTGGGAAGTGGTACAACAACTCTTGCAGCAAAAAATTTAGACCGCAATTCTATTGGTTTTGAAATAAACAAGAAATTTTTGCCTATAATAAAAGAAAAAGTCGGGGCGAACAAAAAAGATTTGTTTAAAGATACGATTTTTGAAATTACAGAACAAATAAATAAAACTGCAGATTTTAAAAATGAAATCTCAAAACTGCCTTATATTTTTAAGGATTCAACAAAGTTTAGCAGAAAGATTGACCCTCAAAAATTAAAATTTGGTTCAAAAATTAATTTTACAAATAACGAAAGAGTTGATTTGTATTCCGTGAAAGAAGTTATAACCCCAGAAAAGATTTTATTGAATAATAATTTGGTAGTTAAGTTAATCGGAGTTAAGACAAAAAGAGAAATGCTTAGTAAGGCGGTAGAATTTTTACAGGCCAAATTGAAAAATCAAAAAGTTTTTATTAAGTTTGACAACTCAAAATACGATAATGAAAATAATTTGCTTTGCTATTTATATTTACAAAATAAAACTTTTATTAACGCCCATTTGATAAAAGCTGGGCTTGTAGATATAGATGATAAAATTGATTATAAATATAAGTTAAAATTTTTAAATTTAATACAATAATAATATGGCAAAAGAATGGATATTAAACCAAGCAAATATGAGATGGGGATTAACCAAGAAAAGTAAAGTTGGTCCCGTTGCAGAGTTGATAAGAAAATGCGCGCCCAAATCGCTAAAAGAGTGGGAGAAGTTTTATTTAGAGAAAGCTTATTCGAGGCAACATCTTGAACAACTCGGGAAAACTTTATTTATTAAGGTTACTGATGTTTGTAAAGCTGAAATAGAAAATGTTACCGAAGAAGATTGTATAAGTTTCATATATAATTTAGTAATGAACAGAACATTTGATGGTTATCAGTCGGAAATTCAAACAATTTACGGACAGCTTGAAAAGATTCTTGGAGTAAAAATTGAACCTGCCCCTGACGAATGGGACAGAGGATATAATGTTGATTATTTTGTTAAAATTAACGATAAATATATTGGTCTTCAAATAAAACCGGCGGGCTATGAATATATTACACAAATAATTAACGAGAGAGACCAACAAAAAAAGACGCACGAAAAATTTACTGCAAAATACGGCGGTAGAGTATTTTACATTATTTCATTCACTGAAGGCAAAAATAAAATTATTCATAATCCCGAAGTTATTGATGAAATTAAAAATGAGATAAATAGATTAAGAAAATAATTTATGGATAATTTTTGGACGCAATTATTCGTTTCATTTATTGGAACAATCCCTGCGTTGTTTATTGTTCTTTGGGTAGAAAGACAAAGAATGCCAAAACTGGAAATTATTACTTCCGAAAAAGCAAATGCTGATAATACATATCAAGAACCAAGTGTTTATGCGGGCTAAAGATGGAAATTTTTTCGTGTTTTAGTTAGAAACAAACCATTTGTCAAACCGTTTCATTGGATACCAAGACAAACTGCGGAAAATTGCCGAGCAAAAATTGAGTTTTCTAAAATAGGAGTTAAAAATTTTGGTGGGCAAATAAAGATGTGAATGGGTAAAAACCAATTTGTCGAACTTCGTATTAGGCATGGGCATTAAGCGTAATTTAATTTTCGAATTCTAAATGATAAATAATATAAAAAACTCTACTTTAAATAATAATATGAGTGATGAAAAGTTTATGATGTTAGCAATTAATGAAGCCAAAGAATCACTTTTCCCATTTGGCTGTGTTTTGGTTAAAGAAAATCAGATTATTACTACTGGTAGGTCTGGGAAAACAAATACTTTTGATCCAACTGCACACGCAGAAATCAACGCTATTAGAAGTGCTTGTAATAAATTATGTTCTAAAGATTTATCAGGAGTCACGCTGTATTCAACTTGTGAACCTTGTCCGATGTGCTTTTCTGCTTCATGGTGGGCAAACATTAACAGAATTGTTTTTGGGATTTCACTTAAAGAATCGTCAAAATTATTTGGACAAGAAATTCTTGTTGGTGTAGATTATCTTAATGGAAAAGGTGACAATAAAATTGAAATAAAAGGTGGGGTTTTAAAAGAAGAAATTATTAAATTATATAGCGGACTTAAAAATTAATCTTTTCCATTTTGTTTTTTGTTTAACTTTATATCAATAAATTCTAAAATAATTTTTCTAAAAAATTTGATTGAAAAAGCAATAAGATAAATTGCGAAGAATAAAAAATCGCTTTAATTAAGTGTTTTTTTTGTTTTTTATTGTTGATTTTAATAAAAGATAAAAAATAGTTTTAAGGGGTTGACAAAATAATTATATTATGATACAATACAAGTGTTCTTTAATAATACAATATTAACAATAAACCTTAGGAGGTTGTCATGGAAAAGATTATGGAAGAGATCGTTATCTTCTTAACCGAACTCGATAAGTTCGTGATGTTGAGTTGTTTACTGGTGCCGATGACTGGGATACTGGTGTTGACCCTGCTAAACCAGTTGAGAAAAAGTGGCTCCAAAAGATTACTGATTCTTTATGGGGCTATGTTGACAACTAGTCTTGTCAGTGCCAGATTTGGTCCGCTTGCAGGTCTTCTTATCGGTACATTGACTGGAATGTTCGCCGGCATATTTATTTGTCCTTCTCCCCCCGATGAAGCGAACATTTCCCTTATACTTGCTGGCGTTTTCATTGGCGCATTGGTCAGCAATGGCGCTGACTTCTTCAGCGCCTATCTAGGGTTAGCAGGTGCATATTTTATATTTATAGTATGTACTTGTATCATTTCTTTTCTCTTTTCCTTTTTACTGGCAAAGTTAGTAGGGAAGATAAAAGGGGAATACCTAAAAGTCCAACTTGCCGAGTAAGAAAAGAAAACCATTGCCCGTGATATGTTTGCTATAAGTATCACGGGTTTTTTTTAAACTTATTCTCAAACAATATAACAGAATAAGAAAAATACTAATAATACAATTGGAAAAATATTAACATTTGTATCGTTTTAGGACGATCCCGATACAACCAAAATTGTCAATTTTGTAATTGTATCGAGGACCCTTGATTTTGTCACTAACGCAAAGCGTTAGACAAAATCGGGGTCGTCCTAAAACGATACAAATGCTATTTTAATTTTTATTGTTTGTATTATTAATGGAAAACTTTATTTCTTCTTTTCATTGTATCCGTGAGCGGGTGCATTTTGGGACGATCGTCTTAGAATGCACCCAAAAACAATATTAAGAAAAAATAATATTTTATTACACTTTTAGGACAATCGTTCTAAGGCGCAATATTTTTTGTTTTTTTATTATTGATTTTAATAAAAGATAAAAAATAGTTTTAAGGGGTTGACAAAATAATTATATTATGATACAATACAAGTGTTCTTTAATAATACAATATTAACAAT
>Ga0268278_1001720_pt1 | contig 12316 bp, 10 predicted proteins | sample saktaG_3_FD_190135 | JGI IMG/M metagenome (GOLD analysis project Ga0268278, IMG submission 190135) | Saline water microbial communities from Sakinaw Lake, British Columbia, Canada - sak_2010_1_5_55m | ecosystem: Environmental > Aquatic > Non-marine Saline and Alkaline > Saline ... | reverse complement strand
GCCAGAAAGACGAAGTTGTTGACGGTGAGCGGGGCGGCGCTGGCGTCGAGTTGGATGACGATGTCGCCTTTAGCCGTGGAGATGGTGGCGATGTAAGTCTTGCCGGTGTCAATCTGCATCTCCGGCGGCTCGCTGTACATGTTGTTGCGCTCAGCTGGATTCGTCGGTATCGCCGGTTTGCTAGTCGGCGTTGCGACAGGCCGCGCTACCGGCTCGCCAACAAGCCACATTATAGTCCTAGCTACATACTCACCAAGGTAAAGATTGGTAACATACTGATCATCGGGAAAGTACCCCCCACCGGTCGTAGTCGCCACGGACTTCGTCCCAGACCCAGTGCAGTTTTGGGTCTGCTCGAAGAGAATGCTGCCATAATTGTCATAGACCCTTACTTTTATCGGCTCCCCTGCCATATCGGCGTACTCGAAGATAGCATAGACGACGGCTGCGCCTGAGGGAAACTGGTTCATGGCCGGCCCGTCGGGAGTATCGCTCAGATGGGCACTAGACAAGCCCCCCTGGGCCAGGGTAGGTTCGAGGGACGGAATGGGCGTTGGTGTTGATGTAGGAGCAGCCGGTACTATAACTTCAGGTTCGCGAGATGGCCTGACTTCCGTTACGGTCAGGGTCCTGGATGCTGTTGCCTTGGGGGAAGGTGCAATTACCCTTTCTTCCCTCCTCACCCAGATTTTCCCCTCCTCATCAATTATCGTGTCTCCCTTCAGCTTGCCCTTTACCGTGAGGCCAAGTTGCAGGACAGAAAGCGTTAATACATCCTCCTCGATCTCCCATTCCCCGGTAAAGCCAACTCCCAGCTCCTTCAAATAGAAGCTTCCATCTTCTTTCAATTCCAAATATTCGTCTGGATTGTCTTGGTTTATGTATGTGCCGCAAACGCTGGCATAGGGACTTAGCTTCCCCTTGAGGCGTGGGTAGATCACAACAACCGCAACTACGCAGACCATGACAAGCGCCGATATGCCTACTAGCCATGGCATCTTCTTGGGTGCGCGTGCTCGGCCTGCCTTCCTGAGTAGTGGCTGGCCACAATTCTTGCAGAACCTGGCTGTGTCTTTGTTTTCGGTACCACATTTTGGACAGAACATGATCATCTCCCTTCAATGAGACTACTCGGACCAATCGGGCTGGTAATCATCTCGTGCCGAATAGGTCAAGCGCTGTGGGTTTGCGCCATCCATGTCCATTATGTATATCTCATAGTCACCATCACGGTTGGAGTTAAAGACAATCTTCGTTCCCTCAGGTGACCAAGCTGGCCTCCCGTTCCTGCCATCCCGATCAAGCCTGGTCAACATTCGGGGATTCGTCCCGTCTGCATCTACGACCCATATCTGACCCACATTATCTCCCGGTTCATCCGTAAGGGTATTGAAGGCTATGTAGCGCCCATCTGGCGACCAGGTGGGAAACCTACAATCATCGGGGTGATTAGTAATTTGGCTGGTTGTACCGCTTTCTAGGTCAAGGACGTAAATCTGCCATCTTCCCTCCCTCTTGGACATAAACGCTATCCTGCGGCCGTCGGGAGACCAAGCGGGAGCCCTATCGGGGAAGGGGTTGTTCGTGAGTCTTCTCCGATTGGCCCCATCAGCATCCATGATGTAGATTTCCAGCGTTTCCTGCGAGTCGCCGGCCTCATAAGCTATCATCGAGCCGTCAGGCGACCAATCGGGTTCGCGCTCCCTTTGAGGGCTCTGCGTGAGGTTGAGCACACCCCCTCCATCAAAGTCCATGATATAGATTTCATAATTCCCGTCCCGATTTGTATCGAAGGCGATCCAGCGGCCGTCCGGTGACCAGTCGGGCTCACCGTCATACGCTGAGTTATTAGTAAGTTTCTTCTGGCTATTGTCGGTTAGGTCTATGACATAGATCTCGCAGTTGCCATCCCGTTCAGAGAGGAACGCAATCTCGCCAGACATCTTGATCGGGGTGGGTATAGAAGTCGGCGTGGCAGTTGGTGGCACGCTCGTCAAGGCCTCAGTTGGAGAGGGCGTCGCCGATGGTGGAGCAGGAGTCGGTGGGCTCGTCGCAGTCGCCGGTGATGTGACAGTAGGTAGTATCACCGCCTTCGGCTCGCTTGGAGGAGGCCATACCGGCGTCTGTTTTGTCAGGGTAGTGATAAACGTTACTAACGCGGCTATCCCTTCCTCGTTAAGACGCGAATAGATAGCGATCCCAGCAACCACACAGACCAGTGCAACCATCAACAGCCAAACCACTGTCAGCCAAGATGGCTTCCGGCGCTTGGGCGCTGCAGGTGCCCCGAAGGGCTGACCACAACTCTTGCAAAACCTGGCAGTGTCTTTATTTTCGGTACCGCAGTTTGGACAGAACATAATCGCCTCCTCCTTCCGTCGCCGCGTCTTGGCAAACACCTTCTCTTCCGCAGCAACGGCCGGCTCAGGAGTCAGGGCGAGGGGGGCACCGGCACTTCCTTGATGACAATCCTTGTGACTTCAACCGGGACCACGACCTCCTTGATGACCTCGACAGGCACTTCCTTCACGACCACGACCTCGACGGTGACCGGAACCTCTTTGTCGACGATTACCTCCTTCACGATCACCTCGGGGGTGGGGCAGACAGGTGTTATTGGCCTCCCGACAACAGCTTCTTTGGTGACTATCCTAGTGACTGGGACCTCCCTGGTAACTATTACGGGCTCTTTAACCATCTTGGTCAAGGACGAAGGCAAAGGGCCTCCCAGCCAAATGTAACTATAGACCCCCGCTAGCGTAAGTAACACTACGGTGAAAGCTAACAGCATGGTAGATGGCTTTCTTTGCACAGTGATCGGTGCTGCCCTTCCTCGCTGCAGCTCAGCACCGGACAATGCTTGGCCACAATTCTTGCAGAACTTGGCCGTGTCTTTGTTTTCGGTACCGCATTTTGGACAGAACATGATTCATTCCTTTAGGCCAACATGAATCCGCTATTTGGGTCGTTAGAGTGCTGTGAGGAGTGTTTCCTATAATCGGCGTAGCGATCTGAAAACCATTATTCCAACTATTAGGAAGGCGAAGACAAAGGGTAAGATCACAAACCAATCGATATGGGCCTTTTCGACCAAGACTGCTTCGATAGTACCCGTAGGGTTATACCAGATAGCACTTCCGTCGGTGGTCTCGTCGGCATTGCTGGAAATGATCTTGTCCCCTTTCAGCGTTAAGGATGAGTATACCAGTTCACCACCCCATGGGATTGAGTAGCGGACATGTACCTTATCGTCCTCCTTGGTGATGGAGGCCCCGCTATCGAAAACAAACCGATTCAGTTCTTCCCACCCCGTTCCGTCGAGCGTGAAGTGATACACCACATCTCGGCCGCTGTACTCTTTCTCCCAGGATAGCTCAACCCCCGGGGCCTGGGCCTGGAAGTTGGATAGTGCCTCGCTCTCCACTGCCTCCTCGCCGCCTTCCAGCTCGAGTAACTCGGCGGGGACCGTTAGCCGCGTTACACAATGCCAGCTTTCCTCCTCGTAAAAAGTGACCTCGGTTTCCGTGGTGCCGCAGCCAGCAAGCAGCAGAACACCCATAATCACGGCCAGAAGCGCTTTCCGGCAAGACAATACTGACGGGAATATTCTTTGTAATTGACCCATCTTGTTGACCTCCTCGTATTCACGTCCCCTTGCAGCGGGATGTGCTTGTAAATGGCAAATGATAAGCAGCTTTAGCTTTATGTTGGGGGCAACTCGGCTCCGCACCGGGTGCAGAACCTGGCGTCTGGTTCATTCTTCGCCCCGCACTTGGGGCAGGTGATAATCTTGGGTTTCTCAGGTGGTGCCAAATCCGCACCACATTGAGAGCAAAACTTTGCCCCTGGCGCATTTGCCACCCCGCACTTAGGGCAGGCGATGACCTCGACTTTCTCCGGGATTACCAACTCCGTACCACACTTAACACAGAACTTGGCACCCCGCTCGTTAGGCGCCCTGCACTTAGGACAGGTCACCACCTCAGCGGTACCCTTAGCTATCCTTGTAGTGAACAGATCGGTGATCTTATCGGCATTCCTGTACAATGTGAGCCCACCTATACATACTGGGATCAACGTCAGCGCCAGGAAACCTAGCTGATAGATCCAAACGTCCTCTTTCAAAAGGAGTTGGCCCAGAGGGGAAAGGGTGTCGTAGGCAAGCACTATGGCAATGATGTACACCAGTGAAGCTACCACCACCCCACTCTCTGGAAACTGAGGCAATGCCACCCGCAATTGGCGTCCGAATTCTGTGGCGAACCCAACGAGGATACCCACCATAAACAGAGAGACGGCCATCCCCGCGATTGTGGCCCCTGAGAAGGGTACCTCAGGCAACCGGAGATCCTGGAGCATTGGCAATCTCTTGAGGACTACCCCAATTACCCAAAGCATCACCAATGTGACCCCAGCCCGTATCAGGGGTCTATAGAATTGTCTCGAAATCCTTTGCTGTCTCATGTTAAACCTCCCCGTATAATATGTTTGGTGTTTGGGCGCCAGCCCGCCGCCCACTCGACCAATTGAGAATCCTCTAGCATCCTGGGGGCTGGCCCAGGGAGGGAAGCAATTTTCCTCTTTGTTTTGCTGTTAGGGTGAGAATTTATCGCTCTCTTCTCAGCGATCCTTTTGGATAACTCGCCTGCTATGGCTTATGCTTCACCTCGCCTCTGTAAGGCGTGGGTATGGAAAGCCCTCTCGCTAACGGCCATGGAGGTAAACCGCGTAATGCAGCGCCTGCTGGATATCTTCCGGCTCCAGATACGGATAAGCCCGGATGATCTCCTCGGGTGTCATCCCGTTAGCGACCAGATTCAAGATCAAGGCAACAGGGACGCGCATCCCCCTGACTCATGCTCTGCCTCCCATGATGTTCGGATCAAAAGTGATCCGGTCAAAGCCAAACATTGGATTCCCCCTCTTGTCTCCAGCGAAGGCGACCATCAAGTTATCGCCTCGTGCTTACTCCCGAAAAGCCCTCGTACCTTGCGCACACCTTCAACATCGTACACATCGGTCGTGCACTCGGCGACAGCCAGGATAAATGGGAGATGTTCCGCCCGATTAGGACTTTTGGCATAAAAAGTCAAGTCCTCCAGGTAATCCTCCGCGTACTCCACTGCCATCTCCGCCAGGTCGGTGAGGGCTTCCTCCTCGGTGTCCATCGCTGTGACCAGGTCAAGCTCTGGGCAATAGGCACAGCACTGGCCATCTGACCACTCGATCTGGGCCGTGAGGCGCACGGGCGTAGGCTCGATGACGGCTGCCTTCTCCTCAACGGCGATGAGTTGTCGCGTGGCAGCGGTCAAAACCTCATCCACGCTTTTGTAACGTCCTGAGGCTATCAGGCGGGCAATATCCCGCGATGCCTCAGACGGCAGATTAGACCATAGAGTCGCCATTCTACTTCCCTCCCTAAAGTATCCCCACCTTACTATGATCCCCCAACACCATCTTGTAGGCCCGGGGCTTGGCGGGCGAGCGGACTATCTCTACGTTGCGCCCGATCAGGCTGTCCTCGATGCGGTGGTGAATGTCCTCAATCTTGCAGTGCTCCATGATGATGGAATGCTCGATCTCGCAGTCGGCGATGAGGCAGTCGTGGTAGATGGAGGTATAAGGGCCGATGTAGGCGTTCACCACCCTGGTTCGTTCGCCGATGATAGCCGGGCCGCGCACGGTACTGTTGATAATCTCGGCATCTTTCTCGATAACGACCTTGCCGTTGACCTTAGAGTCGGCGTCAACAAAGCCCTCTACCCGAGACTCGTTGGACTCCAAAACCAGGCGGTTAGCCTCCAGCATGTCCTCCATCTTGCCCGTGTCTATCCACCAACCTTCATGGATGTAGGGATAGACCTGATAACCCTGTTCTATCAGGTACTGGATGGCATCGGTGATCTCTAGCTCACCCCGCCAGGAAGGCCGTATCGCGTTGACCGCCTCAAAGACGTGATGATCGAACATGTAGATGCCCACCACAGCCAGGTCGCTGGGAGGGTGCTTTGGTTTTTCCACCAGGCGAGCTATCCGTCCATCTCGCAACTCGGCTACACCAAACTGCTGTGGATTCTCCACCTGCTTGAGGACGATTTGAGCGTTCCAGTCGCTGCCGGTGAACTGCTTCACTAACGAGGTGATACCGCCCTCAATGACGTTGTCGCCGAGAACCATCACGAAGCGATCACCGCTGAGGAAGTCCTCGGCTATCTTGACGGCATGAGCCAGGCCCAAAGGCGCCTCTTGTTGGACGTAGGTCACCCTGGCTCCCCAGGCGGAGCCGTCGCCCACGGCAGCCTCGATCACTGGCGCTGTGTCGCCTACCACGATGCAGATATCGGTGATGCCCGCTTCTACCATAGCATCGAGGACGCGAAACACCACCGGGCGGTTGGCCACTGGCACCAGCTGCTTGGCGCTGGTGTAGGTAATGGGCCTGAGGCGCGTGCCCTTGCCCCCGCTCAGAATCAAGCCCTTCATCGCAACTCCTATGTCTAAGCCTTGTCAGTGCGCGTGGTAAAAAGTGATGCGTGAAGCGTGAAACGTGAACAGTTGTTCACGTTTCACGTCTTCACGTTTCACGGTCTATCGGCAGTTCGGGCTTCATGGTCCTACTTCTTCCGCCTCTGCCAACGAGTCAACTTCAATCGCTTTCTGTGCTTATGCTTGGCTATCTTCTTATTTCGCCATTTCTTGACAGAACCCACGCCAATTCCTCCTTTCCTAATGATGATTATTCAACACCACTGGTAGATACACGAAACTCAGCCGCACCCCTTCCGAGGGGGGACTGCTGTTGCCTGAGCTGTCGTAGGCGCTGACGGCCATGTACGCGGTCTCCGGCGACGGTTTGTGAGGCAGGCGGAAGCTGGTCACGTTGGTGGCGCTGTAGCTGCCTGTGTAGGTGTACGGTTCATCCCCGTAGTGCACCTCGTAGCCGATGACATCGTCTTCCGGGCTGGCCTCCCAGCTCAGCTCTGCCACGCCGCCTCCCAGACTGACCGAGAGCCCACTGGGCGCCGCTGGCGGTATGGAGTCCACCACCCTGACCGTGCCAGTGCTGTAGGACACCACGACCAGGTTCCGGCCATCGTCTATGCGGCCGTAGACGTAGTAGGTCCCGCTGCCCACCTCGGACGTGTCCCAGACGTAGCTGCCGCCCCCTTCGCTCAGGCAGTGAGCGATGAGCCAACCATCGCGCCCCGTGCCGTCGCGGTCGTAGTACAGTGAGACGACGGCCTCGTCGTCGGCGTCGTTGGCCGTCCAGCGGATGGTATAGCTCTCACTGCCCGGCTCCTCGGCTGCGCTGGGGCTGGTGATCGTCATAGTCGGCGGTTGGTTCAGGCAGAACAAAGATGGGCTGCATGCCTCATCCCCACTGAGGTCCACAGTCGTCTGGCTCGTCTCTTCGCAGAGTCCCAGGTTGGTGGTGGCGGACATGATGCCCGTCGGGGAGATGAAGAAGCGCGCAGTGATGGTGCCTGGCTCGACCACGGACTCTGGCAGGGACAGGTCGAGGGCGGTGCCAGCCCAGACGCCGTGGGCCTCTTCCACGCACTCGCCTTCGTCGCAGGTCAGGCAGAAATCGCCCAGCTCGCCGTCCGCCGTGACGATGATGTCCTCTGTGGGTATGCCGGGAGGGATGCCGGGCAGCCAGTCAGGCCAGCCCTCAGGGGTCAGCGAATAGGCTTCGATGGTACACGTCAGCGATGCGCTGCCGGCGAAGCCGTAAACCTCGTCGCCCTCCTCCCACACGTGGAGGAAGACACCCCCTTCGCAGCCTGGCGATTCCAGGATCACCTTCCCGGCGAAGCCCCAGTTCTGATCCAGGGTCATGGCCGCCTGGACGGCCCCGATGGCAAATACCTCCAGGGTTCCCTCGAAGTCCACCTCGTAGGGCTCTTCGAGGTCAACCCAAAGTGATCCCTCGCCAGTCACCGCGGGGCCATCGCCGGGCATCTGCTGCTCGCTCTCGATGGTGCCAGTTACCTGCACGGAGGGCTCTGGCTCGAGGATCACCTCCCCCTCCATGCTGGTCAACAGGAAGCCGGTCTCACCGATGGGGACGCCTTCTTCCCAGGTGCCGGTGAACTGGACGCACTGGGGCTCCAATAGCAGCGGATACAGGCTCACCACGTCCATGACGAATTTGACGTAGATGCCGTCCGTTCCCTGGTCGGTCTGGATGTTGGGCAGGAAGAACTCGCCCTCTCCTTCCACCTGGCTCCCGTTCTCGCAGAGGCAGGCGCGGGTGGGGTAGATGATGAAAGTGTCGGTGATGGGGATGGGCCCCAGCCAATCAGTGGGTACGGCCACACAACCTGGGTCCACGCAAACTTCGTCGCAGGGGCTATCGGCTGTGATAGCCAGTCCTGCCACAGATGAAACCAGCAGCAGGGCTGTCATGATGGCTACGAGAAACGTTCGAGTGATGATCTTAGACTGCGTTTTCATCATTATCCTCCCAATATCATTAATGAACCATCTTGATACCACTTTCAGCCTGCGCGAGTTTCTTGCCAACTGCCAGACGCAACCCTGACCAGGTCTTCGGCCGCCTTCGGCTATTAAACTTCAGACTCGCTGCCTGACTCTCGGCGGTGAGAAGGCTCGCGGCTTTTTTCGAGATATTCATCCAGCATCTTGAGGCTGTACCTGCGATGACCTCCTGGAGTGCGGAATGGCATCAAACCTCCCTCGACCTCCATCCTCTTCAGAGTGTATAGGCTCACCCGCAGATACTCAGCAGCCTCCTTCGCCGTAAGGACGGTCATTTCTTCGTCTGACACATATTCTTCCGCCATATTATCCTCCCACTTGCTACTGGCGTAGTGACAAGTTGACTGTAAAGTCACTCCGCAACCTACTTCGCCTGTATTATTATAACATAGTATTGATCAGAACGCAATCGCAGAATTCCTGAAATAATCAGTGGATCCAAAGTTGCTCTGAGGGGCTCCCTTCGACCCTTCGGCTACGCTCAGGGCAAGCGCCAAATCCCCGATCGCCTGTAAGCCCCCTGCTCCCCTGATTCTTAGTCCTTTGTCCCTCGTTATGGTTACGCCCCCTCAGAAGGCAGGAAAGACAGAGATGTGGAAACGCCTTTGAGGATCACCGCCATTTCCACCGCCTCGACCAGGGAAAACGCCCCCTCGAACTCCTCTTTCAACTCCATGGTCTTGATTTGGAAATCGGGGTAGAGCCGCATCTTCAACAGGTCATTCTCGAAAATCACGCTGCCGTCTGCCACCGACAAACGCGCCTCCTTCCCGCCCTCCCGCCTTCTGATGGCCCATTCTTTGGCGTCTCTCTCGACGTAGAAGGCATTATCCTCTTCCAGCTCAAAATCGCCTTCCTGGAGGAAGAGCCTGGGCTTATCCTGGTAGGGTTTGCCTTCGTGGACACAGAAGGTCTCGCAGTTGCCGCACTCGTTGCAGAAGTCGTCCACGTGGAGGATCTGCCGGGGCTGCTCGATCTGAAAGACCTCCCCCCCGGTCACCACCAGCTTCCCCTGCTGGCAAGAGACTGTGGGCAACGTCAGTTCGACGGGCGTGACGAGGAAGGCGTAGTTGGCTCGATTGGGGCATACCTCCACGCACTTGTCGCACAGAGTCGAACATTGCAGACACCGGGCCGCTTCAGCCAGGGCCGCTTCCTCTGTCAGGGTCATTTCCACCAGGTCGAAGCCGCCACGCTGATCGGGCGGGAGCACCGCCGCCTCGTGCTGCGCCGCCTTTCTTGCCCGGGCCCGCTTCACTTGCACGATTTCTTCCCCAGAGAGCACAGGAAGCGGTGCCCTGAGCCTGTCAAAGGGATGAGCTGACGGCCGTTCAAACGGCACACCCAACTGCTGGCAAATGGCCTCGGCGGCCCGCCTCCCGTCGGCGCAGGCCTCGACGATGGTGGCGGGTCCCCGCACGGCGTCGCCGCCAGCATAGACCCGCTCTTCTCCCGCAAGGCCGGTCTCGGAGACGGCAGTGATCGTCGCATTCTCGCGGAGTGCAACCGCGCTTCCGTTGAGGAAAGCAACGTCTGGAATCTGGCCGATGGCCACGATGATGGAATCGGCCTCGATCTGGAATTCGCTGCCCTCAATGGGGAGCGGCCTTCTCCTCCCGTCCTCGCCAGGCTCTCCCAGCTCGTTCCGAATGCACTCCAGGGCAGCAACCCTGCCTTCCCTCAGAATGATCCTGGTGGGAGAGGCCAATTCTTTCAGGATGACGCCTTCGGCCAAAGCTTCTTCGATCTCCTTCTCGATAGCCGGCATCTCCTGGCGAGTGCGCCGGTAGACGACCGTCACCGGGCCGCTGGCGGTTCGTCTGGCAGTCCTGGCGGCATCCATAGCCGAGTTCCCTCCGCCGATGACCAGCACCTTGTTGCGCCCCCCCTTCATCCCCCCCAACCCTTCGACATTGCTCAGGGCAGGCTTTGGGGGGGAAAGAGGGGGGGCTGGCTCGCCCCACCGCACCCGGTCGAGGAAGCCGAGGCTATGATAGACACCCTCGCCCTCCTCACCTTCAATGCCCAGACGGGCGTCCTTCCCAGCGCCCGAGGCGACGTAGACCGCGTCAAACCCGTCTGCCAGAAGCCTCTCTGGTGGAGATGTGATGAGGTGGGAAAGCTCGATCTTGACTCCCAGATTCGTGATTCGGGCGATGTCCCGCTGCACAACGGCCTCAGGCAGCCTGAAGGTAGGGGCAATAGCCAGCATCCCCCCAGGCTGGTCCTTGGCTTCGTAGATAGTCACTTTGACGCCGCTCAGGGCCAGGAAGTAGGCGGCGGCCAGACCGGAGGGGCCGCTGCCAATTATGGCTACTCGGCCTCCAGAAACCAGGTTTTTCGGAAAAAACCTGGTTTCTCTACCCTTTTTAGCAGCAAACCGCTTCAGCGCTCGGATGGCGACCGGCTGATCGTAATTGTTGCGGGTGCAGCGGGTCTGGCACAGGTGGTTGCAGATGTAGCCGGTCACGCCGGGCAGGGGGTTGCGGGAGAGGATGACCTCCAGCGCCTGGTCGTATTTCTGGCGGGAGGTCAGCCAGGCGTACTCAGGCACGTCCTGCAGGATTGGACACGTCTCCACGCAGGGAGCAGTGATGCAGTCGAACAGGCCCAGGGACGATTCGACCTTGGGCAGGCCGTAGGGATGGTAGCCCTTTTTGTAGCGGGGGGCTGCCTGGGCACTGGCGACCTCTCGCGCCAGATTGACCAGCTTATCTCGGGCCAGTTCCTCCAGGCTGGTCACTCCCAGGTCGCGCATATCCCTTTCCAGGTTCTCCAGGTATTGAAGCATCCTGGAGTAGCCGCCCGGTTTCAGCAGGTCGGAGACTGCGGTGACAGGCATAGCACCGGCGGCCAGGATGCCCGTCAGATTGAAGGCATCGGCGCCAGCAGAGAAGGAAACGCTGAGACTGCCGCCAAACTCCTGGGAGAGCTTGTGGAACAGGTCGATGGTGATGGGGTAGAGAGCGCGTCCCGACATGTACATCTTGTCGCCGGGAAGGACGCCCTTGTGATTGGCCAGGGCCAGGGTGTTGCTCAACTTGACCCCAAAGCTCAGTCCTTGCTCTGCGGCAACCTCTTTTAGAATCTTGATCAATTCCACTGCCCGGTCGTATTGCAGGTCATCCTCGAACACGCGGTCGGGGATGTGGATATCCGTGAAGCCGAGGTGGTCGTGGAGGATGAGCATCACTTCCTCTTTGCCCAGCAGGGTGGGGTTCAGCTTGACCGTGGTGTGCAGCCCTCTTTCCTCCAGCAGATACCTGGCGATCCGTTCGATTTCGTCCGGGGGGCAGCCGTGCATGGTGGAAAGAGTGACGCTGTTGGTGACACGGGCCGGAATCTCGACGTCGCTGAACCGGGGAAACCTCTCTTTCAGAACCGCCTGGATTTCGGCGATTTCCTCAGAGGCATCCTCCAGTTTGTCCATGAAACGGGTCATGGGTGGGCTCTGAATCCCCTCCAGATCATAGCCGACGCTCATGTTGAAGATTGTGCCGAATGGAAGGTTCTCGAAGCCGAGGAGCCGGCGGAGGACGCGAATCAAGACCCAGGCCTTGACGTACTCGCTGGCCGACTGCTCCAGCTTGAGCTCCTGGGACCATTCGACGTTGTAGCCCTCGTCCTCCATGTCAATGCAGGGCCGGGGGATCTCCAGCTCGTCGCTGATCTGCACGGTCTTCAGCTCGATGAATCGCCCGCCGGAAAGCCAGGCGCAGACAATGTTCTGGGCGAGCTGGGTGTGCGGCCCAGCCCCCGGCCCGATGGGCGTGGCCAGGTAATGCCCAAAGAGGTCCGCGATGGCGTAAGGGCT
>Ga0268278_1001715_pt1 | contig 12336 bp, 9 predicted proteins | sample saktaG_3_FD_190135 | JGI IMG/M metagenome (GOLD analysis project Ga0268278, IMG submission 190135) | Saline water microbial communities from Sakinaw Lake, British Columbia, Canada - sak_2010_1_5_55m | ecosystem: Environmental > Aquatic > Non-marine Saline and Alkaline > Saline ... | reverse complement strand
CTGGAGACAAAAATCGGCCAAGCGTGGAATAATATCCTCCTTTTGAACCCGGCCGATGTGGGCAAAGAGTACCTTGTCGACCAATTGGTATTTTTTGAGAGCCTTGGTAAAAGAGTTCACCTCCCCAGGTTCGAGAGAAGGATGTTCAATTCTGCGAATTATATTATGGTTAGCAAGAGGATAGAGATAGGTGAAGGCTTCGATATCATCAGGATTTGCTTCTCTTCCCAACATTAAGGTATCTGCCTTTATACCGTACAGAAGTGCGGTAGCCAGCCTTTGACTTAATTTAATATTATTTGATATTAAATATTCACTGAGGATAGTGGAGGTAGCGCCATACTCAACTCTGATATCCTTGAAAGAAGACTCATAGTTTGCAGATTGGGGATGATGATCGAAGATAATATCAGCTTTTGTTACTCTATCCCCAAAATAGGGGGGTTGTACATCAACCATCGCAATCATGGAATAATTGTTGAGAAATTGTGGATCCATTATAATATGTCGAATATCCAGAAACTGCATCATGTTAAGATTCTCACTACGTGTACCTTTGCCAAGAGAACCAATGGGAGCCGTAGCACTATTTCTTCCAAGCAAGGTTCTTAAGGCTACACCACTCGCCAGGGCATCAGGGTCAGGGTCATCATGGGTGAGAATAAGAATATTTTCTGCATCTTTAGTAAGTTCACGAATCTTGCAAGTCCATTCTCTATTACGGATATACAGCCACTCCTTCTCTATCTTTTTTTGTAATGGTTCATTTATAGGAAGGTAAGACACATTGATTTGATCTGATAGCGGCATTTCCCCAGCAGTGGTGGTTAAGACTACAATGGGTACCCTGTCACACACCTCAAGAATGGGTTTCAGCATCTCTTCCAGTGTTTTTCTCCTGAAAGCATGAAGAATAACTCTATCCTCCGAACTTATCATAAGTTTTTGATAAGTAGAAATTTTTAAAGGATCTTCACTGCAGATCCTTGCATTGTTGAGTGGAACCGCTTTGAGAGGAAAATCTTCCTTCAGTAAAAGGACAACCTCTTTCTCTCCACTTATAAATTCCTGCAGGCAGTGAACTAAAAAGGGGGTTTCAAGGACGATAATATAACGCATAGCATCAATCTCCCATACCCGCTTTTTCGAGGAGGGGTAATGAGTCTTTCATATTTTATAAGAACGTGCTTTCTCGGCAGAAAAGTATAAGAAAACAGGAATTGATTGTCAAGGAGAATGACCAAAAGATGTTGTATCTAATTATGAAACAAATTCGTTACTCGAGTAAGCTGCTCCGGTCTTCCGAGGATAAACAGTATGTCATCGGGCAGGAATTCGATATCCACATCAGGATTGGACAATGTATCGCCGTTTCGCCGTACTGCAAGCACAGTAACACCGTATTTCTTTCTCATTTCAGTCTGGGCAAGTGTCTTGCCGACGATGGGCGATTTTTCACCGATCCTAAATGCCGTAATTTCGACATCGGGCATGCAATGTCTCAAATCGGAGAAGGTAGCGGCATCCTGCGACAGTCTTCTGAACATATGGTACCCATCGGCACGGACTTCCCGTATGAAACGCTCAATTTCATCTTTCGGTATGAGGTACTTGGCCATGACACGGGTGAAAATTTCCACCGATGTTTCAAACTCTTCAGGAATAACCTCGTCAGCGCCAAGTTCATAAAGCGGTTCCATTTCCTGAAGAAATCGGGTTCGGGCGATAATATGTACCTTTGGATTCATTCTTCGAGCAAGTGTTGTGATTTTCCTCGTCGCTGCCGCATCTGTAATCGTAATCACGACAATTCTCGCGCTCTGGATCCCGGCATGGTCAAAAACTGCCTCATTGATGGCATCGCCATAGAAGATAGGCTCACTCTTTGCTTTTTCGATTCTTACCGTTTGGGGATTCATCTCGATAATGACGTAGGGGATCCCGGCCGTTTTTGCCGATCGAGCGACATTTCTTCCGTTAAGACCGAAACCTATGACTATCAGGTGATCATTTCTGACAATTTTTCTATTTTTCATCGCCGGATGAACACCGGATTTCAACTTTCCCGGAAGGGGTAAGAGAAGGGCAGCATCTACTATTCGGGGCGACAATTGAATAATAAAAGGTGTGGCAATCATGGTCAGGATAGAGACTGCAAGAAATAACTGGTAGGTTTTCCCCGGTACCAGTAATCCGAATTCAAGACCGGCCTTGGAGAGGACGAAAGAAAATTCACCGACCTGGCTCAGGGCGCACCCGACAAGGATCATTGTGCGAAGAGGATACCCGAGTAATGAAGTGGTAAACCCGGCTATCACGGCTTTCAGGATTATTACCCCCAGTGTTATCAGTGCAATCGTTCCCATTTTCTGGAAGAGGAAATCAAGATTCAGCAGCATTCCGATTGCTACGAAAAAGAAACTGATGAAAATGTCTCTGAAGGGTAAAATATTCCCCAACGCCTGATGACTGTATTCCGATTCGGATATAATCAGTCCTGCCAGGAATGCTCCCAGGGCAAGGGATAACCCGAGACTGTAAGTTAACCAGGCGACTGCGAAACATATAATAACGATACTCAACAGGAAAAGTTCACGATTGCGTGTCCGGGTGACCTGATAAAGAATATGCGGAACAAGCCATCTGGCACTAACGAATACCAGGACAATGATGCCGGCAACTTTGATCATCAAAATGAACAGAGATTCGGTGAGGTTTCCCGCTGCTCCCGCTAACAGGGGTGTCAGGAGTATCATAGGCACTACAGCCATATCCTGAAAGATCAATATGCCGAGTGATGTCCTCCCATGAGGGCTCTCTATTTCGGCCCTCTCCTGAAGGAGTTTGAGAACGATTGCCGTGCTGCTCAGGGACATAAGAAACCCCATAAAAACCGCCTGAGACACGCCCTGTCCAACCTTGAAGGCTATAATGAAGAATGCGAGGATTGTGAGAAATACCTGGACCGATCCGCCGAGTAACACCGATTTCTTGATTTCCAGAAAGTCTTTGATTGAAAATTCGATTCCTATGGTGAAAAGGAGGAGGACGACACCGATCTCGGACATTATTTCAACTTCGTGAATGGCCTGTATCAGCCCAAGGCCATGAGGTCCTGCCAGTATTCCGGTAATGAGAAACCCGACGATAGCCGGTATTTTGATTCTCAAACAGACAAAGAGGACAACGATTGAGAGGCCGAATATAATAAAGATGTCCTTAAGTAACGGGAAAACCATTTTTTAAAAGCTCCATAATTTGATAGATGTCCTCATCCGTATCTTCCGAAATTATGCCTTTGTATTAAAAATCTATAATCAGTGACGTCAAAAATACCCTGTCACTGTTTTTTATGTCAGAGGTATGGCCCTTAATGATCTCAACTATCTTTTGATCTGCATATTTCACGGAACGACACCCACAAGTGTTTTGTACTATTGGAAAGTTCTATCGGCTTGCGGTATTTAGTTATTCACACAGTATGATATTGGGAGCGGGAGAAGTTATACCTGGATTTCCAATAATACTGGATGAGTATACTGAATTTTTAGTCTAAAGTCGATATTTTCTACATTCCACGAAGGCGGCAATACAGCGCGGATAAATTGACAGAGACAATCAATCTATGGAATAATCAGAATCCTCAAACCAAGAATTCTGATGGAAGACGTTATCCATTAGACGGGCATTTACATGGATAAAACGGTAACGAAAAAAGATGTCATCGCGATACTCGAAGAAATCGGGAAGCTCCTTGAGCTGAAGGGTGAGACGCCATTCAAATCCAGGGCATATTACAGCGCGGCGAGAAACATTGCAGCGACGGAGGAAGATATCAACGCCCTTGTCAGTGAAGGGAATTTGACCTCGATAAAAGGCATCGGAGACGCCCTCAACCGGAAGATCACCGAATTCGTAACAACCGGAACATTAGAATACTACGAAAAGCTGAAGAACTCCATCCCCCCGGGCCATATAGAAATGCTCAGGATAGAGGGCCTCGGCCCGAAAAAGACTTGGATACTCTACGAAAAATTGCACATCGAAACCATAAGAGAGCTCGAATACGCATGCACCGAAAACAGACTCGTAGAACTCACAGGATTCGGAAAAAAGACGCAGGACAAAATACTGGCGGGAATCGAACGGCTCAAGCGGTATCAGGAAAAACACCTCTACGCCGACATCATCGGGGAAGCGGAAAGCATGATCGACTCCATCCTAAAGCAGAAAAATGTCATCTCGGCAAGCCTCGCCGGTTCCATCAGGAGATGTAACGAGGTGATAAAGGATATCGACATTGTAGCTTCCGCAAAAGACCCTCACGGCTTTGCGGACTTTTTTGTTTCACTGCCCGAGGTGCGGGATATTACCGCCAGAGGGGAGACCAAGGTAAGCGTCGTCCTCGAATCGGGTGTAAACGGCGATTTGAGGATCGTTTCCGAAGAAGCGTTCCCCTATGCCCTTCATCATTTTACCGGAAGCAAGGAACACAACATCGCAATGAGGGGAAGGGCAAAGCGGATGGGGATCAGGATGAACGAATACGGCCTCTTCAGAAAAAACAGTATTATACCGTGCGAAAGTGAAAATGAGATATTTACGGCCCTCGGCCTTTCCTTCATCCCGCCTGAACTGAGAGAAAATATGGGAGAAATCGAGGCCGCGGAGAGCGGAGAGCTCCCCGATCTGGTCGAGAGGAAAGATATCCGCGGATTGCTTCACATCCACACCAGTGCAAGCGACGGCTCGGATTCGCTGGAGGCGATAGTTGACACCGCGAAAAAGATGGGCATGGAATATATAGGAATTGCAGACCACAGCCAGTATGCCTATTACGCCGGAGGACTGTCAGCCGACGAGATCAAAAAACAGCACGGCCTCATCGATAAGTTAAACGAAAGAGAGGAGGGTTTCCATATATTCAAGGGGATCGAGGCAGACATACTCCCGGACGGAAGCCTCGATTATGATGAAGAGATACTTCGTTCATTCGATTTCGTCATCGGCGCCGTCCATTCAAACTTCAGGATGTCCGAAGAAGAGATGAATTCACGCCTCACACGGGCGCTGGAAAATAAATATACAACCATCCTCGCGCACCCGACGGGGAGGCTGCTCCTTGCCAGGGAACCATACTCTGTCGACGTGGAAAAGATTGTCGATGCCGCCGCCCGGATGGGGAAGGTTATAGAGCTGAACGCAAACCCCTACCGGCTCGATCTCGACTGGAGATACTGCAGATACGCCAAAAAGCAGGGAGTAAAGATAGCGATAAACCCCGACGCACATAATACAGCAATGCTCTACCACATCGATTTTGGAATCAACATCGCGAGAAAGGGATGGCTGGAACCGGCCGATTGCATCAACTGCCTCGGCCTTGAAGAGATGAAGAAATTCTTATATGTCCGCCGATCCTGATGAATTTTAGCTGAGGCGAACGGCGCGGTTAAGTGACAGGTAAAGAAGCGCAGCGGATTTGCCAGTCCTCGATCTTCAACCGCTGGTTCGGCGACTTATTGTTTTATTGCAATTGCTTTGAAAAACGTATAGCAAAAAACCCCGTCTGTTTGTGTTGTTCTGTACAACCCCTTAATTCCGTCATCAAAGGTTTTTTCGTCAATTAAACCAGCTTCAACAGAGGATTCACGTACACCTTCAATCATTGCCGTGAAAGTGTTCTTTGTGAAGCCTTCGACAAGCCGAGGGTTACTTGAATCAACATAAACCATTCGTGGAGATACGTGGATAGAGCTGAAACCCAATGCGTTTAAGATGGGATATAGCTCTCTGCCTATATTGGCATTGCCACCCGCTCTTTTTTGCAGTTCGACCTGGCATTGAATCGCCTTGTGAGCAGCTTCACTGTCAGGATAAAAATAAGTCGATCCATGGTCTCCTTCGATAACAGTGATTGTGCCGCCGACTTTAAGAAGGTTTTTCAGGCAATTTAGTGCCTCAACCGGTCGTGCCAAATGTTCAAGAACAAAACAAACAAAGATGTGGTCGAATAATTCCTGCTTAACTGGCAGTTTAAAGATGTCGCCCTGCTGGAAGCTTACATTTGTGAATCCTGCTCCCTCAATTTTTTTCCTGGCTTCTGCCAGCGAACCCTCGGATATATCAACTGAGGTGATATGTGCATCAGGACTATTCCGAGCCAAAGTTATGGTTTGTGCGCCTACACCACATCCGGCCTCAAGGACTCGGCTCCCTGCCGGATAAAATGTATCGGAATGCAATAATTCGACAAGAGTTGAAGCTTGATCCTGCAACCGTATATTTTCACTTTGATCATACCCATGCACGTATTTCAAATTTATTGACTCCGTCTTTCATTCTATCTAATGCCGAGTTGACGAGCAAATTGAAAAGAATAATGGCCGCCGTGCGACTGCCGTCAGGAAACCCTTGTAAACGTAAACATTCGGTGCTCTGGCATCCAGTAGCCAGAACAGCAATGCAAGGATGATGAAAGATACCGAAAATATGATTTTTCGTATCATACCTGTAACCGCAACTATCCGCTATGTGTCAAAAATAAGGTTCCACAAGCAACGCTTATCTGCACAGGTGCGGCAATGTTAAAAATCACAAGTATATTGTCGCTCATGATGATTTTCCAATTTTTCTTAATCGTCATCCTTCGAACCGGTCATCTTGGCAAATACAAAGCCAACAACGAACCCTAAAAGGAGAAGAAGGGGGAAAAAGATGATCCGGGACATGCTGATTTCCCAGAAGAACATTTTCAGTGACACGACCTCGCTGTTTTGCATAAGGAGGATACCGAACAGGACGGCTAAAATTACAGTAATGATATATTTTACTTTTGTCATATCTTGCTAACTCCTCGTCTTTGGATTGAGTACTAATGATTTTGCCATGGACACTTGCCTGTCGTCATGCTTTATAATACTCACATTGCATTATTATTCCAAGCGAAATTCGAGATAATACCCCGGTAACCGCCTGTCACGTTATATGACTCAGGGTTGCCTTCATCGTATCGACCGGGCCGTAGATCACCAGCCGGTCATCTTTGTGCAGGACTTCATCGCTCTGGGGAACAGGAATCCAGCTCTTCTCCCGTTCGACTCCCAGAACCAGCATCCCTCGTATGTTCAATTTATGGTCCGCCAGGGTGCTGCCGTTCAAGGGAGATTGTTCGTCGACACTGACCCTGACGAGTCCATATCCTTCGAATAGGTGGAGCAGGTCCTCCGTCGCACTCTCTTCGAATATGTTCGATTTGACGAATCTGTCCTCGATGAAGCTCTCCCACCGCCGAATGAATCTCTTGTATGTAGCGAACTTGTAAATCAGATATACCCCAACGACAAACAGTAATATGTCGAGGGAGAGAAGGTACCCCTTGGTTTTCACGATTGATGAGGTCATCGTCACGATGACCGCGACAATACCGGCATTTCCCATAACCATAAGGACGCTGATAATCCTTCTCCGTTTGGGATGATTGATAACGGACTCAGCCTCACGGGTCGTGAAGCCCGTTCCTGAGAAGGCCGACAGCGCCTGGAAACGGGCCCGTTTTTCCTCGAGCCCCGTCATCATGAGCGCAATAGAACCGGCTCTGACGATGAGGAAAGAAAACAGGATGACCATTAAGGTGGGTAATAAAAAATATAATCCGGTCATGATCGACCACCTCCTTTAGATAAAGGGGATAAATAGGGAAACAATCCCTATCTTACGGACAAACATCGGCTATTTCTTTTTAGCCAGCTTATCAATCTTTTTTTCGAGCTCTGTAAGTTCTGCTCTGGTGGGTATGTTCAGTTTATTCAAGGTATCGGCTACAATCTTTTCTACCTTTTTATCGAGGTCTTTTTTGACCTTCTTCGATTTCTCAACGAGATCATCCACCATCTCTTTCCCTTCCTTCTCAGACAGTTCACCTTTCTTGACAAGCTCACCTATTATCTCTTCAATTTTTTCTTTCGTCACGGCAGCCAGACCTGCCCCAACCAGCATGGTTTTCTTGATAAAATCAAACATGGTCACCATCCTTTTTATTAAAGTTCCCCCGGAAAGCCTTCGGGAATTTTAGAAATACAAGGAAATGTTTATTATATTTACCCTCTTTTTCACTAAATATGTTTTCAATCTTTTTTCGTAACTTATAATGGTGCAAAACCCTGCCCTACTTTACTCCTTACTCCTTCCTGCTCGATCCCCATTGACCTTTCAAGGGTGGCCATTGCAATGTTATAATTGCTGAGCGCATTGTAATAATCGGATTTCGACCTTGTGAGGAGGGTCTGTGCATCGATAACGTCTGTCGACGTCGCCACATGTTCCTTGTACCGTTCCTCATTGATTCTGAAATTTTCTTCCGCCTGTTCGATTGCCTTTTTTGCCACAAATATATGTTTTTCCGCTTCTTTCAGCAAAAGATAGGAGTTCTTTACATCAAGCGCTATCCGATCCTCAATAGCGGCAAGGTAATCCGAGGCCTGGTTTTTCCTGCTCATGTTGAAATCAACCTTGTGCTTCGTCCTACCCCATTCCCAGATATCCCAGTTGGCTACCGCCATGACATACCAGCTTTCCTGGGGAGTGTATTTACTCCCTTGCAGATCCGGATCATCCCCGAATCTTGAATAGTTTCCCACCAGGTCGAGGGAGGGGAAAAACTTGCTCTTGGTGAGCTTGACCTCTTTCTCCGCCTGTTCTACCTTCATCGAATATGCCTTGATTTCAGGTCTGTTCTCAAAGGCGATCTTTACACAGTCAGCAAGCTCTTTCTGAAAAGGTTTATACGAAAGGATGTCTTCTATTTCGACAGGTGCATTTATTCCCCGGCGGAGTACCGTATTGAATTTCGCCTTGGCAAGTTCAACTCCATTTTCCGCTCCGACAAGGAACTGATTGCCATTGGCAAGCTCAACCTCGGCATAGAGAAGATCGTTTTTAGGTATCATTCCCACGTCGTAGAAATTTTTTGCCACATCACGGTGCACTTTCAGCTGCTCTACCGACTGTCGTGCCACATCCATAATCCTCTCTGTCTTGAGTATAGTAAAATAGGACACCTTCACTTCCTGTATGATATCGAGGATCGTCGCCGTCTCCTCCATCCGTGAGATATTCTCGCCGAGCCTGTTAATGTTATAATTTGCCAGTATACCGCCGCCTGCGAAGAGGGGCTGCTTAAGTTCCAGGTCCCAGTTGTAATTGCTCATTGTCCCCGCTGTTACGGGAGCTCCTGATATCCTGGACTCCGGGGTGTCATTCAACCTCTTATAGCTGTATGATGTGCTCAGTGTGGGCAGAAACCCGGTAAAGGCCCCCTTCCTCTTCGATTCGGACGCCCTCACCCCTTCCCGTGCCGCATTTATTGTCACACTCTTCTTCAAGGCGATGTCAATACTTTCCTCCAGCGTAAGCGGCACCTCCTTTTCCGCAGGCAAAACAGCCGTGGAAAAAAAGAGAATTATCAGAAATGCGATTATGATCCTCAGCAGATAATTTTTAATTGTCATCCTCACCTACCCCTTCAAATAATAGGACGTTTACTTTTATAACCATCGTAACCGTCGCATAAGTGTATCTCGTTTTATGTAAAATTAAAACGAGATTTAGCCAGTTCCAAGATTTTTTAAAAGTGATCCGTGATTTCCGCCGCACTATCGATTATCAAATCCGCCCCCGCTTCACGGAGGACATCGGCTCCGGAATATCCCGTAAGAACACCCACAGTATATGCCCCTATTTTTTTTCCAACAATTATATCCATAGGATGATCACCAACCATGACGGAATGCTCCGGCGCTGAGCCAAGTTTTTGAAGCGCGATTATGAGGTGTTCCGGGTGCGGCTTTACATTGCTGGCAAACTCTCTCGTAATAACAGCCTTGCAGAAGGATTCTATATCGGGAAATATTTCTCTTACGGCTTCCTGGCAGTTTCTGGTGACGACACCAACCTTTATATTCCGTACATTCAAATCGGCCAGCATCTGCCTTACACCATCAACAAGCTCGCCTCTTTTTGCCGCCTCAATTTCAATAGTACTGATCAGTCTGTTCGCCCTTTGGGCATAATCAGCCTCCTTTCCCGGATTGTGTATGGAAATCAATTCACATCCAGCCTCGATCATCTCCAGCACAAAGAGCTTGTTCAGGCCTTCTATGGGAACGTTATAACCGGCAGTGAGCTCTAAAACGGCTTCACGCATCAGGGAAAAATCTATATTAAGTTTTGCCAACGTGCCGTCAAAGTCAAAAACGACAGCCTTTATACCATCAATCAACATCGTACCCGTACTCCGCCGGTTGAACAATAACTATATTATACAACGATAAAGGTGCCCTAGGTTTAAAAGCACAAAGCCCATTTAGATTGCGCTACTACAGTATCAGAATGCTTGAATTTCTGTCAAACAATAAGGACTCAGGATGTTCCGATCAGACATTCCCATCTGTTCTTTACGCGGGGGGGAGGATCCCTTCGGTCCTGCCTTAAAGGATAGCGCCGACCCATTTTGCCGCTTTGAACCGGACAATTGATCAATGCCCGAATGGTTATTTCGGACTCCCTGTCAGGTATTCAGGATAGAGAACCTTTTTCACGACCCTTTTCGAGTGAGTCTTCGGCAGATCAAGATCAAAGACAATTTTTAAAAAACTCATGATGATATTGAAAGTAGCCCCCCAAAGTACCTCGTCCCGGTATATTAAACATGGAAAATTCCTAACCCTGTCTACATTTTTCTTGATTTCGATTAAGGACTCAACGGAAAAAATCCCGTAGTTTTCATCATTAAAGAATGCCCTTAATGGAATCTCTACAACCTTGTCAACCTCCCAGTTGGGGCGAAAGTGCCATTTATTTTTCACATATCCTGTTAGAGGAAAGATAGTCCGCCTGAAAGCTTTCAGGTCATAGCAGGGCAGCGGGCCAAGAAACGTAACATTAAAGGGATTGAGTCCTACCTCTTCCCACGATTCTCTCAGGGCATTGGCCAGGAAGAGTGTGATATTTCTGAAGTCGAACTTTCCTCTTCGCCTCATATATTTGAGCACATCTTCCCGCAGTAACGGTGAAAATCTGTGAGCCGTAAACGGTCTGAAGAAAGGATCCAGAACGGTGTTCAACATCCCTCCCGGGCAGCCGATGTCTCCGGGCTGGGGAACCGTCGAAGCACGCTTGATAAGCTGAAACACCAATTCATCATCTTTGAAAAAAAGCGGAAGCAATACTCCTGCGGCAAGCCAGGCATCATCCTTTTTTTTTCCTGTTTTTATGAGATTCATCTTCTCGGAAAAATCAACGGGATTTCTGCCCAGCTTTTCTACAACAAGATCTAAGATATCATCCTTTTGAGACAGTATTGATAAATCCATTTTATTGCCCACCCGGTAATTTTATCGATTACTTCTTGACATACAAATCACACAGGCCTTATCCTTGTCAAGCCATAGAAGAGAAAAGTTGATAGGGATAATATGCGCTGAGCTTTCAGTCAGGGGTAAAAAGTTCGTGAAAAAGAGTTTAAGGTACGTTACAGGTTTGACTTTCATTGCGTTAGGGATTATAGGGTGCTTCCTCCCGGTACTTCAGGGAATACTTTTTCTGATTATAGGAATTATTATCCTGTCATCGGAAGTTCCGGCTGCCAAGAAGTTATTGTCAATATTTGAAAGGAAGTATCCGGGGATATTTAAAAAAGCGAACGGCTTCATGAAAGGTAATACGGACAAAAATACAACCAATGGAAAATAACCCCCTTTTAGGAGCTCACATATCCATAGCAGATGGAATGATGAACGCCTTAAAAATATGCCCAAGATTATAGAAACGCCCAAGGCCATAAGTAAAGACAGAGACAATCTTGATGCATTCGTAAAAAGTCTTTTTTTGTCACCCTGAATCATGTCCTGAACTTGTTTCAGGATCATTCAGAGTCTCCTGAGATTCTGAAATAAATTCAGAATGACAAGAGTGGATACTGAAATAATTAGATGCTGAAACAAGTTCAGCATGACAATTGATGCAGTCTATGACTTTTTACGAGACTGTCAATCTTAAATTATTGAGAAGTTTTTGTGACGATTTGCAGGAACCGATGCCTTCATCGACCTCCTGAGCCTGATTCCTGGCTCATAGGCCTGTCCGGTGAGCAGACCCTGCAGTAAAAATCGTCCTTGAATTGTAAATTAGAGGGTGGTAAAGAAGTAAAAGTTAAAATTTAATCAGGAGATAAATAATGAGAAAAATCGTCGGGGCGTTCTTATGCCTCTTGCTAATTATATCAATATCCGGTCAGGCACAGGCAACAAAAGAAACGACTAAAAAGGAAACGGCAAA
>Ga0268278_1001711_pt1 | contig 12363 bp, 9 predicted proteins | sample saktaG_3_FD_190135 | JGI IMG/M metagenome (GOLD analysis project Ga0268278, IMG submission 190135) | Saline water microbial communities from Sakinaw Lake, British Columbia, Canada - sak_2010_1_5_55m | ecosystem: Environmental > Aquatic > Non-marine Saline and Alkaline > Saline ... | reverse complement strand
TCATGGAAAAATATTAATAAAAAAAAGAAACAAAAGAGTTTAAAAGATTTTTAGCAAAAAACCTACTCTTCTGTTACTTCTTCCGGAGTTTTTTCCAGAACAGCCTCATAGTATTTTACAGGCTTTATGTCTGTTATAATAGTCTTGTGCATTACAAACTTTCCGTCCTTGCTCTTTAAAACCTTGCTCTCAACTATTGGCATGTTTTTTATCTGCTCTAATCTTTTCTCACTAAATTCCATTTTTTAACCCCCAAAATTTTTTAATCTCTTTTGCCAAAAAGATTATACAACAAGGTCAGAGATAATTCTTTATATGGCTTTTTCAAAAAAAACAAGCATATTTTCAGGATAATTAAAAAAATCACGAAAACTATGGCAATGTTCTGTACTTTGTATTTATCATGCCCCATTCAACAAACAGCAATGCCAGGGCAGTCATCATCAAACCCATTGAAAGATTTACAGGTATTTTTTTCTGTGAGTTTGCAGATATTTCTTCAAATGCATTAGATAAACTTTCCTCATTTTCAGCCCGGTAATATTTGCCGTCTGTTTTTTGTGCTATATCAATGAGGGTTGGTTCATCAAGTTTTGAAAGCAAATCACCTTTTATGAATGTCCCACCTTCTTCTGTGCCAATGCCTATAGTGTTAACTGTTACATAATTTTTGTTTGCATATTCAATAGCTATATCAACAGGCGTTCCAACAGTGCTCTGCCCGTCTGTCAGCAGGATAATAACCCTTGAATTTTCCTGGTTTAACAAAATATTTGTAGAGGTTATTATTGCTCCCCCTATATCAGTTCCTCCAACCCTTTTAATTCTTATATTATTAATAGCATCTTCCGCCTTTTTTAGTTCATCTGTCAAATCCTGCTCAACAAAACTTGTTCCTGCAAAAGAAACAACACCAACATTTGTTTTTGCTTTTAAGTTTTCAACAAACAATGAAGATGCCTTTCTTGCAGCACCAAGCCTATAGGGCATAAAATCATCTGCTAACATTGAGCTTGAGGCATCTATTGCAATAACAAAATCAAACTCACTGCCCTGGCCGCTGTACCAAAGGACAGGCCCAGCTATGGAAAATATAAGAAATAATAATACAAATATCCTTACAAACAACAAAAACAAATTTTTTGATATCTTTCTTGCATTTTTCAGTTCAAGCTTTGTTCCTGTCACTCTTTTGATTGCCTCAAAATTAGCAAATTTTATTGCCCTTCTTTTAAGATATCCCAAAACAAAGTAGTGAGTTATAATTAGCATGGGAATACTTACCAAAAGCCACAAGTAATAAGGATGAGTAAAGTTTATTGTTATCATTTTTTTATTTTATTCCTCATAGAAAAGAAATTTATTACATGATTCAGGAAAGGTTTATCTGTTCTTAATTCTAAAAAGTTTGCTTTTGATTTTATAAATGTATGCTTTATATATTTTACTTGTTCTTTGACAGCAGATTCATATTTTTCTTTTACTGCTGCAGTGTCTATTAATATTTCTTTATCAGAATAAGGATCTGAAATAACTATCTGGCCAACATCTTCAGGCATTTCATAATCCCTTGGATCTCTAATCATCATTCCAATTATCTCAAATCTTTCAGATGCAGCATTTAAGTATTTTTTCCAATCCTCACCAAGGCCTATAAAATCAGATACTATCATAACTATTGCACCTCTTTTGAAAGAATTCATCAAGTCAATCATTACCCTTGCAAAATCAAATTTTCCATCATAAAGCTTTGGGTCAGATAATGCCTTTATTATCATAAAATACTGCTTATTGCCCATAGCAGGAGGCAGAAATTTGACTATTTTATCATTAAACATAACTAAACCAACAGAATCACCAGCCTGTATAGCTGCAAAACTCAGTGAGGCAACAAGCTCTGCTGCATACTCATTTTTCAGCTTATCAATAGATGCAAAAGACATGCTTGAGCTGACATCAACTAAAAAAATAATATTAACATTCCTTTCCTCAGTAAGCACTTTAATCAGCAAATCCTGTGACCTTAAGGTTGCTTTCCAGTCAATCAGGCTAGCATCATCACCAGAAATATAACTTCGATAACCCTCAAAATCCAGGCCCTTACCTTTAAATGAGCTTTTATAAGAACCAGTTAAGATATCTATAAATCCTCTTTTGGTTGATACCTCTAATTTTTTGATGAGTGGCTTTAAGTTAAGCTTTAATTCTTCCATTTTTAAGTAGATTTATGGAACAGGTACTCTTGCCAGAATCTCTGAGATTACATCCTCAACCTGTATATTCTCTGATTGTGCTTCATAATTCAAAATAATCCTATGCCTTAAAACATCATATGCAACTTCTTTTACATGTTGTGGTGTTACAAATGTCTTGCTCTGCATTAATGCATCTGCCTTTGATGCAATAAACAAGCCAATAGATGCTCTTGGAGAAGCACCCCAATCTATATATCCTCCTAACTTGATTTTATATTTATTAGGATTTCTTGTTGCATCAATTATCTGGACAATATATTTTTCAATCTTTTTATCAAGATAAATCTTTTTTACATCGTCTTGCAGTTCTAAGATTTTTTCAGGGGACATTATTGATTTTAAGCTGAAATTCTCAAACTTGCTTGTTGTTATATTCTGGTTAAGTATGAGTTGTTCCTCTTTAAGGCTTGGGTATCCTATGTTGATTTTGAACAGGAACCTGTCAACCTGTGCCTCTGGCAATGGATAAACTCCTACTTGTTCTAATGGGTTCTGCGTTGCAAGAACAAAAAATGGCAATGGCATAGCAAATGTTTCCTTTCCAATAGTTGCCTGTTTTTCCTGCATACACTCAAGCAATGCAGACTGTACTTTTGGAGGGGCCCTGTTTATTTCATCAGCAAGAATAAAATTGCTGAATATTGGCCCCTTGAGGACATAGAATCCTTTTTCCCTTTCATAAGCTGTTATACCTATTATATCTGTTGGCAAAAGATCAGGAGTGAATTGGATTCTGCTGAAGCCACAACCCATAACAGCAGATAATGCCCTTACAATGAGTGTTTTGGCAATCCCGGGAACACCCTCTACAAGCACATTGCCGTTTGCCAATAAAGCCCTTAAGAATCCATTAACTACTTTTTCTTGGCCAACAACTATCTTTGAGATTTCTTTCTTTATATCATTAAGAATTTTTTGATCTTTGATTATCTTCTCAGCAAGTTCTTTTTCATTCATACACTGGTTGAGCAATTCCTAATATTTATATTTTGTTGTCCTACTTGACAAGAGTGAAATATTACACGATAGATTTATATAGGAATATTTAATAATCTAAAACTAAGATGGATTTAAATCCTTTTAAAAGAAAAAAGAAAAAGCCTGATAGAATTAAAGTAGTGGAAAATAATACTCTTAAGAGACTAGAAGCTTTTAGAAAACATTTTTCTAAAAAAAGCAGAGATGACAATTTTATACAATTTTTTCATGTTGTGAGGCTTTTTTTTGCTGAATTATTCAAAATCAAGTATGAGTTTACATATGAGGAATTAAGCAATGAGTTAGAGAGAAGAAGAATAGACAAGAATTTGAAAGAAAAAATTCTTTTTTTCTTAAAAAAGTTGTCTGTTGTTGAGTACAGTGATGAAAGATTATCTGAATCAGAACTAAAGAAATTATTAAATGAGTTTTTAAAATTATTTGAAAGATTGACATTTAATGAACAGGAAATTAAAGAGACAAGGCTTGATAAAATACTAGGATTCCTTAGGATTAAGAAACCATTAATACAAAAAAAAGAAGCTGGGAAAAAACAAAATGATTTATTAACCTTAATACAGCCCATATTATCAAAACTTAAAATAAATTTTGGAAAAAGCAAGATAGAGCAGGTGCATGACATGCTTATTAAGGCATTGGATATGCTTAATAACAATGAAATCCAAAAGAGCAAGCAGTTGTATGTGAAAATTAAAGAAAAATATAATCAGCTGAATATTGAAGGTAAAAAAGAGGTTTATGATGATATCTTACTTTTATATAAAGAACTTGTTTCTGCTAATAAAGATTAATGCCCTTTTCTGTGTTTTCTCCTTGATCCTTTATGGGCAATTAAATAAAGAAGCAATATTATAATAAATAATACTCCTATGCCTATTGCAATCCTCCTTGTTATTTCCCCCCTAGTTTCCTCACGGGCTGGTTCCTCTATTATTGGTTCTTTTGCAGTTATTAGATATCTACAAGTATCAACAACAGACTGTATCAATAGCTGTGCTCTCTTATAATCAGATTTTGATATTAACTTTTGCGCCTCTATAAGCTGCTCATTAAGTTCAAGGCACTCTGGATTTTCCTCAAGCAAATCCCTTGTGAATGTTATCTTGGTTTCAAACTCCTTCTGGCTCCATTGGCCAAGCTCTATTGAGCTCATGAAAAATTTAGCAGAATCATTAAACTCAGGGTCTTTTATGTCTGCAAACACAACAACCTCATATGAGCCCAATGCAGTATAAGATTCTATAATAAGGTTTGTTTTAACAGATGTCTTTTTTTCTATTGTTTCAAAATAATCCTTTGTGAATCTTAGTTTAATAACACTACTGTTGACAGATGCACTTAATCTTACCTCATTTAATGTAAGCTCCCCATAATTGTTTAATATTATTGGTGTAATTACTGTATTATTTTCATACATGGTCATTGTTTGTGGTGTAATTAAATTAAATGAATATGGTTTTTCTACCTCCTTTATCTTTGTTTTAATTATAGTTGTTGATGATCCCCCCCCACTGACAATTATTGTTGGTCCTGGTGTTATACCCTCATATTCTACAAATGTCAATGTTATATCATTGCTCCTTGTTGTGTTGTAACCATCACTCATTGTGAAATATACTGTTTCTGAACCAACCCAGTCACTTGTTGGGGTGAGTGTAACCTGATGGGTTGTATTTCCTATTGATATATCTATGTTTGAATTTCCGCTGACATCATATGAGGGGGTATCATCTGTATCAGCATCATAAAAATAATCATCAAGGTCTATCCAGTTAACATATATTGTGTTTTCATTGCCTGTGAAATCAGATATAATATAATTTATTTTTATATCATGCAATGTAGGAGTTACAAGAGTATTTGTTGTGGAGAGATTTGCCCTGTATTGTATATATTGATAATCTTCTGATTCAATTAATGAATTATTAGTATAAACAGGGCTCCAACTTGAGTTAATTAATATAGCTTCTGTTACTGCTGTTCTTGTTTGTAATGTTATATTTGTTCCAGCAGGAGTTACTGATGTCCAATTAATATAAGTTATATTCATGTTATCCTCAGCCAGAAGGTTTATTGCTGATGATATGAAATTACCTTGTGAGTAATAATCAGTTGAATTCTGCTTATTAAGCAGAATATCGCCGGAGTTGGCTGTTGTATTTGTATTGCTGTTTGTTCCTGAGCTGAAATCGCTTTCAGTTGTTTGTGTTACTATTCCAAAGCTCGGCAGCCTGTTTGTATTGTTAACACTTACATTCCATGTTATACTGTCTGTTTCATTAGAATTATCAGAAACTATTATTGTTATATTATGCTGCCCAGCTGCTGTGAAATCAGGCTCATAAAGCCATGACTGGTTTGATGACTGGTTAACAGAATTTAAATACCAAGTGTATGTTAAACTGTCCCCAAAAATCAAATCATCATCATCAACTGTTACATTAAACTGTAATGATAAGTTTTCTGCTGTGTTCGGTGTTAAGTTAAGAGGAATGTAAGATGTTATGTTTGGTGGGCTATTGAGATTTAGTATTGTAAGGATTATAACCCCCCATGTTATACTATTGCTATCATTTACTGAAATATTTATTGAATAATTACCAACATTATCATTTGTTGGTGTAAAGGATATAATTCCTGTTGAGGAACTTATACTGAATAAAGTGCTGTTATCGCTGAATGTTAATGTGTCATTTTCCTCGTCTGTTGCATTAATATCATAATAAAATAATGTTCCCTCTGTTGCTGTTTGGTTTTCCAATGGAGGATCAAAATAAGGGGGGTCATTAACCTCGCTGATATTCAACCAGAAGATTGCTGATGCTGTTCCATCATCTCCATCATCCACACTGATTTCTATGCTGTAAAGCCCTACCTGGCTTGCATTTGGCATAAAGTTAATAAGCCCTGTTAAGGGGTTAATATCAAACAAGCTTGTATTATCACTGAAAGTTAATTGATCTCCATCAGGATCAGATGCATTTATTGTTAGGCTGAAAGCAATATCCTCTATTGCAGTCTGGTTTCCTATTGTATCAATTATTGGAGCCCTGTTTTGTGTAATAGTAAATATAACAACCTCATAGTCTATTTTTGGTATGGCAGCATCATCTGTAACAGATATATTAATAGTATATTCTCCTTCCTGGCTTGCATTAGGCGTAAATTCAATAAGCCCTGTTGATGGATTAATATCAAACAAACTAGTGTTGTCACTGAATGTTAAGGTATCACCAGAATCAAGGTCAGATGCATTAACCTTCAAGCTGAATGTTTTGTTTATTTTTGCTATCCTGTTGCCTATCGGGCCTAAAACAGGGGGATTATTAACATCTAATATTTCAAGCACAAAAGTTGTTGAGTTTATAGCTCCTCTTGCGTCAGTTACTGTAACAAGAATTGTGTGGTTTCCATTGTCTTCATCAACAGGAGTAAAGCTGAATCTTGCAGCTGTTGCATTAATAATAGTAGAAGTTAACTCACTATAGTTGCTTGAGAATGTAAGGCTGTCACCATCTGCGTCAGAGCCTGTAACTGTTAACTCAAATAAGGTATTTTCCTCACCTGTCTGGTTAGCTATTGAATCAATAACTGGAGCAGTATTATTAAGAATTGAAAGGATCATCAATGCAGATGCACTATCTGTCCCATCACTTACTGTTATGTTTATTGAGTAATTCCCAATATTATCAGTTGTTGGGGTGAAGTTAATAAATCCTGTTGATGAATTAATATTAAATAAGCTTGTGTTGTCATAATATGTTAATATATCATTATCTAAATCAGATGCAGTTACCTGATAGCTAAAAACAACATAAGTATATGCCTGCTGGTCAGGTATTGATTCTATTTCTGGCTGATCCTGAACATTAGTTACATTCAATGTCAGATTATTGCTATTTGCTGTTGCATAATCATCATCTATTGTGAAAAATACATCTTCTGTACCAAACCAATCTATATCAGGGTAAAAGCTTACACTATGTGGTGTTAATGAGCCTATGTTTATTGTTATGTTAGTGTTGCCTGTTGATGAAAAGCTAGGATTGTTACCACACTCGCTGTAGTCAGGGTCATAAAAATAATCATCCAAGCTGATGTTATTTATTAGGTTAGTGTCTTCTTCCCATGTTATATTACTGATAGTTCCATTCCAGACCGGCTCTCTATTAACATTAATTATGCTTAAATTCCATGTTATACTGTCTGTCTCATTTTCTGTGTCACTTACTTCAAGGGTTATGTTTCTGTAGCGTGGCTCGCAAAATCCTGTTGTAAAGCTCCATGAGCCGCCAGTTTCATTAACTGTTGTTGAATTAACAATTCCATCAACAATCCATCTTATTGTCAGATAATCTCCATAAGGAATGTCAGGGTCAGTTGCATTATATTCAAATGAAAAGCCAAAGGTATTATTTTCTGTTGTTTCCGGAGTCAGGTCTGTTGGAGTGTAATTTAATATTTCAGGGGGGTCATTAACATTAGCCACACTGAAAACAACATTCTCTGTTACAGGATCATTTGTTCCATCTTCAATACTAATTCCTATAGTATGATTCCCAACATCATCATTTGTTGGTGTAAATGAGATAAATCCAGTGCCATTCATTTCAAAAACAACCCAATTAACTTCAGGAGCATCAGAATTATCAGTAAATATTATAGTATCATTATCAGGGTCAGTTGCATTTAACTGAGCCTCAAAAAGCTGATCTTCTGTAAGATTATAATCTGGAGGGCTTGGGTCAAAATAAGGTGGGCTGTTGGCAAAGCCTGTAACAAAGCCAGTTATGCTTGGTCTTAAGAAAAAGCTGGCAAGACTATTTGTTCCTGTACTAATATCCTGGATGAAAGATTTAACCCCTCCTTCATTTATCAGGGCAACTGAATAAATAACACTAATTACCAGAAACATAAGTATTATAGACTTTAATTGCTTTTTGTTTATTTCTTTTTTTAATCTTTTCATTTTTATTTGTTTAACTTATTTTAATCTTATCCAGCTCTTTTTCTTTTATCTTATTGTATAACCAGACAATTTTTTTATAGATTTTTCTTTTTTCCTTAACAGGCAGCTCTTCATAAAGCTCTTTTATCCTGATGTAAGCAAGTTTTACAGAATCAATATCTAATTCTTTTATGGATCTTTTTGCTTTAATTAAATCCTTATATATTTCCAGCATTAACTTGGATTCCTTTCTGATTTTTTGTTTTTCTCTTAATTCTTTTTTCTTTGATTCTTCTTTTTTTGTTTTTCCTTCTAAATATTCTTCTGAGCCAAGCTTTACTATAATCTTTGCCTCATTAATTAATTCCTTTAGCTCTGGCTTTTTCATTTTATAGCCTTTATAACCTATTTCAGAAACTTTTTTGAAGAATGTTATGAGCATTATCCTTAATGGTGTTGAAATTTTGTGTTTTTCTATTTCCTTGCAGAATTCCTCATATGTAAACTCATAATTTATCTTTAGCAAATCACTCAGGAAATCCCTGATTATTCTAACAAATTCCTTTGAAAGCTCTTCTGTGCTTTTCTTATCAATATTCTTTTCAAGTTTGTATAATCTTAATAATATTGATTCCCTTACTTCTAATTCTTTTGGCACAATCTTTTTCTTCTTCTTAAATAATACAATTAAGGGAATAAACTTCATGAATATCTTTGCGATAAAAGGCTGATAGTATTTGTGGTATCTGACTATAACAAACATTATTGCTAAAATAAGCAGTATTATCAATAAGATGGTTGGCCATATGACTTTTTTAACAACAGCGGGTATTTCTATTTCCTTGCATGCAGGGCATGGACCACCACAATCAGTTTTTTCTTCACATAAGCCATGATGGCAGTTCTTTATTCCATCAGAGCAGCTTGGACATGGCTCGCAAGGACCTCCGCAATCTATGCCTTCCTCTCCTTGATTCTGTATGCCATCAAAGCAAGTTGGACATGGAGGACAAGGCCCTCCGCAATCTATGCCTTCTTCTCCTTGATTCTGTATGCCATCAAAGCAAGTTGGACATGGGGGACATGGTCCACCACAGTCAACTCCCTCTTCGCATAAGCCATGATGACAGTTCTTTATAAAGTCAGAGCATGTTCCAATATATTCACATGACCTGCTTTCAAATGGTTTCTTGAATTCTGTTCCACAGTCTGCAAGATCTTTGCATGTTCTTATCTGTATTCCTGATGGAAGACATTTACCCCATTCACTACATTCCCACAATTCCTCGCAGATTATTCCTGTTCCGCCGCCACCGCCACCAGCAGCAGGCATAGAAACTGCTTCTGGGACATCTATCACAAAGAGATAAACTATATTGCTTTCTGCCATTGCTCCATTAGGGTCATAAGCATAGAATTTTATTGTCCTGTTGCCATAGAAGTTTGCATCAGGGATATATGTAATAACATGCGTTACATTATCTATTGTGACATTAATATTAGGAACCTTTGTATTTGTGTATGTCAATGTTTCTCCATCTGGATCCATAAAATAATCATCCAGGTCACGGCCAGTAAGTATTGTGTCTTCGTTCCATGTCTCATTAGGCATAATTGAGATTAAAACAGGTGCCCTATTTGTTATTGTGAAATTGTCTGTTTTGCTTATGGTTTTAAAATTATGATAAGAATCATTGCAGAAAACAAGGTAATTAAATGTCCCTGGTGAGCTGAAAGAGTTAGTGTATTCATATAATAGTGAACTATGATTAAAGTCCATATCAACTGGCTCATTATAACTGCCTGTTAAGTTAAATCTGATATTACAATATACAGATGTTCCATTAATAGGATTACCATAAGAACTGTCACTAAAATTAGCAAAAAATGTTACATCATCATTTATGTATTTTGTAATATTATCTGTCTGGTCCCATATCTCTAACATTAAGGTTGCATTTTCAGCAGCAGAATATGAATATAAAAAATTTGTTACATTAAATATTAGGTTTCCATTAGAATAACTTATTATTGTGCAATTTGTAAGGTTACGCTGGGGGCCTGAGCAATCCTCTCCATCTGCTAATATTTTTGGTTGTATAAAACTCAGGTTATATAATGTTAAAATTGCTGATCTGCTTAGGCATGGCAGTGCATCAGTAGATGGATCAAGGCTAATATTATTGAATGAGATGTTGATATTTGAATCAAGGTCTGCATCATCAAAGTTTATTATCTGGTTAGAGAAATTTATCAACCCTTTGTTTAGAATACCAATTGTTGCATTTTCTATTGCTGTCCAGTCCCCTAGTGTTAAGGGATCTGCAAATTCTGAGAAATTAGTGGTTAGGTTATTCTTGAAATTATCCCATCTTGGCTCAACATCAATATTGTTGATTGAGAAAGTGGAGTCAGACCCATCACTGCCAAAGATGCCCTCACATACAGATTCATTGCTATATGCTCTAGCAAATATTTTGTAAATACAGTTTCCATCAGTTACATTTGTAGTGTCCCAGCTATGATTATAATAAATATCATTATCATCTATATCTATTCCAATAAAAGTCCAAATACCCACTATCTCATCTGCATAGTAAAAGGATGTATTAACATTCTCATCCTCATTCCTTCTGCTTGCACTTGCATTCATATCTATTATTTCACTTATGACCTCTCCTCCATTTGGATAAATAACTACTACTGTTGGTGGTTTTTTTCCTATGCAAAAAGTAATTATTGCTGTATCTGAAACCTTGCCAATTATTTTAGGAAGTTTAACAGGAGTTTCTGTATTTTTATAAACAATCCAATTAAACCATACAGATGTCAATATAAATAATATTACTAACAAAACAATTATGTTATTGGATATATGGCTCTTGATTTTTATTTCTCTCCAGCCATTTTCTCTTTCCTCTTTTGTTTTATTATTCTTCATTTATTCTCATAAATTTTTGAATAGAGTATTTAACCTGCCATGTATTCAAAAATTCTTTTAGTTCATTTAGCTTATTTATTGGAATCAGAACATTGTTTCTTCCAACAGTATTTCCATTTAATGAATCCAAGAAGCCCTTTTGGCCTTTCCTTCCCTTAAGTGCATAACCAAACAAGGTTTTTTTAGAATGATTAAGTGTTTTCAGGTCATATGTCAACAAAATAAGAGTTTCTACATTAAGTGTCTTGCTTATAAGCTTATTTTCCTTTATACTGAATCCGTTTTGAATCAGTCTTAAGTAAAGAGAGTCTTTAAATAAGTCATCAGCCAGCAAAGAATTAATATTAACCCTTACTTGCTTTTTATTAAAAATTTCCTTTACCTTAAGAAGAATATTTTTAGCATGGTTGTTATTATCCTTAAAGATTATTGCCAAGTCAATCTTGCTTGTTTTTTCTTTTCCACTATACCCCAATAGAACTACATCAATAACCTCTTTTTCCCTGCAGATTTCCTTTAATTGCTTTATCTCTTCCCTGATTTTTGAAAACATCTATTGTTTATTATCAACATAACTCATATATAAACCTTTTGTTGTTGATTATCAACTAATCTTATTAGAACTAAAAATCCAGTAGAGAATTCAAATGACTTTCTTAAAAACAAACCTTGCTGTGCCAGTATAGTTACCATAAGCTGCATCTCTTGGAGCAGAGGCTGTGAATGACAACTTTTTTTCCTCGTCTGGCTTTAGAACAAAGTAATTGTCTGATACAGAAACCCAGTTTGCAAAGTTGCCATAAAAATTAATATAAACCCTTAAAGGATAATCCTTTTTATTTGATATAAAAATATATCTTGTGCATGAGCTTCCTGTAGGCGTAACCATACCAAAAGTTAATTTTTCAGTATTTACATCAAAACCAGTATGGTTTCCTATTATAAGGCTCATATTGAATTCCCTTACATCCTTTATTATATAAAATGAGTAGAAAAGAGTTGTTGCTGTTATGCTTATTATTGCAATAATAAGCAATAATATAAAAAGATGATTTTTTTTCACTGTAATCACTTCTTTCTGTTCTTTTTTTTTTTGGTTAACTTCTTTTTCTCTTTTCTTTTCCTAGTCATCCAAATAATATCTATAACAATGAGCAAGATAATAATTAATATTAATATTGTTGTTGTGCTAAGGCTTATTGTTATTATTCCTGGCTTTT
>Ga0268278_1001709_pt1 | contig 12370 bp, 6 predicted proteins | sample saktaG_3_FD_190135 | JGI IMG/M metagenome (GOLD analysis project Ga0268278, IMG submission 190135) | Saline water microbial communities from Sakinaw Lake, British Columbia, Canada - sak_2010_1_5_55m | ecosystem: Environmental > Aquatic > Non-marine Saline and Alkaline > Saline ... | reverse complement strand
TGATTCAGGCCCACGACCTTCTGGTTCGAACTAACCCCCACGTAGGCCGAACCGTCCTCCCAGGCCGCCACTGACTCGCCGACGAATGTACTGTTGACGGTGAAGAAATCACCAACCGCGGTGACCCCGCTCATTATCGGGTGCGCCGAGTTGTACCAGCCTAGTTGCGTCCCGCCAGAGCCGACGGCAACGGAGATTGTAGCATAGGCGCCGGTCATGATCCGCCCGTCCATCGCCCAGCCGGGGTACGCGATAAACGAGAACATACCGATTACAACGCCGCCGCCGGCATCAACGTAGTCGGCCAGTACGTTGCCGAACCCTGTCGGGTCCGCGTACGCGTAGTTCGACATCGCGCCGACTGCGTTGTACGCCTGCAGTTCGTTCAAGCTCGGCGTGTAATTCATCACGTTTAGCAGCGTAACGCTGTCGCCCATCGCCACCAGGCCCGCAACCAGGGAGTCCGGTGTCTCCAAGTCCGCGTAGCACATCAGGATTCTGGACCGGTCGGACGCGGTTGCATTGACGGTCAGGGAATCGTTGGTCCGATTCTGGTCCGGACCGCAGTTGTGGTACATGGTGACGGCGTAGGCGGCCCCGACCGGTCCGACGTTCCAGTCCCGGAACGCCACCGTGTCGGTCTCCGCGCTGTCCAGTTGCGACAGCGTCGCCTGCGTGCTTTCTGGTGGCATCACGATGGCCCCATGCACTAGCTGGGCGATCACCTCTCTGCCAATGTACTCAGGTGGTGTCTGCGCGGCTGCTACCGTCAACGCCGCAACGACGGCGATCACACCGCCGAGCACCATCTTGTTCCATACCTGCATCTTTACCTCCTGTTAGAACTCACCTGGTAAGCTGCCTAGCATTGCTTCCATCCCGGTCCATCACCCATAACTTACAGCTCGACCAACCTTCGTTCAGAGAGTCGGTGTCATACTTGGCGAAGCAGATTCGGTCCCCGGATGGGGACCATGTGGGCGACATCGCCCGAGCCGGGTCGAGCCACTCCCATGTGCGATCGGTGACGTTGATGAGTCGGATGCGATACTCGTGGCTTTCGCCCGAAGACACCGCGACAACGGAACCGTCTGGAGACCAGTCCGGCTTGTCGTCGTAGAGTGTGTCAGTGGTGAGCCTAACGACACCGCGCCCAGCCGAGTCCATCACGGCCAGCTCAGGCCAGTGAAGTCCGTCGTAGTACCGATAGAATACAAGACGGGAACCGTCAGGAGACCAACTGGGCGAACGGCACTCCCCGATGTCCTTTGGACAAATGCATCGTCCGTTCTTGCCGTCGGAGTCCATGACCCACACAAGGTTGCCCTGGCCAGGGTTGTCTTTGTTCGAATCGTACGCAATCCGGTCCGTTACCGACCAATCGGGGAGGAAGTTCTCGCCTTCATCCGTCAGGAGTGTTAGGCTGTCACCGTCAGCCTTGACTTTGTACATCGCCCCGGCATAGGCCACGGAAAACACGAGCCACCTGCTATCGGGCGACCAGGCGGGAGTCGTCCATTGGACCGCCAGCAGCAGTCGGTTGTCTCGCCCTTCTGGACTGACCAGGTACAGACCGGGGTTGTCGGAGTGGTATCGGATGTAGGCTATCGTGCGGCCGTCGGGTGACCACGCGGGCCAGTCATCGAACGCATTCGGGTCCGGGTTGTCTAAAGGACTACAGGCCAGCACAAGCAGCAGTTGCCCCTGCGCCAGCCGTCGAGATTGGGTGAACAACGCCGAACTCATGTCTTCCGCTTCAGATGGTTTAGCATTCGCGGGATGCCTTGTCAAGCAGAACCTGCGCCCGCGATAAGCGTCGGGGCGGCAGAGCCGCCCCGACTGATGTTGCGGACTGAGACCTATCTGACCACGAGCTTGCGGGAGAGGTCCGCACCGCCGGTCTGGAGCCGGCAGAAGTAGACACCACATGCGACCTGCCTGCCCGCGTCGTCGGTACGATTCCAGGTGACCTGCCCGGGCCCGGCCGGCAGGTTTCCGGTCGCGAGCGTCTTCACCAGCTTGCCTGCGATATCATAAACCACGAGCCTGGCCCGGCCTGCTGCCGGGAGGCTGTAGTTGATGGTAGTCCGGAACCGGAACGGGCTGGGAACGGCCCCGCGCAGTTCGGCCCGGAGCGCCGGCCTTGCGTCCGGCCCGCTGATGCCGGAAGTACCCCACGCCGCCCATTCGATGGCCTGCTTGAGGAGCCGCATGGCGTCCGCGTCGTCGTAGTAGGGCTCGTTGCTATAGCCCTGGAACGCAGCGAAGTAGATCGGGCCGATGTAGACCGAGCGGCCCGCTTCGACCTCGCGCACCGCGATTGACGCCTGGCCGTGCGCGGCCGTGTAGTCGCCGAGCATCGTCGCCCCGGGCTGCAGCCCCGCATTGGCGTACTCGCCGTGGCTCTGGATGTTGAAGTCGTTCACGTCCTGGGTCACCGGATGGGTGTTGTCAATGACGCGCACCTGGCCCGACGTCAGAAAGCTGTAGTTCTGGACGCAACTGACCGCCATTATCGAGTCCATCTGCCAGGCGGCCTTGCCGGCAACTCCGTACACGATCCAGCCCGCGCCGACGAACCCGCCGCCGTTCCGCACCCAGTCTTTAAGCGCGCCTTCGTAGGTGTTGAAGTCGTTGTCGCTGTACCCGACGTCGCCGGTCACGACCACGCTGTAGTCGGCCAGTTCCGAAGGCTCGTCGATGTCGGTGCCGGTGACAATCGAGTCGTCCCAGCCCTGGGCCGCACATAGCGAGTCAATCCGGTAGCACGCGTTCGGCGGGGTACGCCCACCTGAACCGGACGCGATTTCAATCGCCACCTTCATGACGGTGGACGAGGACAGCGTCGTGCGGCTCAGGGTGTCGTTCGCGCGATTCTGGTCCGGACCGCAGTCGTGGTACATGATCACCGTGTAGGTGACGCTGTCCGGACCGACGTTCCAATTCGGGAACGTCACATTCCTGGTCCCGCCCAGCGGAACGCTGTCCACCGGCACGGTCTGCAGGTATACCTGAGTTCCGGCCGACTCGACCTTGCAGGTCGCGTCAAACGATACCTCGGTGTAGTCGCCGACGTTGCGAATGAACCCGACTGGCGTGAAAGGCTGGTTGGCCCGCACGCGCGAGCCGACGTTCATTCCGTTCATCGCCACGTCGTGGCCCCGGGTCACGGTCGTCTTCATGCAGGTGTCGTTGTGGTGGTTGGTGTCGGGCAGGTAGGTGTGCCAGAAGGTCAGGTCATAGGTCTGGCTGCCCGGGCCCACGTTCCAGTTCGGGAAGGTCACCGTGTCGGTCTGCGCGCTGTCCAAAGACGAGAGAACGTACTGGTCGCTGTAGACCTGCGTGCCCAGAGACTCGACCTTGCAGTAGAAGGTGATGCTCGTCTCGTGGTACGTGCCACGGTTCCTGACCACCACCATCGGCGCCAGCGGCGTCATCGGGTCGATCTTGTCCGCCGGGGCCAGCACCGCGCCCATCGCGATGTCGTGTGTCGGGCCTGCCGGCGGCGTGTTCGCAATGCAGAGCATCGCGTCAATCCGGCCCGTGCCGAAGCTGTCGTTCTTCGGCTGCCCGCCCTTCGGCAGCACCGCGCCCTGCATTATCTCGTCGACTTCCTCAGGCAGCAGGTTCGGGTTCTTCTCGAGCATCAGCGCGCACACGCCCGCCGCGCACGGCGTCGCCATCGAGGTGCCCGACATCTGGGTGTAGCCGCCGCCCAGGAGGCAGGACGTCACGTCCACACCCGGCGCCGAGAAGTCCGGCTTGTACAGTCCCGGCGGATACGGGTAGTCGAAATACGGAGTCACCGTGTCCCAGGCTACCGGCCCGATGGACGAGAAGTTGGCCAGGTTGTCCAGGTTGTCGGTCGCCCCGATTGATATCGCGCCGCTCTGGCCCCCGGCCGGCTCAGCCGGGTGCTTCCACGGCCCCGGGCAGTCCCCGGGCGTCCGCACGTTGTCCGGCGGGCTCCCGCCGGCCTCGTTGCCGTTGGCGATGAAGAAGGGCAGGCCCGCAGCCGCCACGTTCGTCACGCTCGCGCGCCACAGCCCCCGCCGCGGGTTCCAGGAGTGGTACCAGCCGAGGCTCATCGTCAGGAGGTGCGCGTGGTCCGTCGGCGAAAGGGGCGGCGCCACGCAGAACTGCATCGAGTTCATTACCGTGTTCTCCGCCACCGTGTCCGGGTACGGCGTGCCGATACTCGTCTTGGTCCGGCAGATCATTATCTGCGCCATCGGCGCCATGCCGCAGGTGTCCCCGGCCGTCCCGTTCGACGCCACCGTGCCCGCGGTATGGGTCCCGTGGCCCTGCGCATCCATTGGGTCGTTGTCGTTGTTCTCAAAGTCCCAGCCGTGGTACGGGTAGTTTGCGTCGGTCCACATGTGGCCCGCGAGGTCCGGGTGCGTGTAGTCGCAGCCGGTGTCGATGTGCCCGACAATCACGTTCTCGCCCATGTACCCGTAGACGTGCCAGACCGAGTCCGCTTTCACGATATGGACGTTCCATTCCGGATTGTCGGTCCCGTCCGCCGGGGCTGTCGCCGCACCGGCCAGGGCCAGCGCGTTCTCGGTCGGTATCAGGTTCCATTCTACGAACCAGACGTCCGCCCGGTCCGCTACCGCCTGGATCACCGCCGGCGTCGCCTTGCAGTACACCGCGTTCACAATCCAGAACGACTGGACGTCCGATACCTTGCCGTCGGCTTCGTACGCCGCCAGCTCGGACAAGAGCCCGGCCTGGGTCGAAGTCGCCAGCGACTGAAGCCCGCTGACCGTTGTCGCCCAGCGCTCTTGTTTGTTCTTGATGGTCCGGATAACCTGCGCGCCGTCAAACTGCTCCGCCAGCGCAATCATCACGCCAATCTGCTCACGCCCGTCCTTCTGCACCATCCGCTCCTGCAGCGCGGGCTCAAGCAGCCCGGCCGAGGCCACGGCCGCGACCAGCATGAGCGGCAGTACCAATGCTCTCATCTCTCGGTCCTCCCTGGTTTACGGATAATCTATGACAGCCACGCTTCCTCCAAGTCCGGTGCCCCTCGGGCCGGACCAGGAGCTCGGTCCTCGGCATCTCCGGCTGAGACCTGAGTGTAGTATTCTCTCGCGCTGGCGCACGCTTGTCAAGCGTAGCTGAATCCTGCAGGGCGTTCACCAAGAAAAGCTGACCCCGCGCAAGGCGGGGTCAGGAATAGTGCGGTTCGGAACGCGGGTCTACTTTTTGGTCGGAGCCTTCGGTTCGGTCTTCTTGGTCTCTTCCGGCTTCGACTCCTCTGCCTTCTTTATGGTGTCGGCCGGCGGGGCGACCGGCTTCACGACCGCGCCGATCTTGGACTGCAGCGACTCGGGCTTGACCTTGGACGGGTCGCTCAAGTACCACTCAATCATCGGTCCGGCCGCTTCGTACTTGTTCTCACCAACCCAGTTGTAGAGCTTCTCGTAGGTCGGGGTCACCATGTCGTACGGACCCATGTACTCGGTCGCCGCGACCATCATCTCCGGCGCGTCCTTGACGGCGAAGCCGGTCTTCCCTTCGGTCATGTTCTTGGCTGTAGGCGCGACCTGAACGCAGATCTCGTACCGGGTGCTTTCCGGCTTCACCTTCGCCGGGTTGTCGAAGTACAGGCCAAACGGCATGCCGGTCGCGCTCAACTTCTCCTGCTTGACGATAGCCATCAGGTCGCTGACGCTCTTGCCGACGTCGGCATACGGCCCGATCTTGGCAATCGAGGCGACCTTCATCGCCGGCACGGTCATCATCTGCGCTACGAACACCGGCTGGGCCGGCGCCTCGGTCTTGGCCGGCTGTTCGCCGCCGCCGCAACCGACGATGACTGCTGCCACCATCAGTACCGCGGCTGCTCTCACGATATTTCTCATCTTAACTCCTTTTGGGACTGTTTGGTTGTGCTGCGGAGTGACGCAATTATAGAGCCGGCCGGCCGCTTGTCAAGCGTCTGGGTCCGGCAGCGCCCGAGCGGCCTTCCGCGCCGCCTGCAGGTGCTTGGCCGTAAGCACCTTCTCCTGGGCCCGCCGGGACCGCTTCTGCTTCTGCTTTCTGAGCCTCGCGACCCGGGCGGCTTCCGCGTTTCGCGCTCCCTGCAGCCGGGCCTCCAGCTTGTCCGCCAGCACCCGCCTTGCCAGGAACCGGTTCAGGGCCTGCGACCGTTCCTGCTGCATCTTGACCTCGATACCGGTAGGCAGGTGCTTGAGGTAGACGGCGGTCGACGTCTTGTTGACGTTCTGGCCGCCCGGCCCGCCGGCCCGGATGAACTTCTCAACCAGGTCTTCAGGCCTCACGCCCAGACTCAGCAGCCGCGCCGCGAGCGCCGCTTCCTTGTCCGAACCCGCGCCGAGCCCCGGCACCTAAGCCTTCCCGTCCTCGACCTGGTCCGCTTTGCGCGCCTGCAGTTCGCCCTCAAGGTACTTCCGTTCGTCGGTCAGCTCGCGCACCCGGTTGAAGTCCATCGCCTGCCGCGCCGCCTCATGCTCGGTCTCAATCTGCCGCAGCCGCTGCTCGATTACGGACACCGGGTCAGCCGGCTGGCGATTGACGGTAGGCGAGTGACGATTCGGGACTTTGGGCTTCAGACTTTGGACTTTGGACTTCTGACTTCGAGCTTCAGACTTCGTCCCTTGTCCGCTTTGCTTAGTCCTTAGTCCTTTGTCCTTTGTCCTTGCGGTTGCGGGCTTCTGCCCGCGACCCGCCGCGTAGCTGTAGTTCCCCGGGAACAGGGCCGCGTGCCCGCCTTCGACCCGCACCGTCTTGTCCGCCAGTTCGTCGAGCATGAACCGGTCGTGCGCGGCAAATATCACGGTCCGCTGGTACCGGCGGATGGCCTCGAATAGAATCTCCCGCGACTGGATGTCGAGGTGGTTCGTCGGCTCGTCGAGAATCAGGAGATTCGAAGGCGTCAGCAGCGCCCGGATAATGGCCAGCCTGCTCCGCTCCCCGCCGGATAGCACCGACACCTTCTTGTCGATGGTATCCCCGGGGAAGAGGAACGTCCCGAGTATGCCCTTCATCTCGTTCTCGGTGAAGCAGGCCCCGGCTTCGGATGCGGCCTGCAGCACGGTCAAATCAGGGTCAATCGTCTCCTCCGCACCCTGCTCGTAGTAGGCCACCTGCGTCTTCTGGCTGGTCCACGCCTCGCCCGAATCGGGACTCAACTTGCCGGCGATGATACGAAGCATCGTAGTCTTGCCCTGCCCGTTCGCGCCAAAGAGCCCGATCTTCTCGCCTCCACCCACCACGAGGCTTACGTCCTTCAGCACCTGCTTCGGCCCGAAGCTCTTGGACACGGACCGGAGGTCAACCGCCTTGCCATAGACCACGTCCGATTCCGGGAACCGGATGCGGATTGCCGGCGCGGTCTCCGGCGCCTCCACCCGCTCCAGCTTATCGAGCATCTTCTGGCGGCTCATCGCCCGCGGCGCGGTATCCTTGCGCCCCTTGTATTGGGCGATGAACTGCTCGGTGCGCTTGATGAACTGCTGCTGCTCCTCGAACTTCTTGAGCTGCCGCTCATCCCGCTGGACCCTGTCGCTCAAGTACTTCGAATAGTTCCCGGGAAAGATAAACACCTTGTGCGACTCGATTGCCCAGACCTTCTGCACCAGCGCATCGAGGAGATACCGGTCGTGCACAATCAAGACCACCGCGCCTTTGAACGCGGTCAGGTACTCCTGCAGCCATTCGATGGAACGGATGTCGAGGTAGTTGGTCGGCTCGTCGAGCAGCAGCACGTCCGGCTCTTCGAGCAGCATCCGCGCCAGGGCCAGCCGCACCTGGAACCCGCCGCTCTGGGTCCGGCACTGCTTGTGGAAGTCCTCCTCGGCGAACCCGAGACTCATCAGCATCTTCTCGGCCCGGGACTCACGGTCGTAGGCCTCGTGACCGAAGTGATGTTGCAGGACGGAATAACGGTCCAGCACCTCCTGCAGTTCGGCGGGCGGCATGTCCGCGTCCTTCATCCGGTGCTCAAGCTCGATCATCTCCGCCTGCACGTCATCCAGATGCTTGAAGGCGGTCAGCGCCTCCTCCAGCACGGTCCGCTCCCCTACTACCGCGCCGGTCTGGGGCAGGTAAGCGATGCACGTGCCCCGTCGCCGGTCGACCGACCCGCGGGTCGGGTCCAGCTCCCCGGACATCAACTTCAAGATTGTGGACTTGCCCGACCCGTTCGCGCCGGCCAGCCCGATGCGGTCCTCAGGCCCGACGAACAGGTTCACATCGCGACAGAGTTCCTGCGTGCCGAACTCCATCGTGACATTGGAAAGGGAAATCACAAGCCAAGACTACCCGGAAACGGACGCGGTTCAAGAACGGCGGGCTCAGGTTCCAGTTACCAGTTACCGGATGCCAGTTTCCAGTCACTACTTGTCGGACGGCGGTCTTTGGACTGCGGGAGCGGAGCTCCCGCTCTTCTTTCTCCCGGGGCCCGAAGAGCGGCAGCCTTGCTGCCGCACTCCAAGGCGGCCACCGCTGCACTACGACCTTGCGGACCGCTTGCGACTTGTGGCTGGAAGCTTGTCGCTTGCCGTCGACTGTTGCGGTCCTGCCGGCCTTTGCGCAAGCACTCACCTGCTCGGGACACACGCAAGAAGAAGCGGGGACGGCAGATGCCGTCCCCGCAGGTGTCTTGATGCGCTGCGCTAGCGCTGGACGATGAGCTTCCGGGACTCCATGTAGTCGTCGGCAGCAAACCTGACTATGTATGTGCCTTGCGCGAGGCTGGCCGCGCCCAGGGCGATTTCGTGGCGGCCGGCCTGCTGCCAGCCATTCACGAGCACGCGCGCGACCCGGCCGGTCATGTCGTACAGTTTCAGGCTAACGGTGCCCGGTCTCGGCAGCGCAAAGGAAACGCGGTCCCGGCCCGGTACCAGCGCGGATGCCGTGGCCAGGCCATAGGTATCCACCCCTGCCAACTGCACCGCGGCGACCCCGTCGGGTGACTGGGGCCCGTAGTTCGATAGCTTGCCATAGGACCAGAACTCCGGGCTGCTGCCCTTGGTCGCGAACAGGTAGCGGGAGTCGCGGCAGTAGACGAGCGCGCCGCCGTCCTGTACACGGGACTTCTTCGGGCCGAGCGGGACATCAGATCCCTGGGCCCAGGTATTGTCGTCGCAGTTGTAGGTCCAGAACTCCTGGGTGTTGCCACCCTTGAGGGTGTAGACCCTGCGCATGTGGTAGCAGATGGCCGCGCCCGCCTTGGCCTGCTTGCCATTCGGGCCAAGGGGCAGGTCCGACCTCGCAAGCCACGTGTTGGTGGAAACGACATAGACGTAGAACTTGTCCAAGGTGCCCTTGAGCGCGAAGATGGTGTCGGTCCCGTCGCAGGAGATGGAAGAGCCCTGTCCGAACTCCTCGCCGGGCTGGCCGGGCGCGGCGGACATCGTCTGCCAGGCGTTGCTCGCGACGTCGTAGCTGTAGAACTCGAAGGTCCCTGAGGCCTTAAGCAGGTAGACGTGGCCGCTGCCGTTGATTGTCAGGCCTGCGGCCGATGCACCGGCTTGTACGCCGGCAGCGCCGGCCGGCACGTCCGCCATCTGGGTCCAGCGGGACCCCGGCCCAGCAGCCGGGTTGTATTCCCAGAAATCAAGAGAGTTTCCGCCCTTGGTTGCGTAAAACTTGCCGTCGACCTGGGCCATGGTGCCGCCTGCCTCCACACCGCGCTTCTTGTGGTCGCGTCCCTTGTCCGGGATCGGGTCGAGTACTGCCCAGGCTCCGATCTCCGGTTCGTAGCGGTAGAAATCGCAGCTCTTGTTACCCTTGAGCAGGAAAGCATAGAGACCATCGGGATCGGTCGCCATCGCCGCGCCCTCACCGATGTCGCGGTGCGGATTCTTGCCCGGTGCATCGGGCCACTGGGCCCAGGCGGCCGGCGCCTCGATGATGGTCGAGAAACTGAACGGCCCGTTGGACGAGGCCGTGCTGCCGCCGTCATTGAACGCCGTCACGTCCCAGTCATACTTGGTGCCATTGCTCAACCCGCTGTAATGGTAGCTGTTGGTCGCTGCCTGGTAGACGATGCCGCCCAGCGAGACCTCGTAGCGGTCGGCGCCGGTTGAGGCCTCCCACGTCAGGTTTCCCTCAATCGGCACATCAGTCGCAGCGTCGGCCGGGTCCGTGAGATTAAACGCAGCCGGCTTCCCCGACTCCCGTTCCCCGATGTAACCGATGGTCACGATGTTCTCGAACTGGTTATAGTCGGTGCAGTAGCCGGTGACGTAAACGTGGCCGGCAGGCCCGGACGCAATCGAGAGCGAAAGGTCGTAGCTTCCATACGGGCCCGCGTACCGCGCGGCTCCAAGCTCTGCGCCGTCGTCCGCGTCGTACCAGACCGTTGCGTAGTCGTCATTTGTGCCCTCGCCGGTGCTGAACCCGGTCACATAGACTCCCGAGCTGTTCACGGTAATCGCGTACGCGTCATCGTAGAGGTGGTCCGGGCCGTCGTAGCGTGCCGGGCTGGCCCAGCCCTCCATGCCGTCGGCGTTGTACTTGATAGTTGTGTAGTCTGTGCATTCACCCGAACTGGAACCGGTCACGTAGACCGCGCCCGAGGCGTCCACGGCAATCGCGCTTGCTTCGTCGTAGCCGTGCCCGTCGTCGTAGCGCGCCGCGCCAGACTGGTCGATGCCGGTGCCGGACCAGACCGGACTGCCGGTGAACGCATCGTACTTGATCGTCGCGTAGTCGTCGCACGTGCCCGAGCCATTGCTGCACCCGGTCACGTAGACGGCGTTGCCGGATACAACAATCGCGCGCGCCACGTCACTGCCGCACCCTCCGTCATAGTGAGAATGCCACAGCAGGTTTCCGTCTAAGTCGTACTTAATTGTCGCGTAGTCGTTGTCGTAGTCCAAGTCGGTACAGTACCCGGTCACATAGATTCCCGAGGCGTCCACGGCAATCGCGTTCGCCTCGTCAAGACCTCCATCCGGGCCGTCGTAGTAGCGCGTCCAACACTCACTGCCGTCGGAGCCGTACTTGACGGTGATGAAGTCAGTACTCCCGGTTAGACCTCGGCCGCCCCAGCACACGTAGACGTTGCCGTCCGCGTCACACGCGACCCTCTGACCAAAATCGTCGGTTGTCCAAGCGCACGGGCCGCTGTGTGTACCGACCCATTCCTGCATGAGCTGGGCCGTCAGGATTGCCGGAATGATGACCCCAGCGATAAGTACCACGAGTTTCCTCATGTCGCATCTCCTTCTTCGCGTTGGCGGACGCCTGTTTGCACCCTCCCGGACCCGCCCTAGCCGAGAGTGTGGACGTTCTATTGAGAGCCGTTCCGCGACGTCCATGGAAAGCGGCCTTAATGAAACCTCGACCGGCCGCTGTCGATGCAGGAGTACAACGTACCCCTCTGGCCGGCATCGCGCCCATCACTATGCCGAAGGACATGAGTGCGGATTGGTCCGGAACCCCGTTCCAAACCAAACCAGCGTCTTGACCGGGCAATGCCACAGCAAACGTTGGACGCAATGCTCTCCAGTAAGCCAATGCAACATATGTGCCACTTGGCCGGACTCAACCCAGCGGTGCAAGTGCAGTATTTTCAAGAGGTAACAGCCTGTGCTGGAAATGGTGTCCGCACGCAGTTTCGTGACCCGACCCGAGTCTGTTCCTGTAAACGCTCAGTCTGCGAGAGTTATCAGGTGCGACAACCGTCGTAGTCGCAGCTCGGTGCCGAACTAGAGAGAATGCGGGTTCCCGTGTCCGTCCGGGGACACGCACCTTGCGCGAATGCCCGGATCTACGGACTGCTGCTGCTCTTGCGGCACTTCCACCGACATTCCCGAGGTCTCCAGGGAGACGACAGGGCTCGCGAGGGACACCGGATTGGGCGGGAGGCTCGGCAGGCCGGCGTGAGTGAACGTGATGTGGCTGTCTGCGCCGGCGGAGACTGAATCGACCCGATGTCCTACTGCGAAAGTGGCCGGCGCGAAGACCGAAGCGCTGCTGTTCCCCGCAATGCTCCTCTACCTCTGAATCACGACCTTGCGGACGCGAACCGCACTCCGTGCACCGTCATCCGTCACGAAAAAGACCCCTGGCTTCGGGTCCACGACCCTTCGCCCCATCGCATCAAACGCTACCGCGCCTGCGGGCAGACTGCGGATGACCGTGGCTGCGGGCCGCAAGGCGCAGGCTGTCGGCCGTTGCCCCTCCTCTACTCCCGGCGGGTCGAAGTCAAGGTTGATGTCCGGTACGGTCTGGCTGTAGCCTACGTCCACCGAGTCCCGGTAGAATACGCACTCGCCGCTGGACCAGTCGCGCGCGTAGACTTCGTACCTGCCCGCGCCCAGGCCAGTCGCTTCATAGGTATCGCCTGACGCGACAACCAGGGAGTACGCGTTGCCCATCGGACCGGACA